>ENA-OQNJ01000244-OQNJ01000244.1-human-gut-metagenome-genome-assembly--contig:-NODE-244-length-14394-cov-3.099600_pt1 | contig 14394 bp, 17 predicted proteins | sample MGYA00242630_ERZ504882 | MGnify/ENA primary metagenome ERZ504882 (study PRJEB26092, sample SAMD00036408) | human gut metagenome | host: Homo sapiens | study: EMG produced TPA metagenomics assembly of... | reverse complement strand
CTGCAGGACATTATCAATAATGAAGAAATTAGATGATGAAGAGAAGCAGGAGGCAATACATACGATGGTCTCGATGACAGACCTTTCTAGAAAAAGAAAGACGGCAGCAGAGCTTTTGCTGGAGGCGAAGGGCGTTTAAGAATGTAGTTGTAAATCTTACCGGAGAAACTGCGGATGTTGTGATCCCTGAAGCAGAACTTTCTGATGCACAGAGAGCACAGATTGAAGATATTGTAAAAAGGAAAACAGGAATTGCGCCAGAAAATATTGTGATCACCCCACTGAAGGAGAGTGAAGATGCAGAAGATACAACACAGACAGATGAAACATCAGCAGATACTTCGTATGAGGAAGACAGCGAAACATCAGCACAGCCATATGAGGATACCGCAATCGATACAACTGATATTTATGACTGATATTTTGATATGAATATGCGAACATATATCTTGACAGAAAAGAGGTGCATATACTAGAATAGGAATGCTGTAAAAAAATGAAAACGTAACTGATACCGGCTGTTGCCGGTGTTTTATGCAAACAATTATAAGAAAGCGCAACAGGAGGCTGAACGTGTCTAAGTATACGAATGAAATAGAAAAAAGAAGAACATTTGCCATTATTTCCCATCCGGATGCAGGTAAAACTACACTGACTGAGAAATTCCTGCTGTATGGCGGAGCAATCAATCTTGCCGGAAGTGTTAAAGGTAAGGCAACAGCCCGCCATGCAGTGTCAGACTGGATGGAGATCGAAAAAGAGAGAGGTATTTCCGTTACTTCCTCTGTTCTGCAGTTTCATTATGATGGTTACTGCATTAATATTCTGGATACACCGGGACATCAGGATTTCTCGGAGGATACTTACCGTACACTGATGGCAGCGGATTCCGCAGTTATGGTAATCGACGGCTCCAAGGGTGTAGAGGCACAGACCAGAAAACTTTTTAAGGTCTGCGTGATGCGCCATATCCCGATTTTTACATTTATCAATAAGATGGACCGCGATGCAAACGATACATTTGACCTCCTTGATGAGATCGAGAAAGAACTTGGTATCGCAACCTGTCCGATTAACTGGCCAATCGGTTCCGGCAAGAAATTCCGCGGTGTTTATGACCGTAATACAGAGAAGATCCTTACTTTCTCTGACACACAGAAAGGTACCAAAGAAGGTGTGATCGAAGAAATCCCGTTAAGTGACAGCCGTGCAGATGAGATTATGGATCCGGAGCAGAAAGCACAGCTTCTTGATGAGATTGAGCTTCTGGACGGAGCAAGTGCAGATTTTGACCAGGAACTGGTAAGCAAAGGTAAGCTGACACCTGTATTCTTCGGATCTGCACTGACAAACTTCGGTGTGGAAACATTTCTGGAGCATTTCCTGAAGATGACAACATCACCGCTTCCGAGAGTGTCTGATATTGGGGAAATTGACCCCATGGATGATGATTTCTCAGCGTTTGTATTTAAAATCCAGGCAAACATGAACAAAGCACACCGTGACCGTATCGCATTCATGCGCATCTGCTCCGGCAAATTCGACGCCGGAATGGAAGTCTTCCATGTGCAGGGAGGAAAGAAAATGCGTCTTTCCCAGCCGCAGCAGATGATGGCGAGTGACCGTCATATTGTTGATGAAGCATACGCCGGCGATATCATCGGTGTATTTGACCCGGGTATCTTCTCCATCGGAGATACGATCTGTATGCCGGGCAGAAAATTCGCATACGAGGGAATTCCGACCTTCGCGCCGGAGCATTTTGCAAGAGTGCGCCAGCTCGATACGATGAAGAGAAAACAGTTCGTCAAGGGAATTTCCCAGATTGCACAGGAAGGTGCGATCCAGATTTTCCAGGAGTACAAAGGCGGCATGGAGGAGATCATCGTCGGCGTTGTCGGCGTCCTGCAGTTTGACGTTTTAAAATACCGTCTGGAGAATGAGTACAACGTGGATATCCGTCTGGAGAACCTGCCGTATGAGCACATCCGCTGGATCGCAAACAAAGAGGAGATCAACCTGGACCGTATTCAGGGTACATCCGATATGAAGAAGGTCATGGACCTCAAGGGAAATCCGCTGCTTCTCTTTGTCAATCCGTGGAGTGTCGGCATGGTACAGGATCGAAACAAAGACCTTGTGCTGACCGAATTCAGCAAAAACTAAGAACAAAAGAGCGGGATGCCGCTTAAAAAGGAGAAGGAATGAACTTATTCGATATTCTGGGCCCTGTGATGGTCGGTCCGTCGAGTTCGCACACAGCGGGGGCAGTGCGGATTGGATGGATGACGCAGAAACTTCTCGGGGAACAGCCGGTGGAAGCAAAAATACTGATGTACGGTTCCTTTGCCGCAACGGGAAAGGGCCATGGAACGGACCGCGGTCTCGTCGCGGGTCTTCTCGGCATGCGGCCGGATGACGAGCGGATTCCGGACAGCTTTGAAATTGCCCGGAAGATGAGTCTTTCCTATTCATTCGGCATCGCCAATCTGACGAGTGCCCATCCGAACAGCGTCGTTCTGGAAGTAAAGGGAAAGAGCGGCCGGACGCTCGAGGTGCAGGCGTGCTCCCTTGGCGGCGGCCGTATCATGATCAACCGCCTCGACGGGCTGGATGTCAACTGCAGCTGCGAGATTCCGACCCTGATCGTCCACAATCTGGACCAGCCGGGCCACGTAGCCGAGGTTACGTCGATGCTGGCACATAAGTCAGTCAACATTGCGAATATGTCCCTCTACCGCGACAAGAGAGGCGGATCGGCCGTCATGGTCGTGGAGATGGATCAGCCGCTTCCCAAAGAGTCGCTGGAATGGCTGGAGCATCTTGAGGGCATTGTAAAGGTAACATACATCAACGTAACGGAAGGAGAAGAGGACGATGTCTTATAATTCACTGGAAGAAATTGTCCGAGAGTGCCAGGAAAAAGACCTGCCGTTTGATGAAGTCATCCTTCTGGACGATATGAATGAGAGAAATGTAAGCCGCGAAGAGTCCATTGAGACGATGCGCGGCATGTGGGAAGCCATGAAAGGCGCTGAACGGAATTATGACGGTTCGCTGCAGTCGAGAAGCGGTCTTGTGGGCGGCGCCGGAAAGACGATGCGCGCGTATGTCGAGAGCGGGAACACGCTCTGCGGACCGTTTGTCGGAAAAGTTATGGCATCTGCACTTGCGATGGGTGAGTCAAACGCCTGCATGAAGCGGATCGTTGCAGCACCGACCGCAGGAGCGTGCGGTGTGCTTCCGGCTGTGCTCGTGAATTACCAGAAAGAGAAGGGGACAGCGGATGAGCAGATCGTGCGTGCGCTCTACACGGCAGCCGGTATCGGCCAGGTCGTTGCGGCGCGGGCCTACATTGCGGGCGCTTCCGGCGGCTGCCAGGCCGAAATCGGAACAGCAAGCGCGATGGCGGCAGGCGCACTGACCGCACTTGGCGGCGGCACTCCGTCCCAGATCACGCATGCGGCAGCGATGGCATTAAAGAACCTGCTCGGTCTCGTGTGTGACCCGGTCGGCGGTCTTGTCGAGGTCCCGTGCGTCAAACGGAATGTGATCGGTTCCGTGAATGCACTTTCTGCGGCGGACATGGCACTTGCGGGAATCATAAGCCGCATTCCGCCGGATCAGGTGATCGATGCGATGCGGGAAGTCGGCGACCAGATGCATCCGAGTCTGCGCGAAACCGGCCAGGGCGGCCTTGCCAACACGCCGGCAGCACGCGAGTGGTGCGCGGCACAGGAAGAAGAATAAAAAAACTTTTATTTTCGGAAAACTTTTGGTATAATAAAGGAAAGTCAGCCAAGGAGGAGGTTCTTTAAGATGGCAGAGGCAAAAATTCAGAAAAGAAACACTTATACGATATATGATGACGAAGGAATCGGAACCGTGCAGATTGCAGACGAGGTGGTAGCTATTATCGCAGGACTTGCGGCAACGGAAGTGGACGGGGTAGCCTCCATGGCCGGAAATATTACCAACGAATTAGTCAGCAAGCTTGGCATGAAAAATCTTTCCAAGGGTGTCAAAGTTGATGTACTCGACGGCGTTGTCTGCGTGGATCTTGCCCTCAATCTCAAATATGGATACGAGATTCCGGCAACCTGCAAAAACGTACAGGAAAAAGTAAAAACAGCGATCGAGAATATGACAGGCCTGGAAGTTTCCGATGTCAATGTAGCCATTGCAGGCGTGAATATGGAACAGACGAAATAAAAAACAACGAACCGCGAGGGAATAAGGCGACCCCTTACAACCCCGCGGTTCTTGTTAACTATTCAGAGCCAGATGAAATGGAAGAAAAATAGTTAATTAACTATACAGGAAGGAATTAAAACAGACAATGAACAGAAGCAAACTTCGCGAAAATATTTTTAAACTTCTCTATACCGCAGAGTTCCAGGAGAAAGAGGAGATGCCGCAGCAGATGTCTCTTTACTTTACGTACTCTGACGACAACGACGAGGATGAAGAAGTAACCGTAAAGCGAAAAAGAATCAGACCTATATGGAAGAGAAATACCATCATGTGACCGAGCACATCCCGGAAATTCGACGAGATGCTGAACCGTACTTCCGAGGGCTGGAAAACGACCCGTATGGGAAAAGTAGACCTGGCGATCCTGCGTCTTGCCGTTTACGAGATGAAATTCGACGAGGACGTTCCGGTCGGTGTAGCCATCAACGAGGCCGTTGAGTTGGCAAAACGCTTCGGCAGAGACCAGTCTCCGTCCTTTATCAACGGTATTCTTGGAAAACTGGCAAGAGAAGAAGATGAGAAATAAAAATCAGAATGTTTACACCGTAGGCCAGGTCAATTCATACATCAAAAACATCTTTGACCAGGACTATATGCTCCGCCGGATTTACGTCAGCGGAGAAGTAAGCAACTGTAAATACCATCCGTCCGGCCATATCTATTTTTCCTTAAAAGATGCGGAAGGAACCATTTCCTGTGTCATGTTCGCCGGTTCGCGGCGCGGCCTTGCCTTCCCGATGCGGGACGGCGATAACGTGATTGTCGGCGGCAGCATCAGCGTCTATGAGCGGGACGGAAAGTATCAGATCTATGCAAAAGAGATCACAAAAGAGGGCGCCGGCCTTTTATACGAAAAGTATCTGGCCCTAAAAGCAGAACTGGAAGAGATGGGCATGTTTGCCCCGGAGTACAAGCAGCCGATTCCTGCGTATGTAAAGAAAATCGGCGTTGTCACAGCACCGACGGGAGCTGCTGTGCAGGATATCAAAAACATTGCACTCCGCCGGAATCCCTTTGTCCAGATCATCCTCTACCCGGCCCTGGTGCAGGGAGAGGGAGCGGCGGACAGCATCGTGGAGGGCATACGCCGTCTGGACGTACTGAATCTGGATGTGCTGATCGTGGGCCGCGGAGGCGGTTCGATCGAGGATCTTTGGGCGTTCAATGAGGAAAAAGTAGCGCGTGCCGTTTTTTCCTGCCATACGCCGGTGATCTCCGCCGTCGGCCATGAGACCGACACAACGATCATCGATTTCGTGGCAGATCTGCGCGCCCCGACCCCGTCCGCAGCGGCGGAGCTGGCGGTCGCTGATGTCCGCGCGGTACTCAACACACTGGAAAATTATAAAAGCCGCATGAACCATGCGATGGCAAACCAGACGCAGAGAGCGAGAAGCCGCCTTCTGCAGTACGAGACAAAGTGGAAGTATCTCGGACCGGAAAATAAGATCCGTGACCAGAGAGCACGCCACGCCGAGCTGGAGCGTCGGTATACAGATGCGATGGAAGAAAAGCTCAAAGAAGCGCGCCACCGCCTTGCCCTTTACATTCAGGCGATGAAGGGTCTGTCCCCGCTGGACAAGCTGAACCAGGGCTATTCCTACGTGGAAAAAGAAGGAAAAGCCATCACTTCGGTGCAGGATGTCAAAGAAGGTGATCTGCTTGAAATCTGTGTATCAGACGGAAAGATCACAGCGCGCGCAGAGAAGACATCGGCCGTATCCTGGATGGAACAATCGTGAAAAAGCAGAGAATCGAGAAAACATGGGAAATATGGAAGCAGAAGAGAGAAAAGAAGAAGGAACCCCTTCCGGTGAGACACTGGAAGCAGCATTTGGAAAACTGGATCAGATGCTCGAAACGCTGGAGAGCAGCGATGTCAGCCTGGAAGACTCCTTTCGTTTATACAAGGAGGGAATGGAGCTTTTGAATGAATGCAGTCAGAAAATTGACCGCGTCGAGAAAAAAATGCTCCAGATGAATGAGGATGGAACATTCAGAGAATTTTAAAGCGGTACTCGAAGAAAAAACGCGGGAAACGGAAAGTATCATTGCCGCTTACCTGCCGAAAGAGGAAGGCTTTGCAAAGGAACTGGCAAAAGCCATGAATTACAGTATGACAGCGGGCGGAAAGAGGCTTCGTCCGCTGCTTTTGCAGGAGAGTTTCCGTCTGTTCGGCGGAACCGGGGAGGCAGTAAAACCATTTATGGCAGCCATGGAGATGATTCACACCCATTCCCTGATCCACGATGATCTCCCTGCGATCGACAACGACGATTACCGCCGCGGCAGAAAAACGACCCATGTCGTCTTCGGGGAGGCCGTCGGCGTGCTGGCAGGAGATGCCCTTTTAAACTATGCATACGAGACAGCCTGGAAAGCCTTTCCACTGGAGGAGCACACCGACCGCGTAGTGCGTGCTTTTGGCATTCTCTGTCAGAAAACCGGAATTTCCGGCATGTTGGGCGGTCAGAGTGTTGACGTGATGAATGAAAAAGCCGGCCATTTCGCCATCGACCGTGAGATGCTGGACTACATTTACGAGAACAAGACTTCGGCGCTTTTAGAGGCTGCCATGATGGCAGGTGCGGCACTTGCAGGAGCAAACGACGATGATCTTGACGCGCTCTGCCGGATTGCCTCCAAAGTCGGAATCGCGTTCCAGATCCGGGACGACATCCTGGATGTCACATCCACGATGGAGGAGCTTGGAAAGCCGGTTTTCAGTGATGAAAAGAATGAAAAAACAACGTATGTGACGATGTTTGGCACAGACGGGGCGGAGCAGGAGGTAAAACGGCTCACGAAAGAGGCCGTAGACGAACTGAAAAATCTGTCCTGTCCGGGAGATAAAATATTTCTGGAAGAGCTGTTTGAATCTCTGACTTCCAGAAAAAAGTAAGGGATGATTTCATGTTAGAAAAAATACAGAAACCAAACGATATTAAGAAGATTCCGGCGGACCAGCTTCCGGCGCTTGCAGAGGAAATCCGGGAATTTATTATCGAGTCTTTGAGTAAAACCGGCGGCCATCTGGCGTCCAATCTTGGTGTCGTGGAACTGACGATTGCGATGCACCGCGTCTTCGATCTTCCAAAAGACAAGCTGATCTGGGATGTGGGACACCAGTCCTACACGCACAAGATTCTGACCGGGCGGAAAGACGGGTTTGAAACGCTGCGCCGGGAAGGCGGCATCAGCGGATTCCCGAAGCGGAGCGAGAGTGACTGCGATGTATTCGACACCGGCCACAGCTCGACCTCGATTTCCGCAGGCGTCGGCTATGTGCGTGCACGGGAACTGAAAAAAGAAAATTATTCCGTTGTTTCGATCATCGGAGATGGTGCGCTGACCGGCGGCATGGCGTACGAGGCGCTGAACAATGCGGCCAGCCTGAAATCGAATTTTATTATCGTTTTAAATGACAACGAAATGTCGATCACCGAGAATGTCGGCGGTATGTCATCGTACCTGTCCGGCCTTCGGACGGCATCGGCGTACACGGATTTCAAGATGGACGTCACAAAGGCATTGAACCGCATTCCGGGCATCGGACCTGGCATGGTGGATGCGATGCGGAAGACGAAAAGCAGCATCAAACAGATCATCATTCCGGGCATGCTGTTTGAGGATATGGGACTTACGTATTTAGGTCCTGTGGACGGCCACAACATTCCGCAGCTGATCAAGACCTTCCAGGAAGCAAAAACGGTTTGAAGGACCGAGTTCTGGTGCATGTCCTGACACAGAAGGGCCGCGGCTATGAGCCGGCGATGCGCCACCCGGCAAGATTCCACGGTGCGGGTCCGTTCGATGTGAAAACAGGATTGCCGGTTGGAAAATCCAATCCGACGTACACGGATGTCTTTTCCACGGTCATGCGGAAAATGGGAGATCGAAGAAAGGATGTTGCGGCAGTCACGGCGGCGATGATGACCGGTGTCGGACTGAAACGCTTCTCCAACATGTTCCCGGACCGCTGTTTCGATGTGGGAATCGCAGAAGAGCACGCGGTGACATTTGCAGCGGCACTGTCACTCGGCGGCATTACGCCTGTCGTTGCGATTTATTCTTCATTCCTGCAGCGGGCGTACGATCAGATCATGCATGACGTCTGTATGCAGAATCTCCATGTCGTCTTTGCGATTGACCGCGCCGGTCTTGTGGGCTACGACGGGGAGACACACCACGGCATTTTCGACCTTTCCTATCTGGGTTCGATGCCGAATATGACAATTCTTGCACCGAAGAACCTCTGGGAGCTTTCGGATATGATCAAATTTGCGGTCGATTACGACGGCCCGATCGCGGTGCGCTACCCGAGAGGGGAAGCGTATACGGGATTAAAAGAGTTCCGTGCGCCCATCTGCCTCGGAAAATCAGAAGTGATCCATGAGGGAAGCCGTGTTGCACTTCTTGCCGTCGGCAGTATGGTAAAAATGGCAGAAGAAGTGCAGAAACAGTTAAAAGAGCGGATGGATATGGATGCGGCGCTTGTGAATGCGCGGTTCGTCAAACCAATCGATGAAGAACTTCTTCGAAGCTTTGCCGATACGTATGAGCTTGTCGTAACACTCGAGGAAAATGTAAAAGACGGCGGCTTTGGAGAGCGCGTCCTTGCTTTTGCCGAGGAAGAAGACCTTCCGTTCGGCGTGGAGATCATTGCACTGCCGGACCGCTTTATTCCGCACGGAAGTGTATCATACCAGATGAAACAGGTCGGCTTTACGCCGGAAGATATCTGCGGCAGAATTGAGGAATACTACAGAAAACGGGAGCAGGAAGAAAGATGAAAAAACGATTAGATGTATTACTGGTAGAACGGGGCCTTGCCACATCGCGGGAAAAAGCGAAAGCCATGATTATGGCAGGAGAAGTTCTGGTGGACAATGAGCGGGAGGACAAAGCCGGTTCCATGTTCCCGGAAGAAGTGGAGATTGTCTTAAAAGGAAAACCACTGCCGTATGTGAGCCGCGGCGGCTTAAAGTTAGAGAAAGCAATGAAAAACTTTGACCTTACCCTGGATGGAAAGGTCTGCATGGATGTCGGAGCATCCACCGGCGGCTTTACCGACTGTATGCTGCAGAACGGCGCCGTCAAGGTATATTCCGTGGATGTCGGCCACGGCCAGCTCGACTGGAAGCTGCGGAACGATCCGCGCGTTGTCTGTATGGAGCGCACGAACATCCGTTACGTCGTGACGGAGGATATCGAGGAGAGACCGTCCTTCGTATCGATCGACGTATCGTTTATCTCCCTGACCAAGGTGCTGCTTCCGGTCCGGAATCTGATGGAAGAGAACGGCGAAATTGCAGCTCTGATCAAGCCGCAGTTTGAGGCAGGACGCGAAAAAGTCGGCAAAAAGGGTGTTGTCCGTGATCCGGCTGTACACAAAGAAGTCATTGAGATGGTCATTTCCTATGCGAAAAGCATTTCCTTCGGCGTGCGCCATCTGGAATTTTCTCCGATCAAAGGACCGGAGGGAAATATCGAGTATCTCGTTCATCTTGTCCGGCTGCCGGACGGCGTGACAGAGGAAGAGACCAATGTCGATGTAGACGCCGTTGTAAAGAGCGCACACGATACACTGGATAAATAAAAGGGTTAAGGAGCATGATATGGAGCGATTTTACCTGATCACAAACAGAGCAAAAGACCCGGACCTTACCGTGACAGACCAGATCAGGCAATATCTGGAGGAGCGCGGAAAAACGTGTCTTCTCTGCGATAACAGCGAAAAAGGGGAAAAATACCATTATACGGATCCGGCGAAGGTTCCGTCAGATATCGACGGCATTCTGGTGCTCGGTGGTGACGGCACGCTTCTGCAGGCAGCAGGCGACGTGGTGGATTTACAGATTCCACTGCTCGGCATCAATCTGGGAACGCTCGGCTATCTTGCGGAAATCGACCGTGACACGCTTTATCTGGCGCTGGATCATTTGATGGCGGATGAGTATACGATTGAGCACCGCATGATGCTCTGCGGATCGATTTACCGAGACGGAAAGCTGATTGCGGAGGACGCGGCACTCAACGACATTACGATCACCCGTGAGGGAAACCTGCGTGTCGTCCGGTTCGACAATTACGTCAACGGGAGTTTTTAAATTCCTACAGCGCCGATGGCATCATCATCGCAACGCCGACCGGTTCGACCGGCTACAGCCTCTCCGCGGGCGGCCCGATCATCTCACCGTCAGCCAGCCTGATGCTGATGACACCGCTTGCCCCGCACACCCTGAATACGAGAAGCATTGTCTTTCCGGCAGAGGATGTGATCGAGGTGGAGCTCGGGCCTTCGAGAGACGGCGGCATTGAACAGGGCATGGCATATTTTGACGGCGACACCCGCGTTCCGATGAAAACCGGCGACCGGATCGTGATCAAAAAGGCCAGACGGGATACTCTGATTGTGAAGATCAGCAACATCAGTTTTCTGGAGACATTAAGAAAGAAAATGGCAAACATTTAAGATATAGTTACTGGGGAAGGATGCTTGAAATGAAAATCGCGAGACATGCACAGATTATCAAATTAATTAACCAATATGATATTGAAACCCAGGAAGAACTGGCAGCTAAACTGCAGGAAGCCGGATTTGCAGTGACTCAGGCGACAGTTTCAAGAGATATCAGAGAGTTGAAATTGATGAAAATCGCAAAACCGGATGGGGGTTCTAAATACACAGTTTTAGAGCAGCGGACGAATCAGGACAGCGAAAAATATAAAAAGGGGTTTTGCGGGATGCACTGTTATCCATGGAAATAGCGCAGAATATTCTGGTTATAAAAACAGTTGCCGGAATGGCAAATGCTGCCGGAGCAGCGCTTGATAACATGAAGATGAATGAGATTGTGGGCCAACACCTCAATGGCCCTCAGAAGGGCTTTGTCTCCCTTGGATTTCAAAGTACCTTCGTCATGGTCCCCGATGATGGCGTAGTTCTCCAGTGCACGGGCCAGGGCGTAGGCGGTGCGGTAGTTCCTCCAGTTCTCCGGGATGGCATTCAGTGCCTGGATACAGCGGGTGTACTCGTCTTCGTCGTTCCACTGCTCCAGCTGAGCGAAGAATGCTTCGGCGTTCTGTTGGGTGTAAGGAATATAGTCCATGCCCGTCAGCGTTTCGTCCAACTCGTCATCCTGATTCTCAGTTTCTGTCCCATCATCTTGTTGCTTTAGGGGTACAGAACCGGCTTCACGGCGGAAGGTGTGGAAGATGGCCCATGGGATGTCCGTGCCTTCAAAGAACTCTTTCGCCATGTTCAGCGCCGTTCGGATGTCCCAGGCGATGAAGTCCACATAGCCACAGTAGAGGCCGGTAGCCCCGCCGGTGAGAGTGAGCACTTCCGAACCATCCCCGCCGGTGAGCACTTCCTCCAGTTTGTCCCGGAAGTCGAAAATTTTCTGACTGCCTTCCTCCTCCCGCAGGGTATCCAGGGGATAGCAGAAGAAGCCCGCCACCGCGCCGTCGGCATGGAGATCGTCCATAAAATCATTGTCGGCATTCAGATAGCCGTTGATGAGCGGCACACAGCAGGTGGAACCGGCCATCACATCCAGCCGCCAATCGGCGTCCGGGTCCTGTTTGGGTTCCATTTTGTAACCAAGGTAGCTCTCCAGATAGGCTTCCGGGTCGGTGGAGAGCTCCAGGCCCTGCTCCCGCAGTTTGTCGGGCAGCTGGGACAGGAGGAAGGACGGCTCTGCCTTGGGTTCCTCCAGCACATCAAAGCTGTCTATGTATCTCATGTGGGGGATCTCACCCAGCACCTGATCGGTGAGGGTGGTGAGCATCCACCAGGCCCGGCCTTCTTCCTCCCGGAGCATAGGCAGCAGCTTTCGCAGTAAGCGGAGATGGCGAAGCTGTTTCACCCTGCTCCTCCAGCCAGATCTGCACATCCTCCCCGGAGATCTCCCAGCCATCATCAGTGCGCAGGCCGATGTTTTGAATCGGCTGACGGCCCACCAGGATGTTCCAGTGCTCCAGCACCTCCTTGGGAGCGTGCTTCTGGAAGTAGACCAGCTCAAACAGCTTGACCTTGTCACCCTCCGGAGTGAGGATCAGCTCGTACTTCTCGCCGTTGAAGCCCATTTCAAAGGAGATTTCATCAAAGACCAGATTCAGGGTTTCCTCCATTTGGGCCACGAGTTCGGCACCGCGGGTGTGATCTTTGTCCTCGTCCATCATCTGGCGCAGATCTGCTTCCATCTCGGCAAAGGTTTCCCACCAGTTCTCTGTCCGTTCCCGGAAGCACTCCCAGAACTGCGGCAGAGAAATACCCTTTTTGCACGAGTCAATTAGTACCTCCATGTCCTGTCGGGTGTTGAGCTTAGGATCATCACCGGGATGCAGTTCCAGAGCTTTTTACAAAATGCCGCAGAGCGCGGCCCTCCTGATCCAGATAATAATAGGCATACCCCATACGGAAATTCCAGGAATAAGTATCTCCCAGTTCCTCCTCATGGGACTGCATCAGTTCCAGTGCCTGGTGAAGCAGCTTCCTTCCCTCTGGCTCGCTGGAGTCCGCCAGATTGTTGTAGGCGCGGGCCAGCTCCATATCCATTTCCGGGGTACGCTCCTCGGCAGAGATTGCCTCCAGTGCGTCAACGATTTTCTGGTGTTTGTCCTCCTCATGCCACTTCTGGCACTGCTTCAAAATATCCATATCAGGGTCCTCCTCGTCCTCATCTGGTTTCCAGTCTTGGATCTGCTGGAACACGCCATTTTCATCCCGCTCAAAGGCGCAGGGAGCGGGGGTGTTCAGCAGAGGAATGATGTAGGGATCGTCGTTGCAGATCGTATTCAGCTTGTAGATCCCGGCGTTGTTAGGGTCGTCCATGTACTCGTCGCTCTCATCACCGGCGGTAAAGCGCCAGCCGCTGTCCCAGCCGCCGTCCGGCTCCTCCCTGTAGCAGTAGCCCACCTTGCGGCCCTCTACTGTGATGCGGTTGGTGGCGATGCAGCCATCGGCACCCTTCCAGTCAGAGAGTAGAGGTTTCACATCCGCCGCTTTCACATGGTAGTCCCGGTTGCGGCCAGCGGCCTCGTACAGTTCCTTCCGCAGCGCCTCCACATCCCGAGCCATTTCGTGGATCTCCTCGTCGTCCATCATCTCACTGAGGTCATATTCCATCGGGTTCTGGGCAAAATCCGCCAGGGCCTTGTTCATGGCGTCGTGCTCCTCTGGCGTGGCGGTGATGCGGATGCGGCGGGAGGAGGTGTTGTACTCATCCAGATCCTGAAGGTTTACACTGCCGCTGACGCTGCACTCCAGCAGGATGGCGGCCAGATCGGTGACCACATCAATGGCGAAGTGGAAGTCCATCTCCACGCCATCGGAGTGTGTAAACTCCAGATACTCCACGGTCTGGCGGAAGTCCCAGTTCTGCTTGTCCAGCCCGATCTTGGCGAAGATCTCGCTGAGGGGGATCTCCTCCTTCTTCTGATCTACTAAAAAGGCCACAAGGTTCAGGCTGTCGTCCGAGCCTCCGATAAAGTTACCCCAGTATTTTTTGATATACATTTGTTACGCCTCCTGTTCCGAGATTAGTCGCTTGATGAGCCAGTCCAAATGCTCTGACCACGCAGGAGCGATCTCACCGCTGTCCTCGTTCTTCCAAAGATCCACAATCTCACGGATGCCGTCCTCGTCCGGCACCTCGTTTTTGATGTCGGTGAGCTGCCGCAGCAGGAAAGCAAGGGCTTCTTTGGATGCTGTGAAACCGGTGACTTTATCCCATATAGCTTCTTCATGATCGTAGTCCAGTTTGCTGTTATCCTTCCATTGGAAATACAGCTCCGCCAGAGCCATCGCAGTATTGTCAAAGAGGAAGTCGATTTGTGAGAAGTCAGATCCCAGCATGACTTCCTCTTTCATCAGTTCGATCATCTCGCCCAGATCCATTACCGGATGCTCCGGTACATATTCATTTTTGAGGATGTCCAGTACATCCAGTCCTTCGTCACGCTCTAATGCTTTTATGCCCCATGCTCCCATGTCGGCACCTCTCTTTCTTTATTTCGTATCAAGCTTCTATTGTCAATCATAGTTCTCCAACCGAATGATAGGCCGATAAAAGTCATAATCTCCGTTTAGTTCATTGTCCTCCTGCACTTCTGGCTTACAGTGGGGCGAACAGG
>ENA-OQNJ01000242-OQNJ01000242.1-human-gut-metagenome-genome-assembly--contig:-NODE-242-length-14433-cov-2.822382_pt1 | contig 14433 bp, 17 predicted proteins | sample MGYA00242630_ERZ504882 | MGnify/ENA primary metagenome ERZ504882 (study PRJEB26092, sample SAMD00036408) | human gut metagenome | host: Homo sapiens | study: EMG produced TPA metagenomics assembly of... | reverse complement strand
AGTTTTTCTTCTACCGTTAGGTTTCTTCATCAACTGGGCAGGAGTCATTTCTCTCTGACCACCGGGATAACCTGTATAGCGCAAGTAAACCTTGTCGTTCCACTTGTTTCCGGTAAATTTCACTTTGTCTGCATTAATGATAATAACATTATCACCGCAGTCAGCATGAGGGGTAAAGTCTGGTTTGTACTTTCCTCTCAACAGTTTCGCAACTTTCGAACCGAGACGGCCTACGACCTGATCGGTTGCATCGACAACAACCCATTCTTTATGAGCTGTTTCTTTGTTTGCAGAAATGGTCTTGTAACTTAAAGTATCCACTCTTAAATTCTTTTTTAAATGTTAACTACTAAAAAACAATTCTTCCCAGCGTTTCTAACCGTTCCCGGACAAAGAACTATTAACACGCTAAGAATTAATTCTTTATAAACTTTTGATAATAATCGGCTTGCAAAGGTACGGCTTTTCTTTGAACTGACAAACAAATTAAGATATTTTTTCCTCCTGCTTTTTGCATACAAAAGGCTGATACAACCACATCTAGGCTTTGAATAACGGAGTAAAAACATAGGGAAGAAATTTTGATTCTTCCCTATACATATACAGTTATTCATATATTTTCAACGATTCCAGCCACTCTCCATCTCAGAGCAAGTACAAACAGCCACAGATGCCGCATTGTTTCCACCGGACTGACGAAGCTTTAAAAGTTCAGTTGCTGAGATCCGAACTACTTTTCCATCGGGACGACCATAACACAGTGTCCCTTCGCGCCGTGCAGTTTCCTCTATCAACCGCTGTTCCGCTAATTCTAAACCATAACGCAGCTTCGCACTTAATTCCTTATATTCTTCTTCAGTTGACATAACTTCTGATTTTAGTAAAAAGTTCTTGATTATAGATATGGACCTCATCTCCCAAACGGAAGGCGTCCGCCACAATAACACGCGGTGTGCAGCTATTGTCCGCAAGCATCCAATAATCCACGCAAGGCATATAAATACGGAAAAAGTTTTCCAACCCCGAACGATAACGACGACGGATAATGGGAGCAGGTACATCATGCCCTCCGTTGGCAACACGCTGTTTCACTCGCTCTATAGCCAGTTCAGGCGAATTCAGCCAAAAATAAATAAGGCTGACACTATATCCTTGATTTTGTGCCTGCTGGATAAGATTGATATAAGAACGGGTAGACAATGTAGTTTCAACAGAAAAACTGACTCCGGCTGACAACAGTTCTCCGATGCGTTTCAGCATCAGTCGTCCCGCTTCGATTGCTACACTTGAGGGGTTAAAAGGAGAAAGTCCCTTGGCGATTTCATCGGCATTGACAAATTCACGGCACTCTAAAATTTCGGGTAATACCGTATACGAAGCAGTCGTTTTACCAGCTCCGTTACACCCCGCTATTATATAAAGTTTAGACATTAATCTCCTTTTCTATTTCTGTTATTGGCGACAAAGTTAACGATTATTTCCAATTTTTGTTCTCGAAAAGGCATAAAAGTGATGAAGAATAGCACATTTTTTTGAAATTCTGTGCAAATTAAGAAGAGATTACAGGAATTTTACCGTATATTTAAGCAACCTGCAAACAGGTAACAGTTACTCACTACATCATTTTATTGGAAACAATTAATACATAGACACCTTTCATTTAAGTATCCAAACAAGTAATCATATAAACAAGACACATATCCCACCATATAGATAGGGACCACGCTTTCAAAAAAATGAAAGAGCAGCCCCTCCCCAATGACTATCCTTTGTTTATAAACAAAGATTCAAACTTATCTGACCAAATCCTTGGGATAAACAGGAGGCATTTTCACCCGTTTCCAAGTTTCATAATACCAAGAATTGATTTCATTTCCATCCTTATCCGTTTTCACAAAAAACTTCAGTACCATGACATCGCCCCCCTTCATCTCAAATTCCAAAATATTATCCACACCTACCAATTGTGGAAGATGCAGATTTTTCTCCACATGCTCTGTATAAGCATTAGGAGCAGTCTGCCGATAGGTACCGGAACCAATAATAATAGCTCCATGATTAGGAATCATGGTCATATTGGTAAACTTGCCGTCATCAGACAAAATTTTAAAAGAATTACTTGGTTTCAACTCACCCGGCACCTGAGGAGTACCTGATACATAAAAGCACATCTGCCAAATCCCTTTCAAGTTGACAGGGGCTGCATCTGATTTTTCCTGTCCCACTACACGCGAAGTACCGATTAGCAAGAATGCTATCATCAGTAGGAATAATTTTTTCCGTTTCATAGCTGTATATATTTAGTTAACAAATTGCGTTATGTGGATACAACAAAATTAGAAAAATTTTTCAAACTTTCTGCTTTTCAAATAACTTTTTTACAGTTAAACACAAAAAAAATCCTGCTCTATGTTATAGGGCAGGATTTTTTGAATTATTATTTCCTACAATTAGAATTCAGCATTGCGCGGAGTACGTGGGAAAGGTATCACATCACGAATATTGGTCATACCGGTAACAAACAGCAACAACCGTTCAAAACCAAGTCCAAAACCAGAATGAGGACATGAACCAAACTTGCGGGTATCCAGATACCACCACATATCCTTCATCGGAATTCCCAGTTCCTGAATGCGGGTCATCAATTTGTCATAATCAGCCTCACGTTCAGACCCACCTATTATTTCGCCAATCTTCGGGAATAATACATCCATTGCACGCACCGTCTTTCCATCCTCATTCTGCTTCATATAGAATGCCTTGATTTCTTTCGGATAGTCTGTCAGGATTACAGGACGTTTAAAGTGCTCTTCCACCAAATAACGTTCATGTTCAGAGGCTAAGTCTACTCCCCAATATACCGGGAATTCAAATTTATGACCTTTTACTACAGCTTCCTCCAGTATCTTGATACCTTCCGTATAAGGCAGACGGACAAATTCTTCCTTCAGCACGCCCTGCAAACGTTCTATCAATCCTTTATCGAACATATCGTTCAAGAACTTCACATCATCATAGCAGTTGTCAAGCGCCCACTGTACACAATATTTAATAAAGTCTTCGGCCAAATCCATATTATCAGTAATATCATTGAACGCAACCTCAGGTTCAATCATCCAAAACTCGGCCAAGTGACGCGGCGTATTGGAGTTCTCCGCACGGAATGTAGGTCCAAATGTATAAATAGCCCCCAAAGCAGTAGCAGCCAATTCACCTTCCAACTGTCCGGAAACCGTCAAACTGGCTTGTTTGCCAAAGAAATCATCATCATAAATAATCGCTCCGTTTTCATCTTTCTTCAAATCATAAAGATTCTTGGTAGTAACCTGGAACATCTGTCCCGCACCTTCACAATCGGATGCTGTGATAATAGGTGTATGAAAATAGAAGAAACCACGTTCATGGAAGAACTTATGGATAGCGATAGCCATGTTGTGGCGGATGCGGAATACAGCTCCAAATGTATTGGTACGGGGACGCAAATGAGCGATCTCACGAAGAAACTCCATCGTATGACCTTTCTTCTGTAACGGATAAGTATTATCACAAGTACCTAATACTTCGATTCCACGCGCTTGAACTTCGGCAGCCTGACCAGAGCCAATGGATTCGGTCAACTCACCGTTCACACTGATACATGCACCGGTGGTGATCTGCTTCAACATTTCTTCGTCAAAGTTTGCCAAATCAACAACAATCTGCACATTATTTATTGTAGAACCGTCATTCAGGGCGATAAAATTTACCTGTTTGCTACCGCGGCGGGTACGAACCCAACCTTTTACATTGACCATCGCACCAAAATCACGGCGCTTCAGCAAGTCAACAATCTTTGTTCTACTAATTTTTTCCATTGTTTTGTCTCTTTATTGTTTATTATTCAAATGAGCCCATGCGGAGCATGTTCACTTCTTGTTCCGTCAGGTAACGCCAGTCACCGCGACGCAAACCTTTTTTAGTCAGACCAGCAAAATAAACGCGGTCCAGCTTGATCACCTTATATCCCAAGGATTCAAAAATACGACGCACAATACGGTTCTTTCCGGAATGGATTTCAATACCGACTTGTGATTTGTCTGTTTCCGATGCATAGCTGATGGCATCTGCATGGATCTCTCCATCATCCAATGTCACACCTGCTGCAATCTGGTCAAGATCTGCCTTGGTTACATTCTTATCACAATATACATGATAAATCTTCTTCTTCAAATACTTAGGATGAGTCAGCTTGGAAGCCAAATCACCATCGTTAGTTAACAGTAATACACCGGTAGTATTACGATCCAAACGCCCAACTGGATAAATACGCTCCTTACAAGCACCTTTCACAAAATCCATTACAGTCTTACGTTCCTGAGGATCATCAGAAGTAGTCACACAATCCTTCGGTTTATTCAACAAAATATAAGTTTTACGTTCAATACTTACCGGTTCGTCATGGAACTTCACTTCGTCAGTACGCTTGATCTTAGTACCTAATTCGGTTACCACTTCACCATTTACACTGACTACACCTGCTGTAATAAACTCATCAGCCTCACGACGGGAACATATACCTGCATTAGCCAAGAACTTGTTCAGACGAATCGGCTCATTTGGATCGGTCAATATATCTTTATATTCAATCTGTTTCTTCAGACTATACTTTGCATTCGGGTTATAATCAGCCGTACGGGGGCGATAGGGACGATTGTATCCACCACCTTGATAACCACCGGTACGAGGACGATAAGGACGGTCGCCGCCTTGATTATAACCGCCGGTACGAGGACGCGGAGTGTAAGAACGCTGTTCACCACCTTCACCGCTGTTAAAACGGGGACGCGGAGTATATGGACGCTGCTCACCACCTTCGCGATTATATCCTCCGGTGCGGGGACGCGGAGATAAGGACGCTGCTCACCACCTTCGCGATTATAGTTTGTACGGGGACGGTATTGACGTTCACCACCTTCCTCACCATTATTGAAACGAGGGCGCGGAGTATATGGACGCTGCTCACCACCTTCACGATTATAATTTGTACGAGGACGGTATGAACGTTGTTCTCCTCCATCCTCACTGTTAGGATTAAAGCGGGGACGTTGCGGACGGTCACCATTATTATTATAGCGATTATAGGAAGGACGGTCACCGTTGTTATAAGAAGAACGGTAAGGACGGTCGCCACCTTCGCGATTATAGCTGTTCGTACGAGGACGGTAAGGACGCTGTTCGCCGTCGTTGTTGTATCTGTTGTAATTACTGTCTCTGTTATAAGACTTATAACCACCATCACGGCTTACATTCTGGTTTTCTTCGTTTGCAGCACCTTCTTGTCTGCTTTCATTTTCTGTACTCATGGTTTTCCTTTTGTTTATTAATTAATGTATAACGCCCTCTCGGGCTTTTTTGATTAAAATCCAACTAACTATTTTTTAAATACCTGTATAATTATGCGGTGTAATCACTCGCAGTTCCTTTTTAATATCTTCGCTTACATTTAGTGTTTCTATGAATTCTTTAATAGCCCCTTCTGTGATAGCTTGGTTTGTACGGGTCAAAGCTTTCAATGCCTCATACGGATGAGGATAGGCTTCGCGGCGCAAAATAGTCTGGATAGCTTCCGCCACCACACTCCAACAATTATCCAAGTCGGCATAGATTGCTTTCTCATTCAGCAACAGTTTACGCAGACCTTTCAACGAACTTTGGATAGCAATCACAATGTGACCGAAAGGTACACCGACGTTACGCAACACAGTAGAGTCTGTCAAGTCACGTTGCAAGCGGGAAACAGGCAACTTAGAAGAAAGATGCTCCAGAATAGCATTTGCCATCCCCAGGTTACCCTCTGCATTTTCGAAGTCGATGGGGTTTACTTTGTGCGGCATAGCGCTGGAACCGACTTCGCCCGCTTTAATCTTCTGTTTGAAGTACTCCATAGAGATGTACTGCCAAAAGTCGCGGTTCATGTCAATCATAATGGTATTGATGCGCTTCATGGCATCAAAGATGGCTCCCAGATTATCATAATTAGAAATCTGAGTAGTATATTCCTCACGTTCCAACCCCAGCTTCTCTGCCACGAACTGATTTCCGAATGCTTTCCAGTCATATTCGGGATAAGCTACATGATGTGCATTGTAATTACCCGTCGCACCACCGAATTTAGCCGTGACAGGACAAGCTTTCAATACAGCCAGCTGACGATTCAGACGATAAACGAAAACCATGATTTCTTTACCCAGGCGAGTAGGAGAAGCAGGCTGCCCATGTGTTTTTGCCAACATAGGGATATTTGCCCATTCTTCAGCGTATGTAGTCAACTGAGCAATCAGCTCTTCAATTTGCGGATAGTACACTTGTTCCAATGCCTCCTTTATAGACAAAGGTACAGAAGTATTGTTTATGTCCTGTGATGTCAATCCGAAATGAATGAATTCCTTGTATTCCTCCATTCCGCCCAACTTATCGAATTCTTCTTTGATGAAATATTCTACAGCCTTTACATCGTGGTTTGTTACACTTTCTATCTCTTTAATACGCTGTGCATCAGCTTCTGAAAAAATTCTTATAAATAGCGCGCAATGCATCAAAACGTGCATGATCAAAGCTTTTCAGCTGTGGCAACGGTAGTTCACACAGAGTGATAAAGTATTCAATTTCTACCTGCACACGGTACTTGATGAGTGCAAATTCAGTAAAAATAAGAGGCCAAAGCTCCCGCTTTTCCTCTGTATCGACCGTCAATAGGTGATATTGCCGTGAGTAAATCGAGCTCCATATTATATTCTTTGATAATTATCAGACTGCAAAATTAATTCTTTTTCTTGAGTTTTAACGGCCTGAAGATGCATAAAGTTTGCGAAAATGAAGATTTATTTCACAAATCCCTTTTTAGTCCATTTCAGACTGTTCCAACGCTGTACAAAGATAATACCACGAAGATTTTCATCCAGCACAAACGCACACCACATACCTACCAATCCCCATCCCCAATGAATGCCGAACAAGAAACCACAACCTACGGCAACACTCCACTGAACAACAAATCCTACATAAAACGGATAATTTACATCACCCGTTGCACGTAAAGCATTCGTCGCATAAATATTAATAGCCCGTCCCACTTCCAAAATCACATCAATAAACAGGATAATAGTACCCAGACGGATAATTTCCGGATTATCTGTCAACCAGCTAAACAAGGTATGCCCCATCAAAGCCCAGATACAGGATAAAACCAAAGAAACCAAAATAGAAATACGCATCACATATTTGCCTAACAGATAGGCTGCATGAATTTTCCTTTCACCTACCAGATGTCCGATACAGATGGCTCCGCCTTGTGCCATGGCAATAGCAAACAAATAAACGAACATCACTATATTCACCACATAGGTACGGGTAGCCAGCGCTTCATTCCCCAACATATTAATAAAATAGGTCAATACTACCTGAGAGAAACTGTAGGACATATTTTCTCCGGCCGAGGGGACTCCGATTTTCAACAGGTTTTTCAGCTCGACAAACGGGAAGGGGCAAAAATAGGATAACGGAAATCTGGGAATATGCTTGCGGAAAAGAATTACAAAAAGTATCACCATAGATACCCCTCGGGCAAATGCTGTAGAGATAGCCGCACCTTCCACTCCCAAAGCCGGCATGCCGAACTTACCGAAAATCAGCGAATAGTTACCGATGATATTCAGAATATTCACAACTACCGTTACCATCATGGGATAAACCGCTTTGTTAGCACTACGCAAAGAGGCAGAAATAGTCAGAGATATGGCTTGAAAAAAACGCGAATGCCCCTACTATCTTCATGTAACTCACTCCATATTCCATCAGTTCGGGACGAAGTCCCATCATAGATAGCAGAGAAGTGGCTCCATAGTGCAAAATGGCACTGACAAACAGACCGAACGCCAAATTGAGTATCAATGATACTCCCACCACCTGCACCATATTCTTGTGCATTCTTGCTCCCAAATATTGCGAACAGAGTACGGAAGTTCCTATATTAATCACCTCGAATATCAGGAAAGCAAACATGATGAGCTGGTTGACCACCCCGACGGCAGCCACACTATTGTCTGAATACTGACTCAGCATCACGGTATCTACCGCGCCCAGCATCATAATCAGCAATGTTTCAATGAAAATAGGAACCGCCAGTCTGGCAAGGTTCTTTCGTACACTTCTCGGTTCTTGAATTACGTCCACTTGTTACCCTTGATTTTCGGGGTGCAAAGGTACGGACTTTTCACGATGTAACGGTTTGATTTATATCAAGAAATACGAACTTAAGATTTTTACAAGGAGATAAACAGGAATCTGATCTTTTCTTTTTATCTTTAGAACCGAATCTTAAATCAACATATTAACATGAAAAAAAGGACTCCTCTTGTTATCTGCAATTCTTGCATTGGGCTCCCTGTCTTCATCCGCCCAAAGAAGAACGGCTACCATGACTGATGAAGAAATGTACCTTGATGCCATGCATCGTAACATCACTACCGAAAAGATTTTCGGTTATGTAAAGCAACTTTCAGACCCGGCCTTGGAGGGACGACTCGCAGGTTCGCCCGGAATGGCTAAAGCTGTAGATATCGTAAAAGGATATTTTAAAGAGTGGGAACTGATACCCGGTGGTGAGAATGGTTCCTACATACAGCTATTCCCCCACCCTTGTGTGGAAATACAACCGGGAAGCACTATGGATATCCTATTTCCTGTCACCCAAGACAAGAAAAAAACTGTATGGATCTCCAAGACATACCCTTGGGCAGATGGTTGGTTTGCCGGAGGAATGACCAGTAACGGAGAAGTGACAGCCGATGTGGTATATGCCGGATTTGGCGTTACAGCACCCGAATTAGGATATGATGATTACAAAGACATAGATGTAAAAGGCAAGATTGTACTGGTAGAGGGAGAAACACCCAATATAAGCCGTAACCCCGATTCACTGGCCATGTGGTACAAACATACTTTGCACCAGACCAAGCTGAACAACGCTGCAGCCCATGGTGCGGCAGGCTTGTTATACAAATGGGTTCCCGGTCCGAATGCCCCCTATAATCCGGGATTTGTCTATTGTCATGTTACAGACACTGTGGTCAATGATATTTTCAGGGGAACAGGCAAGACCTATAAAGAAACCATCCGGCAGATTTATAAGACTCAGAAGCCTGCCTCTTTCCATACCGGAAAGAGAGCCCACATCAAAATGAATGCTACCTATAATCCCAATGCTACTGGAAAAAACTATTTTGGGCATGATCAAAGGCAGTGATCCTATACTATGCAATGAATATGTAATCATTTCCGCCCATCTGGACCACTTAGGAATGATTCCTTTCCTGATTGAAGGAGCGAATGACAACAATTCTTCCTCCGCTGCCATGCTGGGAGTAGCTGAAGCACTGGCAAAATCAAAAATAAACGCCGAAACGCAGCATCATCTTCATGAGTGTGGACGGTGAGGAAGACCGGACTTACCGGAAGTACCTACTACACCAACCATACCCCTTGTGCCCCTAAAACAAAGTGGCAGCAATCCTGAATCTGGAACAAGTGGGTGTAGGTGAGATGCTAGGAGCGAATTATCACTATAAATACCCCGAACTGGCTGAGCTATCAGAGAAAGCCAATGATAGGTATGTACATCGACGTCTGTTCACTAGTGAGACTCATTTCCTGACCCGCCCTCGCACAGACGGTGCAGTCTTTATGAAAGCCGGCTATCCATGTATAGACTTATGGGCCTTGGGAGGCGGTTATTACCATCATCCCAAAGATAACACCCAATCTATCAATCCCGATATCCTCCGAGCTGCAACCGAATGGTTATACTGGACTACAATTTTTATAGCAGACAAGTAACCGGATATAAGAAATCCCGGCGAGTCATCGCTCTGCCGGGATTTCTTTATCTAACCGATGTTGTGTATGTGTTGTCGTAGATGTGCTTGGTGTTGTGTCATTGTTGAGTCAGATATTCCTTATACATTTTTTCTATCTCCTTCATGGGAATATCCAATGTCTTCACTTGTCTGAAAAAACTCAGGCAGGTCTTCATGCAGGAATGTATTTTTCCGTAAAGCAATAATCCGGTCTTTAGCCCCTGCTGATACAAAATAACCAATGCCGCGTTTATTGTAAATAATCTCTTGTCCCTGAAGGTAATCATACGTGCGGACCACCGTATTTGCATTCACCTCCACTGTGGCGGCGTATTCTCTGACCGATGGAATACGCTCTTCTTCCATATATTGTCCTTGCAGGATTTCATCACATATCCGGTCAGCTATCTGCAAGTAAATGGATTTACTTTCTTTAAATTTCATAGCAAGCGGAATTTGGGTTTAATAACTTGTGAACGGGTAAAGAGCCGGTAACTCAGCCACCAGTTGAACATGGTGAATGCACTGAAGAACGCCACTCCTAAGGAAAGTAACTTGTTTAATGTCATCCACTGGGAATTAGCTTCCAGCCATTCGGCGAAACTACGCATACCGTCATTGCCTACCCATGATATGATATGTACTGACAAGACCGAACACAGAATAGAAATAAGCATCAATGTACCCAATGTCTTGAAAAAAGGTTTCTTGTACCAATAACTACCTCCTAGAATATAAAGTGAATGTGACCACACCAAGAAAGCCCATCCGCACAGCTCACCCAACCAATTCTGGTACGGCATATTCATAGCATAGCCTGATCCCCTATATATCTGCTCACCATCTACCGAAGCCATGGAAAGAAGGTTATATAAAACAGATTGATGGAATGTTTCAGGTACATTAAATAAAGGGAGTAACAGATAACGGGTAATTTCCGCCAATGACGCCGCAACAAAGACAGCCACCGCCAGTCCTACCGTAACAATTAAGAACCGTGCCACAAATTTCTCTATCATGGTTGCCGGAAGCATCAGAAAAGCGATGCGTTTTTCTTTGGTAATCATGTTTTCCATAATGTTGGCAGCATAAGCAATACTGGCAATACCAATGATAAAAACAAAGGTCCCCATTATATTAGAACAATAAGCAGTAAACGATATCTGAGAAGACCTACCAGAACTCATTGTCCACATATGAAGTATCATTACCAAGGCGAATGCAGCATAAATTCCTATCAAACGATAAAGATTCGTTTTCCAATTTTCCATAATCTCGCGTTTCATTACCATTGCAATACGCGAAAAGCTAAAGAAGTTATTCGTATCCATAGTGTTTGTGTGTGTTACTTGTTAAACATGGTTTGCATTTTTTCTCTCTCTGCCAGCATAGCGTTGAATAATACTTCCAGATTCAAATTCGTCTCCTCATTCTCAGTGTTCGGGAAGATTACACTGTTTCCCTGGACGGACGGCTGGACATAGAGTGCTGTGTCCGTCGGTTCATTCATGCCTTGCTCTGCAAAATAGACTTTGTCACAGATGGTCTTTACCGATGCATTCAACAATACGCGAGTACCGTCAATAATAACCACATGATCCAGCAGGCTGTCAATATCTCTCACCTGGTGCGTAGAGATGATGACTGATTTTTCATCGGTCATGCCCGAAGCGATTACTTTACGAAACTGACTTTTAGAAGGAATATCCAATCCGTTGCTGGGCTCGTCCATTACCAACAAAGAGGTATTGGTAGCTAATGCAAAGCACATAAATGCTTTCTTCTTCTGTCCCATCGAAAGCTCGCCCAAATGAATATCTTCATTCATATCAAAATCACGAAGGCAAGTGCTCAAGAGTTCATTGCTGAAATTCGGATAAAACGGAGTATTCAGTTTCAAGTATTGTTTCAAACTGACTGATGGCAAAGCAAATTCTTCAGGCACTAGAAACATGTCCTGCAAAGTCAGGGGATAGCGCATGGAAACATCCACCCCTTTGTAAAGCACCCGTCCGGCCTGAGGACGAAGCAAACCTGTCATTAAATAGAGCAAAGTAGATTTACCTGTGCCGTTCTTCCCTAAAAGACCATAAACTGAACCTTTATCCAATGCCAGCGAGAAGTCATCAAAGACTTTCTGTTTTCTCTTTCCATAACTGAAAGACATGTTCTTTACTTCAATCATCATTGTATTTATGGTTTTATTAGTTATTTAGTGTATTAGTTAATTAGTACACCACAAATATATATAGTTTATTTGAATAAACAAGAAGAATGACTCATCTTTAATATTCATTAACCATGAAACGAATTAAGCGGGCAGCAACCTAGTACTGTCCGCTCAACTCAAAATGATAAATGAAAAAAACGGACTATTTAATTCCTTGTAGTGCTTTAGTAGCAGTTTCGTTTCCAGGATCAATTTCCAATATCTTATTCCAATACAGTTTTGACTGGTTATAATCTTCTTTTACAAAATAATAATATCCCAAATAGCTATTACATTCCACCAACACTGATTTAATAGAATCAGGCTTCTGTTCCAGAATACTCAGTGCAGCCTCATAATAAGGCTTTGCCAATCCCTGAGTTGTTTCAGGATCACGCAAAGAATTAACACGAGCACGCCAGAAATTTCCTAAATAGTTATCGGGAACTTTAGCAGCCACTTGTGCAAAAATAGTATCGGCTTCAGCTAGATAAAGTGGTTGCTTATCCTGATAAGCAGAATCAGTAGCCGCATAATAGTTCAAACGTCCATATAAAAACAGGTCACTAATATCCGGATCACTTTTCATTCCGCCCAAATAATTTTTGTAAGCCTCTATTGCCTTCGGAAAATCACGTTCCTTTTCGTATACATCAGAGATATCTTTATAGATTTCCGTATGCGATTTGTCCATGGACAGTGCTTTGTCGAACTGTGCCACCGCTTCATCATACTGCTTGTCAGCTTCCAGCAAACGGGCGAAATAAACGTAATCCAAATATACATAATCCGGATTACCGGGATTAGAAAAGAAAGTGGCAGCTGCTTCCAGTCCTTCTTTGTAATCCTTTAATTCCAGATTATCATACATCGCCAGACGTTTCAGCACATGATTTTCCGGAGCAAGTTCCAAACCTTTCTTTGCCATATCCGAAGACTGCGCATAGTCCTTATTCAGATATAGCAACATGGCATAGCGGGTATAGTCCTGTTCGGTAGGCGTACCTACTTTCAGATAACTTTCATAAGCTTCTTTTGCTTTGCCATACTGCCCCATCGTATAATATACATCGGCCAATTCCTTACTGATACGGTTATCGTCCGGAGTCTTGGTCTGCAAACGCATCAGCATATCCAGTGACAGTTGGGGGTCTACCCCTTTATATACCTGTGCATATTTAAAATAAGCTTCGCTGCAATTTTCATCCAGATAAATAGCCTGGTTATAATCACTGCTGGCTTTGTTCACATCATTTAGTTTCAATGCCACATCACCACTCAGCAGATAGGCTACAGCACATTTACTGTTCACATCTTTAGCGCGCTGTGCATATTCGGCAGCTTCTGCTCCATCATAGGGAGCTCCAGGGCAGTTGCTTCTTCCAATTCTTTTTGAATGGCCAGTACTTTCTGGTCCTTGGAAAGTGTCGCATCGTTTTCCACGTCGGCATACTTTCTTAAAGTCGAAGTAACTACATTGGCTACAGAACCGCCTTGTTTATCACATAGCTCTTGTGCCTTCTTCATATCACCAGCGGCTAAGGCAGATTTAATATTAGCGACGAATTTCACCAGCGAACCTCTGCCAAAAGCAGACCGGATGGCTAAATAACGCTCAATGCTATGACGGTGAGCAACAGGGTCAGGATAATGGGCACCACTACACCACCTTTGTAAATTGTTCCCAGGAAACTGCCCGGCAACGGATGGTTATTAGGGTCATTATTCATAAAGTTGGATGGATTCCCCAATATGAAGTGATAGATACAAAACTGCAATGATAAAGCAGCATATAATTACCCAACCCGCATTTTTAATACCTTACAATCTTATTAGTAGTTTTATTTTGAATAGCTTCCATGATATATGTTTTAATTAATCGTTATAGTTAAAAAAATGACAATTCTATACCAACCCCGACACTCTGCAGGGAGCCGGAGAAGATGAAACAACTAAATTTATAACGATTAATTAAATCAAAATGCGTTTCAGCGTGAACACGAAATAATGAGATGCCGGAAACACACAATGAATGGGATTAAACGGAAAGATCTTAGCGCGGTCAGTTGCCAGTATTTCTTCCCGTAGTGAAAAACGACCTATGAGAATTTTTAAGAAGTTCTGTTTGAAGTTCCTCTGCTCTGCGGATACGGGGATCATCGGGCATTAGTTTCGCTAATACCTGCTGTTGCCCTGTGAGTAAAGAGTGGGTGAAAGCATGGTATCCAATGTACCATGATCAGATGCCATATTATCTTGATGTTCTGTAGTAGTAGCATATCTGTCAATAGCGGAAAGAAACAATATCTGCATCGACTCCCTGATAATTAA
>ENA-OQNJ01000241-OQNJ01000241.1-human-gut-metagenome-genome-assembly--contig:-NODE-241-length-14470-cov-3.311929_pt1 | contig 14470 bp, 16 predicted proteins | sample MGYA00242630_ERZ504882 | MGnify/ENA primary metagenome ERZ504882 (study PRJEB26092, sample SAMD00036408) | human gut metagenome | host: Homo sapiens | study: EMG produced TPA metagenomics assembly of... | reverse complement strand
TTTCTCCTTTCCATTCGACGTATGGTCTAGACGATGTGGATCACACATCCGCAACCGTTTTGCGAAAAAAAATACCATCTCCTGCGGAATTTTTCCTGCAGACATGGCTCTGATTGAAAAATACAGCTAAAAACCGCACTTCCGGAATTTTTTCGTTCTTGCGCACCGCTTTTTTGTTTAAAGAGTATCGAATACATTGCTTATAAAGCTCTGTCCTTTTGCCTGAGAGATTCTGCATCGCTGCATTGCACCTTCGGCACTCTTTTCAAGAGCTTCTCCAGAGACCACTCCGTTTTTAGTCCTCGCCGTCTCCCGTCCGTTCTTGTTTTAAGAAGAGAACCAGCACCTGAAAGTTTTACTTCTTCGGTCGTGCACCTTTCGAAAATTAAATTTCCAAAGGCTCTCCGCACATTTTCTAAAAACTTCTACGTCTTTTTTATTTTTGTAAAACTATAGCACCTGTGATAGGATTCGTCAATACCCCATGCCGTATTTTTTTTCAGAATATTGCAAAAACATATAAAAAATCAGCAGATCTGAGCGCGCACGCCTCAAAATCGCATGCGCGGCACAGATCTGCTGTTCTCTTTTCCAAATATCTTTTATGACGCCTGGAACTGGCTGTTGTACAGATTGTAGTAGAAGCCTTTCTTCTCAAGAAGCTCCTCATGGCGTCCCTGCTCGATGATCTTTCCGTCTTTCATGACGAGGATCAGCGAAGCGTTGCGGATCGTGGACAAACGGTGGGCAACGACGAAACTCGTTCTGCCCTGCATCAGCTTGTCAAACGCCTCCTGAACCTGCAGTTCGGTACGGGTATCGATGCTGGAGGTCGCCTCGTCGAGGATCAGCATCGGCGGCAGGCAGAGCATGACACGGGTGATACAGAGAAGCTGTTTCTGCCCCTGGCTGATGCTGTCTTCGCTGAGAACCGTGTCAAGTCCCTTCGGCAGACGCTTAATAAACTCCCAGCTGTGTGCCTCTTTGGCCGCATTGATGATCTCCTCTTCCGTCGCATCCGGCTTTCCGAAGCTGATGTTGTCGCGCACAGTTCCCTGTTTGATCCAGGTATCCTGCAGCACCATACCAAAGCAGCTGCGGAGCGCATGGCGGGACAGTTCGTCGATCGGCTTTCCGTCGATGCAGATCTTTCCGGCATCGACATCATAGAAGCGCATCAGCAGGTTGATAAACGTCGTCTTTCCGCATCCGGTCGGGCCGACAATGGCAACACGCATGCCCGGCTGTACGTCAAGATTAAAGTTCTCGATCAGTTTTTTCTCTTTGTCATAACTAAATGCTACATCATCGATCGTCACATTTCCCGTCACGGTATCGATCGTTCCGGCCGGGTCTGCACTCTCCTCTTTCTCTTCCAGAAGAGCAAAGATACGGCCTGCGCAGGCAAGCGCGTTCTGCATCTCAGTGATAACGGAACTGATATCATTGAACGGTTTCATATACTGGTTTGCGTACGACAGCAGAACGGAAAGTCCGCCGACGGTCAGCGCGCCGCCCGGGATCATGAAAGCTCCCACAAGGGCAACACCGGCATAGATCACGTTGTTGACAAAACGGGTGGACGGGTTCGTTAAGGAACTGTAGAACACGGCCTGCTGGCTGTATTTCTGCAGATCTTTGTTGATCTCTGCAAAACGCTCGGAAGCTTTTTCCTCATAGCCGAACGCTTTGACTACTTTCTGGTTTCCGATCATCTCATCGATGAGTGCGGTCTGTTTTCCTCTCGTCTCACTCTGTTTCTGGAACATTTTGAACGAGCGGCCGGAAATAAATTTTGCCACGAAGAAGCTCAGAGGTGTCAGGCAGATCACAAGAAGGGTGATCCATACGTTCTTCGAGAACATGAAAAACAGTGTCACAATAATGGTTACGATGCCGGAGAACAGCTGCGTAAAGCCAAGCAGAAGACCGTCCGATAAGATATCGGTATCTGCGATAACACGGCTTACGATGTCTCCGGAGCTGTGCTGATCCAGATAGGACAGCGGCAGCACCTGGATATGACGGATCGCCTGGGAACGAAGGTCGCGCACGATGCGGTACGTCATACGGTTGTTGATCAGGTTCATGATCCATGCGGAAAGTGCGGAAACGAGGGTAAAGAATACGATTCGTTTCAGATAGAACCACATCTCCGGGAAATTGACCTGGTGGGCTGCAACAACCTCATCGATCGCATCGCCGAACAGGATCGGAATATAAAGCTGTAAAATAACGGTAACCGCAGCCAGGACAATACTAAGGCCTAAGAAAATTTTATAATTTCCGATAAACGCCATCAGCTTTTTCATGACCTGCATGCCGCTTTTTCCGGACTTGTTTTCTGTCTTTTTCATGCGATCACCCCGCTTTCGTTGTTATAAGCTGCACGCTCTTCCGGGAACTGGGAGAAGTAAATCTCGCGGTAAACCTCGCAGGTTTTCATCAACTCGTCGTGTGTGCCGTTTCCTTCGAGCGTACCATTTCCAAGAACGAGGATCTGGTCTGCCTGACGGATGCCGGCGATTCGCTGGGATACGAGGAAGGTTGTCGTGTTTCCTTCGAGATTGTGGACGGCTTTGCGGAGTTTTGCATCCGTTGCAAAGTCAAGCGCACTCGAGCTGTCGTCCAGAATCAGGATTTCCGCGGGTCTTTTGCAATCGCACGCGCAATCGCCAGACGCTGTTTCTGTCCGCCGGAGAGGTTCTTTCCATTCTGCTCCAGCATAAAATCGAGCTGATCCTGTTTGCCTTCTACGACTTCTTTCGCCTGGGCTGTGGTGAGCGCCTCCCAGATTTCTGCATCGGTGGCGTCCTCTTTGCCCCACCTCATATTGTCGCGGATACTGCCTTTAAAGAGCACTGCTCTCTGCTGAACAACACCGACTTTATTGCAGAGCTCTTCTTTCGTGTAATTCTTTACATTCTCGCCGTCTACCATGACGTCACCGCTGGTCGCATCGTAGAAACGGGAAATCAGGCTGACCAGCGTCGATTTTCCGCTTCCGGTACCGCCGATGATTCCGATGGTCTGTCCGCGTTTTGCGGTAAAGCTGATATCCGATAAGCTCTCTGCGCCGGCTCCTGCATAGGTGAAGCTGACATTTTTAAATGTAACAGCTGCATCGCCAGTTACTTTCTTTGCAGCGCCGCCTTTTGCCGGGTAGTTCATGGTTGTCGGAACCGCCAGTACGCCGGAGACACGCTCTGCACAGGCAACGGATTTGTTTAAGGTGATGATGAGCGATGCCAGTTTGATCAGCTCCACGATGATCTGCAGCATGTAGTTGTAAAGTGCGACAACCTGTCCCTGCTGCATACTGCCGATGTTAACCTGAAGGCCTGCCTGCCAGATCAGGACAACGGCTGCGATGTTGATGAGGACATAGGTCAGCGGATTTAACAGTGCGGAAATTTTTCCGACAAACTCGTTCAGACAAGTCAGCTCATCGTTGCTCTTTTCGAAATCGGCAACAGACTGCTCCTCACGGCAGAACGCACGGATGACACGGACACCGTTCAGATTTTCTCTTGTCATTCCGGTGACGCGGTCGAGTGCCGCCTGTACCTTTTTGAACAGCGGGATGCTGACCAGCATAATGCCGAATACGGCAACGAATAGGATCGGAATAGTAACCAGGAATACGATGGCACATTTTACGTTGACGGTAAATGCCATCACAACGGAACCGAATACGATAAACGGACTCCGCAGCAGCAGACGCAGACCCATGTTGATTCCGTTCTGCACCTGGTTGATATCGTTGATCAGACGGGTGATCAGCGTATCGGTTCCAATGGTATCCAGCTCCGTAAAGGACAGAGCCTGGATGTGGTCAAAGACCGCCTGGCGAAGCTCGGTTGCACAGCCGACGCTCGCTTTTGCCGCGAAATACTGCGCGGTGAAGCTGCAGCAAAGTCCGACTGCCGCCATCAGAACGAGGATTCCAAAACGGCTGACGATGTACGGACGGTTATTGCCTGCGATACCCACATCGATGATCTGGGCAACAACCATCGGCACCAGAAGGTCGAATACGACTTCCAGAAGCTTGAACAAAGGAGCGATGATGCTCTCGTTTTTTGTAGTGCTTCAAGTAGACTCCAAGACTTTTCATCTTCTTTTTCACTCTCCATTTCTTTGTTTCTTGACATTGACAGTATAATCTCATATGATTAATACGAATAGTATTGTTTTTATAGCTTAGTGATACAATTTTAATATCATAAATAATTTCACGAAAGGAAGTCTCTTATGGAACTGCGCCAGCTTGAATATTTCCGCGTCATCGCCGAAACCGAAAGCATTCACGAGGCCGCCCGCCGCCTCAATATGTCCCAGCCGCCGCTCAGTTATCAGTTAAAGCAGCTGGAAGCCGAACTGAACGTCACTTTATTTGAACGCACCCGCCAGGGCGTCCGCCTGACCGAAGCCGGAAAACTGCTGTACGACCGCTCCGCCAACCTGCTCGAGTACGTGAAATCGACGGAGCTTGAGGTCGCAAAGGTCGGCAAAAAGCGGGTTCTGCGCCTCGGCATCACACCGACCACCGTTGCAACGATCATGCCGTGCGTCTCGCTTTTTTCCCGCCGCAATCCCGATGTCAACTTCGAGGTGCACGACGGCATCACCTACACGCTGTACCGCTATCTGATGGACGGCATCATCGACATTTCCATCGCCCGCACGCCGCTGCGGCTCGACGATGTCGACTATAAAATTTTAAGCTCTGAACCTATGATTGCCGTTTCTTCAAAAGATATGCTTCCCGAGAAGAACGGATCGCTAAAGCTCCCGGATCTTTTGAATATTCCGCTCATCATCTACCGCCGGTATGAGGCACTCATCATGGATGCATTCCACTCGCGCGGCATGGAACCGGATCTCTTCTGTGTCTGCGACGATCCCCGCGGCGCGATGCTCTGGGCAAAGGAAGGCCTTGCCACTGCCATTTTCCCGCAGTCCATGAGCTCTCTCTGCCAGGGACTCCGCATCCAGCCGCTCGCAGAAAGCGACCTGGAAACGCAGATCGCCGTGATCTGGAAAAAGGGGCGGAAACTCTCTCCGCTTCTGCAGGACTTTGTCGATGCCTGCATGAAGAGCATATTATAATAGAAGAAGTCCGCTGCGCCGGTCTCTTTTTCAGGGATCAGCGCAGCGGACTTCCGTTTTTTTTATTTCTCATTCTTTTTACTGCACAAACAGCAGCGCGATATTCAGCAGTGTCACAATCACCGCAATCGCAAACAGGGCAATTTTCAGCTGCAGACTGTTCGCGTATTTTCCCATGACTTTTTTCGAGGACGTCAGATAAATCTGTGTAAATACCGTAATCGGGAGCTGCATTCCAAGGAACATCTGTGAATAGAGAAGGCCCTGGAACGGGGAATCAATCAGAAGAATGACCGCTGCGGCCGGGATCATGGTAAGAAGGATTCCCCAGCGTGTCTCCTTACTCTTGATCTCATACGGCTTGTTAAAAACTCCCCGAAAAAATCGTTCCGCCCGCCATTCCCGCGGTGATGCTCGATGAAATTCCGGCGAGCAGAAGCGCTGCTGCAAAAATCACCGATGCGGCATTTCCAAGGAGAGGTGTCAGCATCTTTCCCGCCGTTGCGAGATCATCCACCTGCTTTGCATTCTGCGGCTGGAAAAACGTTGCGGCCGCCATCAGGATCATTGCACTGTTGATGGCCCATCCGATGATCATGGAAAACAGGGTGTCTTTGAACTCATACTTTAACTGGCGCGCAATCACCTCATCATCCTCAAGATTCCACTGGCGGCTCTGAATAATTTCCGAGTGGAGAAACAGGTTGTGCGGCATGACGACCGCACCGAGGACGCTTAAGATGACCGGCATTGAGTGCTCTGGAAACGACGGTTTTACCCAGCCGACAGCCGCCTGCGCCCAGTCGATATCGGCGATCCAGACCTCGAAGAGGAACGAAAAGCCGATCAGCGAGACAAACACAATGATCAGTTTTTCAATCCGTTTGTAAGCACTTGTAAACTCACAGATCAGAACCAGCACGAGAATCATCATGCTGCCGAGCTTGATCGGAATGCCGAACAGCATCTGGAGCGCAACCGCACCGCCGAGGATCTCCGCCATTGCGGTCGCCACCGCTGCCATCATCGCCGTCGCAAGAATCGTGTTTTTCAGCCACGCAGGCAGATAGAGGCTCGCCGCCTCCGAGAGGCACTTTCCCGTGGCAATGCCGAGATGCGCCGCATTGTGCTGCAGAAAAATCAGCATGATCGTGGACAGGGTGACCATCCACAGAAGCTCGTAGCCGTAACCCGATCCGGCGGCAATGTTGGATGCCCAGTTTCCCGGGTCGATAAAACCGACCGTGACAAGAAGTCCCGGGCCGAGATAGCGGAGAAAATTCATGCCCGCCGTCTCTTTTCGTTTTCGATTTTGTTTCATATTCTTTCCTTTCTGACAATTTGATGCGGAACCGGCCCATCCAGGACCGGCAGAAATCGTTTTGTTGTGGTTTTGGCCGCTTTGGTTAGTTGCAACTAACCGCATTGTACATGGGATTTTTCAAAAAGTCAAATCCTGTTTTCTCTTTCTTGTGCTTCACCGTCCGCTGTGCTACAATAAAACTGCTTATTTTGAACTAAAAGGAGAATTTTTATCATGATACGACTTGCCGTCCCGGAGGATTTTACTTCGCTCATGTCAATCTATGCGTACGCCCGCTCTTTTATGCAGGAAACCGGAAATCCGAATCAGTGGGGAAACCATTTTCCGCCGGAGGAGCTGATTCACAACAGAATCCGTGACAAACAGCTTTTTGTCCTGGAAGAAAACGGCACGCTGCACGGCGCGTTTGCCTTCATCATCGGTGAGGATCCGACGTATCTGCAGATCGACGACGGCTCCTGGCTCTCCGATGCGCCGTATGGCACGATCCACCAGGTTGCCTCAGACGGAACAATCCACGGATTTTTCTCCCAGATCGTCGATTACTGCTGGACACAGATCCCGCACCTGCGCGTCGATACGCATACGGACAATCAAATCATGCAGCATCTGATCCAGAAAAACGGATTTGAACGGCGCGGCATCATCTACGTACTGAACCACTCTCCGCGGATTGCATTTGAGCGCGTAAAATAAAACACCAAACGAAAACACCGGATCGTCACCGCTTCGCAGACTTTTCAGCCGCGGAATCACCGTTGGATCCAGGTAATATAAGGATCCGACGATCTGTCCCATCATCCCCTTTTTCGATCTTTCGTGTATCATTTTTTTACCAACCTTATATCTTCTTACCCTCCAATACACACTTGCCCGTACCGAAATGCAAAGAAAATCCGCTTTTTCCCCTCTGTTTCTGCACATTCCTTTGTGCAGAATACAGATGCAGAAAAAACGGACTTTCTTTTAGCATTTTTCTTTATGCGTGGATTCCTCTGTTCTCGTCCCCGGACTCGTTTACGCCGAATTCGTAATCATTGCCCGGCAGAATCATGTTCAGCAGGATTCCTGCGATGGCTGCAATGGCAAGTGCAGTCAGGGTGACGGTCGTTCCGCCGATCGTAAAGGAGAGACCGTTGCTGAAGCCCAGTCCGCAGACAAAGATGACGCCCGCGATGATCAGGTTTCTCGATTTGGTCAAGTCTACTTTATTCTCTACCACGTTGCGCACACCGATGGCAGAAATCATACCGTACAGCATGAAGCTGACGCCTCCGATGATGGAGGACGGCATGGTGCTGATGAGTGCCGATACCTTCGGAATGAAGCTGACGATAATCGCAAAGACTGCGGCAATACGGATGACTCTCGGGTCATGTACGCGGCTCAATTCCAGAACGCCGGTGTTCTCGCCGTACGTCGTGTTGGCCGGTCCGCCGATGAAACCTGCCATTGCGGTTGCAAGACCATCACCGAGCAGGGTTCTGTGCAGGCCCGGATCAGAAAGGAAGTTCTCTCCTACGGTTGCAGAGATCGCCGACATATCGCCGACATGCTCCATCATAGTCGCGATCGCGATCGGTGCCATGATCATAATGCTGGTCAGATCGAATTTGCAGAGCTGCAGCGGCGGAAGTCCGACGATGCCTGCCTGTGCAACCGGCGCAAAGTTGATGATCACGGATCCGTCCGGATTTTTGATGCCGAGTGCATTCAGGACAACTGCCACAGCGTAGGCAATCACAACGCCCATCAGAATCGGAATGATTTTGAACATTCCTTTTCCCCAGATGTTGAAAATGATGATAACTGCCAGCGCAACCAGTGCCAGGAACCAGTTCGTCGAAGCATTATTAATGGCGGAACCAGCAAGGCTGAGGCCAATGCAGATGATAACCGGACCTGTGACAACCGGCGGCAGGTAGCGCATCACGCGTTTGACGCCGACCATGCGGATGATCAAGGCAAAAATCAGGTACAGAAGACCTGCTACCACAATACCTCCGCAGGCATAGGCTGCCTTGTCGTTGACACTCATGCTGGCATATTTTCCGGTATTCAGGTTTGCAACAGCGGCGAAACCGCTTAAGAATGCAAACGAAGAACCAAGAAATGCCGGTACTTTAAATTTCGCGCACAGATGGAACAGCAGGGTTCCAAAGCCGGCGCAGAACAGTGTGACGGATACGGTAAGACCGCGGGACGGCCCCTCGCCGCATGCGTCTACAAAGTAGCTGTTTACCAGAATCGGCACCAGAATGGTTGCACCGAACATGGCAAACATGTGCTGCAATCCGAGAATCAGCATTTTAGGAATACCGAGCTTTCTCGCATCGCGGATGACTCCATTAGACTCGTTCATACGTCTCTCCCTCTCTTTTGTTTTTCTTTCCCATTATAGGCGTTATATTCTGGAAATACAAGCGAAAGATTCCGTTCCGCACACCTTAATTTTCAAACGGGCGGACACGAAGGGTAACACCTAATTCATCGCAGATTTCCCGGCATTTCTGAATCTTTTCTTCCGGCATAACTTTCTCGACAACGGTCATCACAACATTCGGCACATACTGTTTTGCAAGTACTGCAAACTCCTTGATCGCCTCGTACGACTGGATGCCGAATTTCGACCGTGTGAGCTCCAGAAATTCTTTTTCATCCGGCGCGTTTAAGGAAATCGAGACGGTATCGAATCTTCCCTTTAATTCCGGAGTGACATCTCTTCCATAGATCAGGTTGGCAAGACCGATCGTATTCAGACGCACTTTCAGGTTCGGATACGTTTCTTTTAAGGAATCGATCACCCGGCAGACATCCTCAAACCGCTCAAGCGGTTCTCCGAAGCCGCAGAAGACCAGTTCATTGATCACGTTCAGATCGTACTGTGCGAACAGCTCCAGCATCGTCTCAACGGATGGCTCGCCCTCTTTTAACCACAGTGTATTTCCCTCCTGCTGCTGTTTCGTCTGGCGCAGACAGAACACACAGCTGCACGGGCATTTGTTTGTCATGTTGACATAGACATTTTTTCCGGTAAGATCGCCGCTCTTTGCAAGGTCGAGATACCCTTCCTCGCCGACGGCTCCGGTTACAGTATATAAATACATTACGCTTCCTCCGTTAAGTCCTTCATAAACATTTCAAAGCAGAGTCCCCAGTAGCTCGGCACTTCGTTTTCTTCGCAGTAGCGGATGCATTTCGATACGTAATCCGCCGCCTTTTTCACCGACTCGTACAGGCTGTGCCCGTTCAGATACATGCCTGCGATAATTGCCGCAATAACATCTCCCGTACCGCTCCGGTCGCCGCCGATGCGGTCTACCATGACAATCTGGAAGTCTTCGCCTTTGTTATAGATAAAGTTGGCAATCTGCGTCTGGTTAAAGTGGATGCCCGTCACCACGATGTGTTTCGGTCCCCGCTCCGCCAGTTTTCCGCACATCTCTTTCAGCTCCTCAATCGAAGCCCCGTTCTCCGGATACGGCGCATCGATCAGTGTGCAGAGCTCTGTCAGGTTCGGCGTGATGATATCCGCGTAGTGAACCAGTTCTTTCATCTTTTCACACATCTCTTTCGTGTACGTCCGATACAGCTTCCCATAGTCTCCCATGACCGGATCGACGATGACAAAGTTGCGGTCCGTCTTAAAATGGCGGATAAAATCAAGCACGATATCCACCTGCCGTTCCGATCCTAAGAAGCCGGTCGAGATCGCATCGAAATCGAGCTTCAGATCCTTATAGGTCTGAATGTAATCCTTCATCCGGTCAGTATAATCATCAAAGTAATACGTCGGAAACTGCGTGTGTGCTGAGAGAATTGCGGTCGGAACTGCCACCGCCTGAATCTTCAGCGCCGACACGATCGGCGCCATCACAGCCGTCGAGCACCGGCCAAAGCCTGTCAGATCGTTAATCAGCGCTATTTTTTTCTGTTTTTCCATGTTGTTCTCCTCTTTTTTTCAGGATGCCTCCGCATCTGTTTCATGTCTATTTTTGCACACTCGCGTCTTATTTACAAGTTTTTTTCCGGACAAAAAGAAAAGGGGCTGTCGGGAAATAGACCGCCCCGTATGTAAAATGATCGGATAACTAAATTTTGTCTTTTTCTGATTCATTTCTGCTCTCTCTTTAAAGTTTTTCCGTCTCCTCGCGCAGCGCTGCCGTCAGCTTTCTTGTCATCTCAAGATAGCTGTTCAGCTCTTCTGCCGAGAGTTTTCCATATGCACGTATCTCCGCCCCGCGCAGCCGGTCCGTCGTATTTATCTCCAGTTCCCGTCCGGCATCCGTCAGCAGAATCCTCTTTTTGTTCCGCATTCCCGGGATGAGCTCGAGCTCCACAAGGCCTTTCTGTTCCAGTCCCGCAATCGCCGTGTTGACTGTCTGTTTCGGCAGAAAGCACGCATTGCAGATCTCCTGCTGCGTCAGAACCGTCTCTTCATCCGACGCAAAATAGAGGATAGAACGCATCCGCGTAATGGAACAGCACTTCCGCATCCTGCACCTGAATCATATCACGGAAGAAACTCTGTACTTCGTAAAACTTTCTCCGTTTCACATTATCCGCATCGATCACGCCGTAGCAGAACTGCTCTGCACCTTTTGTCGCACCGCGGTAACGGAAATACATCAGGGAGTCAGCGCCGTGTGCCATGCTCTGATAAGACCACATCTTCGCCTGGTTCGGACGCGTCTTGTGATTTCGTAAACCGAATCATTTGTGGATACCTCGGTCGGTACCAGCAATTCAAAATCTTCCACTTCGTTGATCCGTTTTCCCCAATATAAATGTCTTACCAGTCCCTGATCGTCAATGCCGAACGCATAGCTGTTGGATCTGGTCTGCAGCAGGAAAATATTTTCGGAATGATTGATCACAATACCCATTTTCGCTTTCCCCATTTCTCTATCTTGTATCTTTCCTTTTTTCAACAGTACAAATTTATCATATGTTAAAAGTCAAAATATTTTACTTTTATTTTAGTAAAATTTACTATCTGCTTTTGTGAAAAATGCACAAAAAGAGGCATCTCCATCTATGCAGACTGGAAATGCCTCTTTTTTTGTTCTCTTGTTTCCTTTTTTTCTTCAGCTCAGGAAGTTTTCAATAATGACGTTTTCCGCCTCCGCTTCCGTCATGCCGAGCGTTCTGAGTTTCAATAGCTGCTCATCATTGATCCGTCCGATTGCTGCCTCGTGGATGATTGCCGCATCCACATGTTTTGCCTGGATCTCCGGAATAGATCCGACCTGGGCGTGATCCATGATGATAGAATCGCACTGGATATGGGCGTGGCATTTGTTTTTGCCGACTGCCTTCGGATGGAAGACCTGGGAGGAATTGCCCTTTCCGACAGAACGTGAAATAATCTGTGCGGAAGAACCGCTTCCGTTCATGCATACTTCGATGTCCGACTCTGCCTTCTGGTCACCGTCTGTCATCAGGCGCTCGAGCACGAACAGTTTGGAGTTTGCATCCATCACAACATTCGTCGTACGAATTGTTGAGTCAACGCCCTTAATCTGTACGGTATCCAGCGTAAAAACGGAATTTTCTCCGATTTCAATATTTGTCACCGGGTTCAGAATCCGCTGTCCCGTTCCGTTTCCCTCTCCGTAATGCTTTTCCTCGTAACGCACGTTGGCAGTTTTTTCCTACATGGAACGTATGGATACCGTCGTGCCGGCTGTCGTTGCAGCCGCCGTTGTGAATGCCGCAGCCCGCTACAATCGTAACATCGGCGCCGTCCGCAACGTAGAAATCATTGTAAACAAGATCCGTCATACCGGAAACGCTGACGACAACCGGGATAAATACTTTTTCGCCTTTTGTCTCGCCGTCAATCAAAATATCAATGCCCGGCTTATCCTCTTTTTTGCGGATTTTGATATGTTCACTGTCACCGTGGCAGAGCGGAATGCCGTTCTGGCGGAGATTGTATGCCCCTTTCTGCTCAAATCCCTCGCTGATCTGATTTAATACGCCCTGGGTTGTCTCATCTACCTGTACCATCAGCATGTGCCTCCTTCCTGGCCGCACATCCGGCCTGTTTTCTGCTGGAACAGGGTCGGCAGTACGTCTTCCTTTGTACCGTATTCTTTCACCTGGCCGTCCTCGATCACCATGATCTTGTCTGCCATCTGGATAATGCGTTCCTGATGAGAAATGAGGATCAGACATTCTTTCTTCTCTTTGTGGATTTCTTCAAACCGTTTGATCAGCATGGAAAAGCTCCACAGGTCAATGCCGGCCTCCGGCTCATCGAAAATGCTGACCTTATGCGGTTTTGCAAGAACCGTTGCGATCTCCAGACGCTTCATCTCTCCTCCCGAGAGCGTACCGTCCATCTGGCGGTTCAGGTAATCGGCAGAGCAGAGTCCGACGGCGGAGAGGAGTTTACAGCTCTCGGCTTCCGTCAGTTCTTTTCCGGCTGCCAGCGACAGCAGTTTTTTTCACCGTCATTCCTTTAAAACGCGGCGGCTGCTGGAATGCATAGCCGATGCCGGCGTTTGCACGGTGGTCAATATCATAACCGGTAATATTTTCCCCATCCAGGAAGATTTCTCCGCCATTGGCGTCCTCAATTCCTGCAAGCACTTTGGCCAGCGTTGATTTTCCGCCACCGTTCGGTCCGGTAATCACCAGCATTTCCCCGTCCTTTACCTCAAAACTGATGTGGTTGACGAGGCAGCGTTTTCTTCCCTCTTCGTTTACTTCAAAGGTAAGATTGTCTACTTTCAGCATATTTGCACCTCTTTTGTTTTCACTCTTTGCAGGGATAATCCCCCTTTCAAAAACTCTACTCCTTCTCCTAAAATCTGTCAATTATTTGTTGCAGTTTGGGAGACTCTTTTGTTTTATACAGTGATTTTTCCCGTAACATTTTCTTTTCCTGCATTCTTTTTCGTTTCTTCTGGATCGCATGCTGTGTTTGCGGTATAATGAGGGTAATATTTCATCGGGAGGTTATCGTATGCGTGTACTTATTACAGGAACCAGCTCCGGAATCGGAAAGGCGATTGCGGAGAAAGTTTTTAAAAGAAGGCTTTGACGTTACCGGATTTGACCGAAAGGAAGCTTCGATCAGACAGGAGTCGTATACTCATTTCTGCCTTGATATCCGCGCCAGAGAACAGTATCCGGCACTTGCGCCTTTTGATATTGTCATCAACAACGCCGGTGTGCAGAACGAGGATGATATTGATATCAATTTAAAGGGAACCATCGCAATCACGGAGGCGTACGGAATTCATGACAACATCCGCGCCATCCTCATGATCGGCTCGGCCAGCGGCCATACCGGAGCTGAATTTCCGGAATACACCGCAAGCAAGGGCGGCGTTCTCGCCTACACAAAAAATGTGGCACTCCGCATTGCACCGTATGGCGGAACGTGCAACAGCCTTGATTTCGGCGGCGTACTGACCGAGTTGAATCTGCCTGTCACAGAAGACCAAAAGCTCTGGGATCAGATCATGGAGCTGACGCCGCTGAAACGGTGGATGACCGTCGAGGAAGCAGCGGACTGGGCGTATTTTATGACCGTGACGAACCGTTTCTGCACGGGGCAGAATATTCTGATTGACGGCCTTGAAGCGGGAAACGCACACTTTGTGTGGCCGGATGAATGATTTGTTAATTTCCTGCACAAACAAAAAACAGGTTCCCTGCACGGAAGCTTTTTGAGCTTTTCCGCTGCCGGGCTGCCTGTTTCTTTTTATTTTTTTCGTTTTTTCTTACGCTTTCTCAAACACCAGAATTTTCTCTGCGAATTTGTGGACGATCGGCATCCACATCACCAGCTTGTAGATGGGATTCAGTGTTTCCATACCGCGGGCGATGTTGTCGTCTTTTACTTTTCGGAAACCGGCGGCAATGTTGCCCAGGTCTGCAAAGCTGTTCGCACCCCAGGTAAATGTCGCGCCTGTCGCCTGGATGGTATTTTTCGATTGTTTTCTTTCTTTACAAAGTACGGGCACAGTCGTTTCCATGCAGACGTAGGCATTGTCGAAGTGATCGCGGATGATGGCGAGC
>ENA-OQNJ01000239-OQNJ01000239.1-human-gut-metagenome-genome-assembly--contig:-NODE-239-length-14612-cov-1.852537_pt1 | contig 14612 bp, 17 predicted proteins | sample MGYA00242630_ERZ504882 | MGnify/ENA primary metagenome ERZ504882 (study PRJEB26092, sample SAMD00036408) | human gut metagenome | host: Homo sapiens | study: EMG produced TPA metagenomics assembly of... | reverse complement strand
AAGAGCCTGGAAGAAGTGTTTCTGGAACTGACCGACGGTGAACCGGAAGAAGCAACCGGAGAGGAGGACGCAGAATGACAGCTAGTTTTTAAGCGGGAATTCCGCAGTTTCTTTCACGGGATGCTGGGGTACGTCCTTACGGCGTTTCTGGTGGCGAGTTCCGGCCTGTATTTTCTGGCCCGGTGCCTGATCTACGGCCTGACCGATTTCAGTTATTACACCCTCTACCAGACCATTTTTATGCTGCTGCTCTATATCCCGGTGCTGGCGATGCGCTCACTGGCCGAGGAACGCCACAGCCGCACCGACCAGCTGCTGCTCACCAGCCCGGTCTCAGTGTGGGGCATCGTGCTGGGCAAGTTCTTTGCCATGACAGCTGTGTTCGCACTGCCCTGCGCCGTGGATGCGGTGATGATCTTCATCCTCTGGGCGCTGGGCGGCACGGTGTCGGCGTTGATCGCAAACCTTGCGGGGCTGCTCTGCTACGTTTTTGCTGGGCTGTGCGGCCATTGCATTGTGTGAGTTTCTCTCTGGCCTGACCGAGAACCAGATCATTGCCGCCGTGGCGGGCTTTTCAGCCCTGCTGATGGCCTACCTGATGCCCAGCCTGCGCAGCATGTTCAATGCGGGCAGCGCTGTGGCGCTGGCAGTGTTCACCGGGATCGCAGGCGTGGCTTCTCTGGCGGCCGGTCTACGCACCCGCAGCTTTGTGCTGGGGTGCCTGACCTTTGCGGCGCTCTGCCTGGGCCTGACGGGGCTGTTTCTGCTCCGCAGTGCATGGCTTACCGAGGCTTTCAGCGCCGTGCTGAGTGCCCTGTGCCTGTTTACACCCTTTGAGGATTTTGTCAACAACAGCTTCTCCATCCCTGCCGTGGTCTATTATCTGACCGTGACGGCGGTGTTCCTGTTCTTTACGGCGCAGGACATTGAGAAGCGCCGCTGGAACTGAGAGGAGGGAACACAGATGAAGCTTTTTGCAAAGCAGAGCTCCTCGGGTGACGGGCGGGTGTTCCGCAGCGGGGTGTGGTCGGCAGCCATTGCCGCGGCTGTGATCGTGCTGGCCGTGCTGGTCAATCTTATCGTCCGGGCCATTCCTTCCAGATATACCGAGTTCGATCTCTCCGAGGCTGGGCTCTACACCCTGAGCGAAAGCTCCAGACAGGTGGCCGACGACCTGACGCAGGATGTGACCATTTACTATCTGGCCCAGACCGGCAATGAGGACCAGATCATCTCCAAGCTGCTGGACAAGTACGCCGCCCAGAGCAGACATATCACCTGGGAGCTGAAAGATCCGGCAGTCTACCCGACCTTTGCGGCCCAGTACGGCGCACAGGACCTGACCTCCGGTGGGCTGATCCTGGTCTGCGGGGAACAGAGCAAGGTGCTGGATGCCGCAGAGCTTTACGACTACGATTACAGCGATTATGCCGCCACCGGCGCGGCCAACGTGACCTTTGACGGTGAAAGCAGGATCACCTCTGCCATCTACCAGCTGACCAGCGGAGAGAGCCGCCATGTGTACTACACCACCAATCACGGCGAGCAGGCGCTGACTTCCACCCTGACCGATGCGCTGGAAAGCCAGAACCTGACCGTCTCGGCACTTGACCTGCTCTCCCAGACCATCCCCGAGGACTGTGACCTGCTTGTCATCAACGATCCGGCGCAGGACTTTTCCGGCGCAGGCAGTCTGGTGGATGAGCTGGGCCAGCTGCGCAGCTACCTGAGCAATGGAGGCCGCGTGCTGCTGCTGACGGATTCCTATTATAGTACCCCCAATCTGGATGCTGTGATGGCCGAGTTCGGCCTGACCCGCACCGAGGGCCTTGTGGTGGAGGGCGACACTAACCATTACCTCAATGGCTACCCGGCCTTTACCTGCTGCCGGATTATGCCAGTACAGAGGAATCCACCGCGCTGGACGGTGTGAACACCAGCCGCAGAGTTCTGCTGCAGACTGGCACAGGGCATCACCCGTGACCGAGACAGAGCATGTGGTCTCGGATGCCCTTCTGGTCAGCTCGGACAGTGCTTACAGCAAACCGGAAGGCTACGAGATGACCACCACCGAGAAGGCGGACGGCGACATAGCCGGTCCCTTCACGCTGGCAGCATACGCCCGCAATGAGGACACGGGTGCCCAGGTCATCTGGGTCAACTGCGGCAATATGGACAATGAGGGCATCTATCAGGTCATCCCGGGCAATGTGACCTTCCTGCAGGGGTGTGCGGCTTCGCTGGCCGGGCAGGAGAGCGCTGTCCTCATCGACAGCAAGGCACTGGAGGCCGCTCCGTTGGAAGTGCCCGGCATTGCCGCCTCTACGCTGGGCCTGCTCTTTGTCATCGTTCTGCCTGCGGCCCTGTTGGCTGTGGGTGCCGTGGTGGTCGTGCTGCGGCGTAGAAAGTGAGGACCTGTCCATGAAAGCAAAACAGCGTACCCTCGGGGTGCTGCTTTTCCTCATCCTGCTGGCAGGCGGCGTGTTTGCCCTGCTGACGCTGCGGAACGCCCGGGAAGAACAGGATGCCAGTGCAGCCGCGGATGGAACCATTCCGCTGGCGGCAGTTTCGGGCAATGACCTGACGCAGATCGTGCTCCACTATCAGGGCGAGACGAACACCCTGCTCTATACCGCCGATGGCTGGACGCTGGCTGAAGATCCGGCTTACCATTTAGATACCTCTGCCTGCAACACGATGCTCACCGCGCTTTCCTCTTTGAACGCAAAGGGGGAGCTGAGCCCGCAGGCAGGGGAGGACTACGGCTTTGCGGAGCCTGCGCTGACCATAGAGGTGACGGCAGCAGGCGAAACGGACACCTATACCTTCGGGGCCAGCAATACCATGACAGGGGATCTCTATGTCTGCAAGAATGACAGCAATACCATATATACGGTATCTGGCACCAAAGCCGCCTGCTTTGAGTTGACCAGAGCGGAGCTGTTCGGTGCCTTCAACCCGGCGGGGCTGACGGCCTCGGAGATCGAAGCTGTCTCTTATACACTGGCCGATGGCGAGACCGTGACCCTGAAGGCAAACTCGGAGCCTGCGGCAGAGAGCGGCAGCAACGCCTACCAGACTGTCTGGCGGCTGGCAGGGGACACCGCCGCAGACCTCGACGAGACAAAGGTGGATGCCATCCTCTCGGCGCTCTGCACCTATGTCTCGGCACAGGCAGCAGATGCCGACCCGGCGGCGTATGGTTTTGAGGCCCCGCTGGTCACAGCAGAGGTCACCACAGCCGATGGCACAATAAATCTGACCTATGCCATGGGCACAGACGGCTGTTACCTGATGGTGGAAGGCGACAGCTCCGTTTATACGGTGGATGCCAGTGTGGCAAGCGCACTTTTGTGTCCGGCGGATCAGCTGAAAGCAGATAAAACGTTTCACTCCCGCGCTGTGCGAATTCTTGGTACAGCGCGGGAGTTTTTTTGCGCCGGATGTAAAGTTTCGGCAAACCTCGACAGAGTGATTGACATTTCAGTTCGGATTGTTTATGATAGGCGATGACAGGGCAGAATAACTGCACAATATTACGGATGTCATGGATGTTGTGCGGGGCTGGTCGCCCTGGTACGAAGGATAGGGTGGATGCCCTGTCTTTTTTCGTATCTGAGTTTAAGGAGGAAAAGTAAAAAATGGACAACTCGGTGATCGTTTCACTGCGCGATATCGTGGTGGAATTTGACGGTCAGCGCATTCTGGATGGGCTGAACCTGGACATCCATGACAAAGAATTCGTAACGCTGCTGGGTCCTTCCGGCTGCGGCAAGACCACCACCCTGCGCCTGATCGCAGGCTTCCTGGAACCCAACGCGGGTCAGGTGCTGCTGAAGGGCCAGGATATTACCGGTGTGCCCCCCTATAAGCGTCCGGTGAATACCGTGTTCCAGAAGTACGCGCTGTTCCCGCACCTGAACGTGTTTGAGAATGTGGCCTTTGGCCTGCGCCTGAAGAAGATGGACGAAGAGACCATCCGCCGCAAGGTGCGCGATATGCTGGAGGTGGTCGGCCTGAAGGGCTTTGAGCGCCGCAGCATCGGCCAGATGTCCGGCGGCCAGCAGCAGCGTGTTGCCATTGCCCGCAGTCTGGTCAACGAGCCTGAGATCCTGCTGCTGGACGAGCCTCTGGGTGCACTGGACCTTAAGCTCCGCAAGGAGATGCAGCTGGAGCTCAAGCGCCTGCAGCGTGAGATGAACATCACCTTTATTTATGTTACCCACGATCAGGAAGAGGCCCTGACCATGTCCGATACCGTCGTTGTGATGAACGGCGGCAAGGTGCAGCAGATCGGTACCCCCGAGGATATCTACAACGAGCCTAAAAATGCCTTTGTGGCGGACTTTATCGGCGATTCCAACATTGTGGACGGCGTGATGCACCGCGACTTCCTGGTCTCCTTCTCGGGTGTGCAGTTCCCCTGCGTGGACCGCGGCTTTGCCCGGGAACAGAGCGTACAGGTGGTGGTCCGCCCCGAGGACATTGAAGTGGTCAGCCCAGTGGAGGGTCAGCTGGTGGGCGTGGTCAACGATGTTATCTTCAAGGGCGTTCACTTTGAGATGCACGTTGAGTGCGAGGGCCGTGAGTGGCTGATCCACTCCACCCGCGCCTGCACCCCCGGGTGAGACCATTGGTATGCGCATCGGCCCCAACGAGATCCATATCATGGCACGTTCGGAGGGCTGAATGGGAAATGATGAAATTTACGATAAGAAGCTGGCCTATCCTTATTTTATCTGGATGGTGCTGTTCACAGTGGTTCCGCTGATCATCGTGGTCTATTACGCCCTGACCGACGGCAGCGGCAATTTCACCATTGCCAACCTGACCAGCGTCAGCGGCTACGGCTCCGTGTTTGCCCGCAGCCTGCTGCTGGCCCTTGTGGCTACCGTGATCTGCCTGATCATTGCATTTCCGGTGGGCTATTTCCTGTCCCGCCTGCGGGTGAACAAGCAGCATATCATGCTGATGCTAGTCATGCTGCCCATGTGGATGAACTTCCTGCTCCGCACCTATGCCTGGATGGGCCTGCTGAGCATCAACGGCCCTGTGAACGCGGTGCTGGGCTTTTTGGGCCTGGGCCCCTATACCATGCTGAATACCTCCGGCGCGGTGGTGCTGGGCATGGTGTATAACTATGTGCCCTACATGATCCTGCCCCTCTACACCAGTATGACCAAGATCGATCAGAGCCTGGTGGAAGCGGCACAGGATCTGGGGGCCTCCACCACCCAGACCCTTTTCCGGGTGCTCATCCCCATGAGCGTGCCCGGCATCAGCACCGGCATCACCATGGTGTTCGTTCCGGCGGTGTCCACCTTTGTCATCAGCCGTATGCTGGGCGGCGGTTCCAACCTGCTCATCGGCGATTTGATCGAGATGCAGTTCCTCGGCAACAGCTACAACCTCAATGTCGGCTCTGCCATGAGCCTCGTGCTGATGGTCATTGTGCTGCTCTGCATGAGCTTTACGTCCAGCTTCGACGAGGATGAGATGGAGGGTGTGTCCTGATGAAAACGAAACATCTGCGTCTGATGCAGCGCGCCTACGTCATCCTGTTCTTCTGCTTCATGTACCTGCCCATCGCGTACATGGTCGTGTTCAGCTTCAACCAGAGCAAGGGCTACGCCCTCTTTACCGGCTTTACCTTTAAGTGGTACACCAGCCTGCTCCACAACGAGTCCATCCTGCATGCGCTGTGGGTGTCGCTGTATCTGGCACTGTTCTCGGCGGTCATCGCCACCGTGCTGGGGACTGCGGCGTCTCTGGGCATCGCCTCCATGGGGCGCAAGAGCCGCCTGCTGGTGACGAATATCACCTATATCACCACGGTCAACCCCGAGATCATCACCGGTATCTCCCTGATGATGCTCTTTGTGGCATACCAGCGCTTTGCGTCTGAGCTGGACTTCCTGCCCGACAACATCATGGGCTTCCCCACGCTGCTCATCGCCCATATCGCGTTCAACGTGCCGTATGTCATCTTCAATGTCACGCCCAAGCTCAAGCAGCTGGACATCAAGCTGTTTGAGGCGGCGCTGGACCTCGGCTGTGACCCCCGGCAGGCATTTTTCAAGGTCATCCTGCCCGAGATCAGCCCGGCCATCCTGTCGGGCTTCCTCATCAGTCTGACCTACTCCATCGACGACTTTATGATCTCCTACTTCAACTGCGGCACGGTGGAGACGCTGCCCATCGCCATCTACTCTATGACCCGCAAGAAGGTCAGCCCGGAGATCTACGCGCTGTCCACCATCATGTTCGTGGTCATTCTGAGTATCATCCTCATCTCCAATGCCATGGAGAGCCGCGGTTACCGCCGCGACCAGCGCGCACTGAGAGGGGGAGATGTCAAATGAAGCGTTTCGTCATTCTTCTGCTGACGGCTGTGCTGGCGCTGACCATGCCGCTGTCGGCTCTGGCCGCGGGACAGATCGAGGTCACGGAGGACATTTCCGTCTCGGATGACTACGACTGGACCCGCTTCAAGGGCCAGAACGTCACCCTGAATGTCTACAACTGGGGCGAGTATATCTCCAACGGTTCCGACGACAGCGTGGACGTGGTGGCGGCCTTTGAAAAGCTGACCGGCATCAAGGTCAACTATACCACCTTCGATTCCAACGAGTCCCTCTACGCCAAGCTCAAGTCCGGCGCGGCCAACTACGATGTCATCATCCCGTCGGACTACATGGTCGCCAAGATGATAAGCGAAGGGATGCTGATGCCGCTGGACTACAGCAACATCCCGAACTTCCAGAACATCGACGAGGAGTACCGCAACGGGGACTATGACCCCGAGAATGCCTACACCGTGCCTTACACCCTCTGCACCACTGGCATCATCTACAATACAAAGATGGTAGACGAGGCCCCCACCAGCTGGGCAGACCTGTGGGACGAGAAGTATGCAGGCAACATCCTGATGTTCAACAACAGCCGCGATGCCTACGCCATCGGTGCGTTCAAGAGCGGCAGCAGCGTCAACCCCCGAGACCACGGAGGAGGTGGATACTGTGGTGGACGAGCTGAAAGCCCAGAAGCCTCTGGTGCAGGCCTATGTCATGGACGAGATCTTCGATAAGATGATCGGCAGCGAGGCGGCCGTCGGCGTCTACTACTCCGGCGACGCCATCACCATGATCGACGACAACCCCGACCTGGCCTGGGTGTTCCCTGAGGAGGGAACGGTGCTGTCGGTGGACAGCATGGCCATCCCCGCCACCAGTGAGCACGAGGAAGCCGACAGAGATGTTCATCAACTTCATGTGTGAACCGGACGTCGGCAAGGCCAATATCGAGTATATCGGCTACACCACCCCCATGCACTGTGTGTGGGATATTCTGGATGAAGACCTCAAGTACAGCGAGATCGCGTACCCCTCCGAGGATATTGCGGCCAAAGAAGAGGTGTTCACTGCCCTGAGCGATGAGGTCAACAGCGAGCTGGACGTGAAGTGGAGCGAGATGAAGAGCTACGACGAGGGCGGCAGCGGGTATCTGTTCCTGATGCTGCTGGCGGCGATGCTGGCTCTGGCCTGCTTCAATATCTGGCGCAAGGTGCGCAGGAAAACGCGCAATATGTATTGAACCTGAGGGGGCTGTGCGGAGGCGTACAGCCTCTTTTTAATAAGGAAAGGGAAAGAATATGAGTGAATACAGAAGCTATACGGAGCAGATGACTGTGCTGGACGGCGACAGCGACTTCCGCCGCTGCCTGAAGCCCAGCGCTCTGTTCCGGTATGTGGAGCAGGTGTCGGCAGACCATGCCCGGGCTTACGGCATGGACCACGCCTTTTTCAGGGAGCGCCGCAGCGTATTCCTCGTGGGCAAGCAGGCCCTCAGGGTCTGGCGGATGCCGGGCCGTGCGGAGAAGATCAACCTGACCACGGCCTGTGAGGCGTTCAAGAAAGGCACGATGAAACGGCTGACCACCATCACCAGCGAAACAGGGGAGAAGCTGGCCCTCGTGGACTGCCGCTGGATGATCGTGGACACTGAGGCAGGGCGCATCCTGCGCACCCCCGGTTGGACGATGCCGGACTTCCAGAACGACGACCTGCCCGAAGAACTGCCCCAGATCGTCCACAAGAGCCAGCCGCTGACGGCGGCAGGGGAGCGCCGCGCCAGCTACTCCATGTGTGACCTCAACGGCCATATCAACAACTCCCTCTATCTGGACATCGCCTGCGACGCTCTGCCGCAGGAGGTCGTGGAGGCTGCGCCGCTGTCCTTCGCTTCCATCAAGTACCACCGTGAGGTGCCGATGGGCCAGAGCGTGCAGGTGTTCTATGCCCCCTCAGGAAACGGCTGGTATCTGCTGGGCCGGAGGGAGGAGCACGCAGCCTTTGAGTGCTATCTGGAATTCGGCGGGTCTGTCACAGAATCTTTACAAAAATAATTACAAAGAAATTACAAAAAACTATTGCAAAAGTCCTTCAAAAGAGTTACAATATGGTTACAGAAAGGGCAAGACCCTTCTGGATCATGAAATCTTTTTACTTCTTGTTTTTTTGGAATATCGGGTGTCCGCCATCCTCCTCCGGCTGTTCTCCTTCGCAGCTGCCGGCCGACACCGCACAGGCGATATTCCGCTTCGTGTGCAAAAGAGTCCGTCTGGTTTCAGACGGGCTTTTTTGCGTCCGAAAATCCGGAAAAATCGGCCCATAGCAAGGGAAAGTATGACCTTAGGTCAATTTGCCTGTTTTTCTGCAAAGGACATTTATAAAGTTTGGCGGGGCAGGGGTTTGTATTCCGCGTGGGTTTGTGGTAAAGTATATACAATCAATTCCTAAGTCGAAAACATGAAATTGTTTTGATGTTGTTTGATATGATCCGCTGCGGATGCGTTAAGAGAAAAGGAGTTTGAATATGGCTTATTTTTACGAAGAACCCTCCCGTACCTTTGGCGAGTACCTGCTGGTGCCGGGCTACTCTTCTGCTGAGAATGTCCCCACGGCTGTCAGCCTCAAGACCCCGCTGGTCAAGTACCGCAAGGGTGAGGAGAACTGCCCGCTGGAAATGAATATCCCCATGATCAGCGCCATCATGCAGTCTGTCTCCGGCGATAAGCTGGCCATCGCGCTGGCCCGTCAGGGCGGCGTCTCCTTCATCTACGGCTCCCAGAGCATCGAGAACGAGGCTGCTATGGTCCGCCGCGTCAAGAGCTTCAAGGCCGGTTACGTCGTTTCCGACTCCAACCTGGCCCCCACTGCCACCCTGCACGATGTGCTGGAACTGAAAGCCCGCACCGGCCACTCCACCATCGCCATCACTGCTGACGGCACTCCCAACGGCAAGCTGCTGGGCATCGTGGCCTCCCGCGATTACCGCGTCAACCACACCCCCGATGACGCTCCTGTCACCACCTTCATGACCCCCATCGAGAAGCTGGTCACTGCCCCGGAGAACACCTCCCTGCACGACTGCAACAACATCATCTGGGACAACAAGATCAACACCCTGCCTCTGGTGGATGCCGAGGGCAACCTGAAGTATATCGTCTTCCGCAAGGACTACGATTCCCATAAGAAGAATGCCAACGAGCTGCTGGACAAGAACAAGAGCTACGTCGTCGGTGCCGGCATCAACACCCGCGACTACGCCCAGCGTGTGCCTGCTCTGGTGGAGGCCGGTGTGGATGTCCTCTGCATCGACTCCTCTGAGGGCTACTCCGAGTGGCAGAGCCGCACCATCGGCTGGATCCGCGAGCACTACGGCGACACCGTGAAGGTGGGCGCAGGCAACGTTGTGGATGCCGAGGGCTTCCGTTTCCTGGCAAAGGCCGGTGCAGACTTCGTCAAGATCGGCATTGGCGGCGGTTCCATCTGCATTACCCGTGAGACCAAGGGCATCGGCCGTGGTCAGGCCACCGCAGTCATCGAGGTCGCAAAGGCCCGTGACGAGTACTACAAGGAGACCGGCATCTACGTGCCCATCTGCTCCGATGGCGGCATCGTCCACGATTATCATATCACTCTGGCTCTGGCCATGGGCGCTGATTTTGTCATGCTGGGCCGCTACTTCGCACGCTTTGACGAGAGCCCCACGAACAAGGTGCGCATCAATGGCCAGTATATGAAGGAGTACTGGGGCGAGGGCTCCAACCGTGCCCGCAACTGGCAGCGTTACGACCTGGGCGGTTCCACCAAGCTGAGCTTTGAGGAAGGCGTGGATAGCTATGTTCCTTACGCCGGTCCTCTGGCCGATGGTGTCCAGACCACCCTGTATAAGGTCAAGAGCACCATGTGCAACTGCGGCGCACTCTCCATCCCCGAGCTGCAGCAGAAGGCCAAGCTGACTGTGGTTTCCTCCACCTCCATCGTGGAGGGCGGCAGCCATGATGTTGTGCTGAAAAATGCGACCCCCAATATTATAAACGGCTGAGCCTGAACAGGCTTGCAGGGCCGCTCCCGGAGCTTTCGGGGGCGGCCCTTTTGGCAGTACCAAAAAAAGATTTTTCTTTCTGCACGCAGGAAATTTACAAAAGCCCTTGCACCCGGGCGGCAAAGATGCTATCATGGTACAAACGTCCTGTCAAGACAGGGTGCAGGCCCACGCACTGCCGGAACAAAGGCAGGGGAGAAGGGGCTGTTTTTTCAGCAGCGGCAAGGCTTTTTCGCTGCTGCGAAGTACAAGGAGAGGAAACTTTTCATGGACGAGATCAAAGTTGTTCCGTACATTCCGGACGAAGATTATGATAACCCCTGCCATGGTGGTGGATTTCTACGAATTCACGATGGCAAACTGCCTGTTCCTGCACGGTCTTTAAGAACACCACCCTTGTGTTCGATATGTTCTTCCGCAAGAACCCGGACAACATGGGTTACTCCATCAGCGCAGGCCAACGCAAGCTGACCCGGTTCCTGCTGAATTATCACTTCAACGAGCAGGATATCCGCTGGCTGCGCACCAAGGGTATGAGCGAGGAATTCTGCGAGTATCTGCGCACCTATAAGTGGAAGGGTGATATGTACGCTCTGCCCGAGGGCACGGTTTGCTACCCCCATGTGCAGATGGTCCGCATTGAGTGCGACCTGGTGGGGGCGATCCTGATCGAGACCTACCTGCTGCAGACGATGAACTTCCACAGCCTGATCACCACCAAGGCGACCCGTGTGACCGGCCTGAACACCCATACGCCCCGCAGCGTCATGGAGTTCGGCACCCGCCGCGCACAGGGCGAGAGCGCAGGCAATGATGGCGCGTATGCCGCTGTTCTGGGCGGCTGCATCGGCACTGCCAACTGCCTGGCTGAGATGAAGTATGGCTCTGAGGTCAAGGCGGTTGGCACCGTGGCACACAGCTTCATCGAGTTCTTCCCGACGGAGTTTGATGCCTTCAAGGCCTTTGCGGATACCTACCCGGATTCCGTCAGCCTGCTGCTGGATACCTACAACATCATGGAGAGCGGCCTGCCCAACCTCATCAAGCTGGACGACTACCTCATTGAGAAATATCCTGATGACCCCAACCGCCGCGTCAAGAGCGCCCGCATCGACTCCGGTGACCTGGCCCGAGGCTCCAAGCGCCTGCGCAAGGCACTGGATGCAGCAGGGAAGTCCTACATCAAGCTGGTGGCCTCCAACGGTCTGGACGAGAAGAAGATCGCCAACATGGAGCTGTACGAGCACGCACACTTCGACTCCTACGGCGTGGGCGAGAACCTCATCACCTCGGCCTCGGACCCCGTGTTCGGCGGCGTGTACAAGCTGGTGGCGGTCAAGCGCCCCGACGGCAGCTATCAGCCCAAGATGAAGTGCTCCGACTCCGCCAGCAAGGCCATCATCCCCGGCAAGAAGATGCCGTGGCGTCTCTATGACGAAAATGGCCAGGCGCAGTGCGACCTCATTGCCATGGACGGCGAGGTCATCGAGGCAGGCAAGCCGGTCACGATGGTCAACCTTGACTCCGATGCCATCGAGCGCACCGTCACCATCGTTCCTACCCGCGTCAGGCAGCTGCTGGTGCCGCATATCCTGAACGGTGAGCTGGCCATCGAGCTGCCCTCCATTGCGGAGAAAAAGGCCTATATCGTCAAGCAGCTCACCGAGGAGACCTGGGAGAGCGAGCTGCGCATCGAGATGCCTCACAAGCACTACGTCAATATGACCCCTGCTGTGGCTGAGTGCCGCTCCAAGATGTACGCAGAGCTGCACGGCGGCAAAGTGTAAACTTGACAAACGAGCATTTCTATTGTATTATATGAGCTGCTGCTTGCAGGATCGTGAGCAGCAGCTCATTCAGAAGCCACTGTGGTGAAATTGGCAGACACGAGGGACTTAAAATCCCGTTTCTGGAGACAGAGTGCGGGGTTCAAGCCCCGCCGGTGGCATGGAAAAGCCCCGGTAAGTGCAGAAATGCATTTACCGGGGCTTTTTGTGTATTATAGCAATTCAACTTTTTAATGCAACAGCAACAGCGTTGAATTGCATATCGCAAATATGCTGTTATCAGGCTGCGTTATTTTCTTGACTTGCGATAAAACGGGAAGGAAACGATACCGCCAACCGGTATATGACTCATCCAAGGGGGTATTTTATTACTCTTCGTTGAACGCTTCTTCCTGCGCATGGAACCGCTCGAGGAAGCTGTGCTCCACGCCTTCAGACTTGTATCCGGGCATGGTATCCAGCGCCACTGCGTGGATGCTGCGGAAGATGCTGTTCTCGATGTTGGGGTTATCCCGCTTGAGGCGGCGGAGCAGGATTTTCGTCTCCTGCCGCTTGGAGCCACCGCCGCCGTTGTCGCACATGGTGCAGTTTTCGGTAAAGCGGCAGGCGCACTGGATGAATTCCAGCTCATTGTAGCGCTTCCACGCCAGAATATCTTCCTCGCGGATGCAGTACATCGGGCGGATGAGGGTCATGCCGGGGAAGCTGGTGCTGTGGAGCATGGGCGGCATGGCCTGCAGCTGGGAGCCGTAGAACATGCTCATGACTGTCGTCTCGATGACATCATTAAAATGATGTCCCAGCGCGATTTGTTGCAGCCAAGCTCCTGCGCTTCTTGTACAGGTGGCCGCGGCGCATGCGGGCGCAGAGGTAGCAAGGCGACTTATCACTGTTGTTGGCGACTATCAAAGATGTTCGTCTCAAATACTGTGATGGGAATGTGCAGCAGCGCGGCGTTGCTCTCGATCTTCTGGCGGTTGATCTCGTTGTAGCCGGGGTCCATCACCAGAAAGACCAGCTCAAAGGGAACATCGCTGTGCTTCTGCAGCTCCTGCATCAGCTTTGCCATCAGCATGGAGTCTTTGCCGCCCGAGATGCAGACGGCGATCTTGTCGCCCTCCTGTATCAGCTCGTAGCGCTTTACCGCCACGATAAAGGGGGTCCACAGCTCCTTGCGGTATTTCTTTGATGATACTGCGTTCGATCATCTGATAAGGTTCAAGCTCACGTTTCATGTTGGTTCCTCTTTTTATTTAATGTAGGGCGGTCAGCTCACGGCAGCAGACATCGAACGCCTGCTAAAAAGGCTTTGATCTCGTCCTCGGTGGTCAGATGGCTCAGGCTGATGCGCCAGGAGGACAGTGCGTTGCGGCGGTCGCGGCTGACCGCAAACACCGCACGCGAAGGCAGACCATCCGACGAGCAGGCTGACTTGACCGAGACGCAGACCCCTTTGGCATCCAGCTCCCGCTGGAACACGGTGCCCTTGACGTTCTGAACGCTCAGATTCAGTACATGGGGGATGGCGTGTTCCGGGCTGTTGATGCGCACCAGCGGGTATGTGCTGAGGGCGGCGCGGAGCTCTGCATTCAGCTTTGCCACATGGTCAACGCGGTTGGGCAGGTCAATGACGGCGAGATCAAGCGCACAGGCCAGCGAGGAGGCCAGCGCCACAGTGGGGGTGCCGCTGCGGTAGATGGTGGTGCTTTCGCCGCCGTGGATGAGAGGCTCAAGCGCCAGCCGCCGCCGCTTGAGCAGCAGGCCGATGCCATTCAGGCCGTAGAACTTGTGGGCCGTCAGGCTCATGGTGTCCACGCCCTCGAAGGAGACGGGGATCTTGCCCACGGCTTGGGTGGCGTCTACGTGCAGGTGGCAGTTGGGCCATGCCTGCAAAATTTCCGAAATTTCTTTCACCGGCTGCACGACGCCCAGCTCACTGTCCACCAGCGTCACCGCTACAGCAATGGTGTCGGGGCGGAGAAGCTCTTTCAGGTGCTCGAGGTCGATGGTGCCGTCCCGCCTGATGTCCACGAGGTCGATTTCATAGCCCTGCTCCTGCAGAGCGGTCAGGGTGCCGCTGACGGAGGAGTGTTCCAGCGGGGTGGAGATGATGTGCTTGCCCAGATGGCGGGAGAGTTTTGCCAGCCCCTTGAGAGCAAAGTTGTTGGCCTCGCTGGCTCCCGAGGTATAGATGACCTCGGCGGGCTGTGCGCTCAGCAGCCCCGCGATGCTCTGGGTGGCGTGGTCAATGACCAGTTTTGCGTCCCGGCCTGCCTGATGGCGGGAGTTCGCGTTGCCGGGGCAGCTGCGCTCTACCTCACAAAAACCGCTCCAGCACCCGGGAGTCTGCGGGGTGTTGGCCGAATAATCCAGATATATCATAAGTGTCCTTCTATAATAAGTGGTAACAACAGCTGTCGTTTCGGATGCCGCCGG
>ENA-OQNJ01000237-OQNJ01000237.1-human-gut-metagenome-genome-assembly--contig:-NODE-237-length-14798-cov-4.255402_pt1 | contig 14798 bp, 17 predicted proteins | sample MGYA00242630_ERZ504882 | MGnify/ENA primary metagenome ERZ504882 (study PRJEB26092, sample SAMD00036408) | human gut metagenome | host: Homo sapiens | study: EMG produced TPA metagenomics assembly of... | reverse complement strand
TTTATGAATATAGGCAATGGTCAAAGAAGATGGCATTACAATCGATGCAGCAAATTAGTAAATGTGTCTAGTTCTGGCAGATTACATGGAAATGAAAAGCTGGATGATTTGTATGCCGTATTCAACGATAATCCAACCGGCAGATTATAAAGCACATTCTATGTCGGTCAGTGATGTTATTATTACAAACCGTGGTGGGGATATGCAGGCATATTACGTGGATCGATTTGGATTTGCAGAACTTCCAGACTTTGCAGCACAAAGAGAAAAAATACTCGATATTGTCCCGGAAATAGAAAATGTGGATTATGAAAATGATCTTACATGTATCAGCTTTTATGCGGCTGAATGTGCTGAATTTCCTGTAATGGGTGAAGTACATTATGACCTGACATTACCAGAAGCCTTGGAAGCTTATGAGAAAATCCCATCAGAACGTATGCATGGACTGAAATGTGTTGGCTTTGATCTGAAAGACGGAAGTGATTATGAAGGAATGCAGAGTCTGATGATCGAAGGAAAAATACAGAAAGAATTCTTGAATTCGATTCCTGGATTTAGAGAAAATTCTTATGTGCAAAATGCAATCAGTCGTGTGGAAAAGTACTTGGAAGAAAGACATCCAAATGTGGAAAATCCTCTGGAATCCAATAAGAAAGTGGATAACGAAAAAATATAAGCGAAGAAAAAACGAGAAGGAGCTGAATATACAGATGAAACCAATACCGAAAAAGAAAAGGGGGAAATGAGCCTATGAGAAATGTAAACCTGGAAGAAAATGAACTGACTATTACTGCTATCTTCCAGCAGCACACAAAGGAAGAAACAATCCAAACACTGAAAGAAGCTTTGGAAGTTTTGGAACAGGAAGAAAGTGATCCTGAGAATGATGAAATAATTGAGATCATCAATTCTACAGTTGGAAAATTACAGCAGATCGAAGACAAATACTACTATTCTCTGGATCTGAATTATTATCTGAATAACTTGGAGGACGATGCCTATGAAGCTTAATCAATTTGCAGTCTACCGAGTAGATCAGCAGACAGCAGGAAAAGCACTGTGGCATCTGCCATATCAAGAAGCAAGACAGCAGAATGTGTCGATTACTGTCGAAAATTACCGAGTAATCTCGATTCATGAAATGCAGGAAGAAGAAAAAGTCGCTGACATCTGGAAACGAATGAAAAAGCAATGCGAAGTCAGTGACGTACTTGTACTGAACAGGGATGGAGAAATCAACTGCTACTATGTAGATGAGAACTATCCACAGTATCTGGCCGGATTCATTCGTATCAATACATCGGGCGCACTGATCACTATGAAGACTGAGAATTATCAAATTGACGGAAAAAAGGGAACTGGATTGCAACAGACACCATCATCATCGACGGGAAACAGTTTTATCTGATGGAGCATCAAGTATACCGGGATCAGGCTCAAGGTGTTATCCTGGATGCCTATGGAAAAATGGTTGTCGAAGAATGTAAGAAATTCGACGAAAAACAAACAAAGATCCATAATTACATTCAACAGCAGGCACCGCTAAATTCAGTCGAACAGTTAAAACAAGATGGTAAAATCCGTCTGGAACATTACCAGAAGTTCTACCAGAACGGCACTTATGAACGAAGCAGAGAATCCGGTACCGAAGCCAATTATGATATGGTGGACGGTCTGGTAAATAATCAGAAGAAGAATCCAGAAAAGATCTCTAATGCCCGCAGCAACAAACAGACTCCCAGAAATCAACAGGATGGCAAACCTAAGAAACGAAGATCCGTGATTTAAACGACTGCATCAGAAACAGATTGCTATTGCTCGTCGGTCCGGAAAGCCGATACCAAAGTACCTGGATCAGGAAATGGAAAGAAAGCGGGGGTAGAATATGCGAAGGTTAAAGTGTGAAAAAGAAACGATTATTCTGACCAATGAAGATGACGGATTCTATGATGTGTATACCTTCAATCAGAGCTTGCAGAAACGGTTGAGATCCTTTGCTGAGAAGTATCCGGATGATTGCTGGTTGAAAGGAGCTTCGGAAGATGGCAGTGAAACGTATATGATCAGAAAGGGACGGTTATCATTGAATTTAAGACCACCCTATTCCAAGGATAGGATTCATAAAGCAACCGAACGAATTATTGAAGAACAGAAAGAACAATCAAAGGATTCATAGAATGCGATTTAAGAGAAAAAAGCCTCATGACCATGAGGAAAAATGAAAGCAAAATACGTTAGTTGATAAAGTGTATAGGCTCAAAAGGGAAAGTGCCCTTTTGGGCCTTTTTAATTTAAAATAGTTCTAAAGAACAAGTTAACAATCTGTAGATTCTGTATGTTTTAAAGATCAATCGTTATACTAGTTTTAGACCGAATTATCGTTCTAAAGGAGGTGTCACAATGGATTTAAAGGCGGTTGGTCAGAGAATAAAAGCTGCAAGGGAAGCTAAGAATCTTACACAAGAAGAATTGGCAGCACTGGTAAGCTTAAGTCCAACTCATGTAAGTGTTATAGAGAGAGGACTGAAAGTAACAAAACTTGATACCTTTATTGCGATTGCAAATGCATTAGATGTTTCTGCAGATACTCTTTTGATTGATGTTGTGGCACATTCAGTTACAGGTGTTACCAATGAGCTGGCAGAGAAAATAGAAAAACTTCCGATCAAAGAGCAGAAAAAAATTATCAAAGTAATTCATACATTATTGGAAGAGTAATATGACAAAATGGGAAGAGCAAGTAGCTCTTCGTTTTTTTTGACTTTTTATTCCGCTTTAAATTGTAAAGTGTCTTTTCATGATAATAGAAATATGCTAAATTAGTTCTATAGAACAATGTGTAATTCTACTTATATATTGGAGGAAAATGAATGAGAGAGAAAACTATTTATGAGAAAATTGCAAAAAAGTACAACACAACACCAGAAGAGGTACGCAGAGAAATGCAGATAGCCATAGATGCAGGATTTGATAATCCTGATCCGGATGTGCAGGAAGAATGGAAGAAAACGACACTTAAAGGAGACAGACCCACACCGGAAGAAGTAATCAATTACGCAGTAAAACAATTAAAAGGAAATTAATGAAAATATGAAAAGAAAGATAATTGCAGTAATCTCAGGAGCAGTCATCTTGATAATTGCTACAGGAAGTATTTATGGGAAACCTGAATCTGGTCATAAGGAAGGTGAACCTGATGTAGTAGGAACATTTTCCATAAATCAGGATGAAAATCTAACCGTAGTAGCTAACCGGGAAAATATTGAGGATAGAGAAGCGTTTGCAAGAGAACTTTTGCAGATGTACAAGGAGAATTCTTTTCATTCGACAAAATTCTCCACAGACAGGGGATATGCGACGAGCCTTGATATGAACATCTATTTATGGAAAGAGGATATTGAAGATGGGGAATCGGTAATGACAGCCGAATATAGACCTGTAGAATACGGAAAGGACTATGATGTTGTCAATAATCCTGATAAATTTCAACTATATATAGATGGAAAAGAAGTAGAAGAATAACACGGTGAACGTTTTTATACTGAAATATGTACGATTCCAATAATGATATGAACTTATGGGAACGTATTGCGGATACTTTGTGAACTTTATCCTGATACAATGATTATGCTGATGAAAGAAGGCATAGATAACTGAATATAAGAAAGAGACGAAAGCCTCAGTAGTTAAGAAAAAACTACTGGGGCTTTTTTTCGTGCCTGAATTTCTCAGCCAATAACTGCGGGTATGTCCCGGCAGGATAAAGGCGGAGCAGGCATGATCCTAAACAGAGGTCCGCCTTCTGGATTTGAAACGAGCAACAAGATTTCAAATTCAGGAGGAACGGATATGTATATTGAACACCCATATTTTTATGAAGGAAAGTATTACGCAAATATTGATGGAGAAATGATCGAGATTACAAAAGAAGTTGCGTATGCGATGAACAATTTTTACAGAAGCAGCAAGGCAAAAAAAGTTGAGATTAAGAATGAACTGGGTGAGGTTGTGGATAAGATGCTGAGAGAAGTACCTTACAGCGGTCAGTCCATTGATGGAGAAGGCTTCATGATTGAGGATTTTCCAGATCTGAACTGTGATGTGGAGCACTGTGTACTGACAAAAATGGAACAGCAGGATATTCACACAGTGATCTATCAACTGAACTCAGAGGAACGCATGATTATTTATGGCATTTTCTTTGAAAACAAGACACAGACACAGATGGCGGAAATTATGGGGATTTCCAGACAGATGCTGTCATACAAGCTGAAATCTACTCTTAATAAGATGCGTGAAATGTATATGAATAAAGTTTTTTTAAAAAATTTTTCAAAATCTTTTGCATCTGCCAAAGTCATTTGACTTTAGTAATTAGAGGAAGTTAAAGGACTTCCTAAAATGAACCATGATAACTGAATATCCAATAATAACTGACGTGACATTTCATACAGTGAGCACGAGGAAGATGCCGCTATAGGATTATAAGACGTAAAAACATTTTTAGAGCTAATAATGCTGCGAAAAAGCACTGACCAAAGCCAGTCGGCAGGCTGGTGATGCGATGACATGTGTGAGATGCGATACACTTGCAGACCCTGAGAAGTCTGTAACTGGTAAACCTATGAACTGCCAGAGCCTGGAAACGAGAGTTTTTGGGTTGTGGTCCGGAGTGTAGCATCCGGACAGGTTATTATTCCCTTCCTGCAGATGCAGGAGTAACGATTCGGGGTATCGAGGATAAATAGAATCGAGCGAGCACTGTTTAATAATCAAATTGGCTATAGAGGTTATGCGGCAGAGCTTTCCATCTTGGAAAGGAACTCTGCCGTATTCCTGTGGAGCCAATATAGCGCTATGGATGCTTTACAAATAAAAAAGATTGGAGAGATGACAAGTGACGATTCGAAGAGGAGATATCTTATGGGCGGATCTCGGTATGTTTCCGACAACTTCGGTTCAGGGTGGAGTAAGACCGGTGATCGTAGTAAGTAACAACAAAGCTAATACATACAGTTCAGTCATTACAGTAGTTCCGCTGACGTCAAGAATATATAAGAAGCGGTATTTGCCAACACATGTATTTATCAGTAAGTACGATATGACAGGGATCCGAAAAGGAAGCCTGGCATTGGCTGAACAGGTTATGAGTATTTCTACAAAATGTATTATTGAGAAATGCGGAAGAGTAAATAAGTGGAGCCTGGATCGGGTACTGAAAGCAGTACGGATTCAGATGGGAATGGAAGGAGAAGGGCATGACAGCAGAGGAATATAGAAATTATCTGGATCAGGATTTCAGTGATGTGGATATCAATGAAATGACTGATCTACGGATGATAAAAGCAGACAGAAATAAATCGCTTCAGGAACGGAGAGATATTTTTCTGAATAAAGTAGGAAATCCTTATCTGGTCCGGATCGGTAATATGAAAGTAAAAGTCAGATTTGCAAATAACGGTATATCTATGGAGCAGGCATTTGAGAATATGCTTCTGAGTGTCTGAAAAAGTACTGGTAAAATTGAGGGGACTGTGTTAGAATGTCGGTAAGGACAAATTATGCAGCCCCCTTTTATTACATGGATTTTCTGACGTAATAAAAGGAGGTAAGATATGTATCAGAATATCAACAAAATCTATCATGCCGCCATCTATGTCAGATTATCTAAAGAAGATGGCGATATTTCCAGTTCAGCAAAACTGGAAAGTAACAGCATTTCTAACCAGAAAGCTTTGATTCTGGATTTCCTGAAAGACAAAAAAGATATTGAAGTTGTTTCAGTCCGAGTTGATGATGGCTACTCAGGCTCTAATTTTGAGCGCCCTGCATTCCAGGCAATGCTGGAAGATATCCGGCATGGGATTGTAGACTGCGTAGTGGTAAAAGATTTATCACGATTTGGAAGGGAATATATTGATTCCGGGAAGTATATCGAGAGATTATTCCCGGCTCTTGGTGTGCGTTTTATTGCCATCAATGATAATTATGACAGTCTTAAGGGAAAGAATCAGGCAGACGAAATCATTATCCCATTTAAAAATTTAATCAACGATGCTTATTGTCGTGATATTTCTATTAAGATCAGGAGTAATCTTGAGATTAAGAGGAAAAAAGGCGAGTGCGTGACTCCGTTTGTAGCATTTGGATACAGGAAGACAAAGACAGATAAGCATAAATTAGAGATTGATCCATCGGCGGGCGGTGTAGTACAGGATATTTTTAAGATGAAGCTGCAGGGAATGAGTCAGGATGCGATCGCTAATCGTTTAAATGAACTGGGTATTCTTTCCCCATTTGAGTATAAAATAAGCAGCGGCAGTCGTTATGAAACAGGTTTCCGGCAGAAAGAACAGGCACTTTGGAGTTCCGTTACGGTCCGCAGGATACTGGAAAACGAGGTTTATATCGGAAACCTTGTACAGGGAAAAAGGACAACTCCAAACCATAAAGTGAAGCAGACTTATGTGAAACCGGAAGATGACTGGATCCGGATTGAGAAAAATCATGAACCTCTGGTGAGTGACCGTGATTTTGAAATTGTTCAGAGGCTTCTTGGCATGGATACACGTACTTCACCTGACCAAAAGCAGGTATATCTGTTATCCGGAATTGCTGTATGTGCGGATTGTGGAGCACCTATGACAAGAAAGGTTTCTACTGTGGCAGGAAAAAAATATGCTTATTATCTATGTTCCACAAATAAAGAAACAAAACGCTGTTCCAGTCATAGAATACCGGAAAAGGATCTGGAAGATGCCGTATTAGTGATGTTGAAACAGCATATCCAGAATATCCTGCACCTGAAAAGAGTCCTGGAATTTATCGGTACTGTGCCATTTCAGGAGATCAATATGAAAAAGCTGCAGGACAGGCTGGAGAAGAAAAAGCAGGAGAAAGAACGCTGTAAGGAGTTACGGATGATGCTCTATTCGGATATGAAAGAGGGCATTGTATCAAAAGAAGACTATGTAGAGCTTCATGCAGCATATGGAAAGCGGCTTAGAAATGCGGAAGAGAGTATCCGTGCGATCCAGAAAGAAATGGATAACGAGCTGGAAAAAGCAGACAAAGCCAATACCTGGCTGGATTATTTTGTGAAATATCAGGATATTGAAGAACTGTCCCGCACTGTGGTGGTAGAACTGATCAGGCAAATCAGAGTATATGATAAAAAGAATATAGAGATCACTTTTGATTTTGATGATTGTTATCAGACATTGCTGAATCAATTACCTGCTATGGGAGTTGATATGGTAATAGATGATGATAACAATCTGCAGGTCAATGTAAAGGAGGTTGTATAAAATGGCACGAAAGAGCAGGAAAAACATTCCGGAAGTAGTCAGCAGTGCAACCGTCCAGACAGAGGTGAGCAGACCGTTCCGGGCAGGATTGTATGCCAGAATTTCAATGGAAACAGAAGAAACCTTAGAAAGAGGAACGATAGAAACCCAGGTGGAACTGATGAAAAACTTTGTGGCAGATACGGAAGACATCGCAGTTGCAGAAATATATAAGGATTCTGATTATTCTGGTACAAATTTCGACCGTCCTGGTTTTACGCAGATGATGGAAGATATCAAGCATGGAAAAATTAACTGTGTGATTGTAAAGGATCTATCCAGACTTGGAAGGAATTATGTAGAGACAAGTAATTATATTGAGCGTGTATTTCCGTTTTTTCATGTGCGGTTTCTTGCTGTGACGGATGACTTTGATTCTTTCCGTGAGGGAGTGGATCTGACAGTTCCCTTAAAAAATATCATCAATGAGTTTTATTCCAAAGACCTTGCAAAAAAGAGCAGCAGTGCCAAAAAAGCCCTGTGGAAAGAAGGAAAATTTACTGGTGCATGGGAACCTTATGGATACAGGAAATCAGAACAGGACAGACACCAGCTGGTAGTTGACGAGGAGGCTGCCGGACATTTACGAGAAATTTTTACTATGTATATGGATGGATGCAGCTACAGCGATATTGCAAAAAGACTGAATACAGATGGTATCCTTTCCCCGACTTTGCAGAGGGAATATTATAAAACAGGCGAAAAGCCTTCACCGGAATCCAAACCTTGGAATAATTATGAAGTGAAACGTGTACTTCAGGATGTCCATTGTACCGGAGATTCTGTATATGGAAAATATCAGCAGAGTGTTTTTCAAGGAAACAAGCAGAGAAATCTACCGGAGAGTGAGTGGCTCTATGCTGAGAATACCCACGAAGGAATTATTGATAAAGAACTGTTCCGGCAGGTACAGGAAAAAATCCGGGAATTTACGGAAGCATACAAAAAGAAGCATCAGCTGAATAATGGAGCCATTCGGAATCATAATTTCTATACCGGCAAGATCAGGTGTGGGGGTTGTGGGAACCGCATGGTGTTGTCCAGAGAAAAAACAGGGACATTTTATTATATCTGTGGTGCAGATGCGAACCATAAATCCGGAGGAAATCAGTGTAAGGGGCACAGAGTCAAAAAAGAATACGTGGATGAAGACGTCCTTCGCCTGATCCAGTCACATATGAAAGCCGTATTGGATACAGAGAAACTGATCCGTGAAATGAATTCTGCTTCCAGAAACCAGACACAGTATTTGCTTCTGGATAAGGAAGTGGGGAAACTTCGGCGGGAGTTGAGCAGGATCAGCAAGCGTAAATCTGATTTATATGAGGATTATTCGGAACGTCTGATTACAGAAGAAGAATACATGCAGTTTTCCCGTATCTATTCCAATGAAATAGAAAACATCAAGAACCGCCTGGATGTAGTATTGGCGGCACAGGTACGGTATTCCAAGGATTATCATATCGAGGAAGGATGGGGAAAAGTGATACATACTTATATGTCAAAGCGTAAGCTGACAAAAGAAATGGCAGATGCCTTTGTGGATTCAATTATTATCCATGGTAAGTATGATTATGAGATCAAGCTGGTATATGACGATCAGTTTGCAGATTTACAGAAATTAAAGAAAGAGAAGGAGGCGCAGTCAAGATGACAGATCATAGAAAAACAGCTGTTTACATCCGTTTATCCGCAGAAGATGACAATGTAGATGGCAGAGCTAAAAAAGAGAGCGACAGTGTAACTTCTCAGAGAATTCTGTTAAAATCATTTGTGATTGATCAGCTGGGTGTAGATGAGGCAGATATCCTGGAATATGTGGATGATGGTGTCAGCGGTACTCATTTTAAACGGCAGGGATTTCAACAGCTGCAGGATGACATGAAAAGTGGAGAAATCGGCTGTGTAGTTGTAAAAGACTTTTCCAGATTCGGAAGAGACTATCTGGAAGTTGGATTTTATATTGAATATATTTTTCCACTTCTGCAGATTCGATTTATTTCGATTAATGACAGCTATGACAGTGCAGCAAGCAGCGGAATGACTGGTGGAATGAATGTGGCATTGCAGAATCTGGTATACAATATGTATAGCCTGGATTTGTCCAAGAAAATTTCATCAGCAATGCAGACGAGAACAAAAAATGGTACACGTCTTCCGGTAAATGCCAGATATGGCTATAAAAAAGGAAAAGATGGAAGGCTGGAAGTTGATCCGGAGGCTGCAAAAGTCGTGAAAATGATTTTTCAGATGGCAGCGGAGGGAACAAGTTTTGCAGATATTACAAGGGAATTGAACAGACAGGCGATTGCTACTTGTGATGAGCAGAAATTATCAAGAGGGGATCAGGTGCAGTTCCAGAGGTTTGACACGATCAAAAAGAAACACTGGAGCCCTACGACAGTATCGGCAATCGTCCGGGATGAGATTTATATTGGAACCAGAATCTGGGGCAAAACACGTTGCAGTATGCATACGGGCCATAAAGCAGTTCTGAATGATGAAACAGAATGGGTTCGCCTGGAAAATCATCATACGGCAATTATAGACAGGGAATTGTTTGAAAAAGCAAATGAAATGCATCCGAAAAAGAAGAGAAGTGTTGCAGAATCACGCACCAATTTTACTCTGGAAAGACGTAAAAAACAGCCGGCCTTGCTGATATGTGCCAACTGTGGGCATTCTCTGTTAAAAGAAACAGAGCATCTGCTGAAATGTTCAGATGCCAGAACCAATGGTGATCCTGTGTGCCGAAGTCTGGTGATTCGTAGGGAACCGATGGAGGAGAATATCCTTGGGCTTGTCCGTCAGTATGCAGCGTCAATGTTGAAAAAAGGAAAGAAAGTATCTTCCAAAAGACAATGTGAATACAAAGAGATCAATACTACAGAATTGCAAAAACAGAGCCGACAGTTGACCTCGGAAAAGATGAAACTCTATGATGATTACAAAGATGGTCGTATAGATCGTGATTCGTATAAGCAGAGAGCTGAAAAGATAAGTGTACAGCTGGATGAAATAAAACGAAAGATAGAAGATGCGAAGAATAGTAAAAAGCTTCTTGAACAAAATGAACTTTCTGATAAAATAAAACTAAAAGATTTCTTGGGAATTCAGAAGTTCGATACAGAGAAGCTGCGTGAGGTTATCAAGGTGATCCGTGTTCATAGTCAGGATGAAATTGAAATCGAATGGAATTTTGACGATATTTTTTCAGAACAGAGATAACTTGAGCAGGACAAGAATGACTTATCAAAAGATAATAAAGGTGCTGGGACTACCTGATGGAAGCGTCAGATAGTCTTCGGCAGAAAAAAACTAAAATTTTTTTTAGTCCTATACTTGACACATCCACATGTTTGCAGACACACCTTCTGCTCTAATATGGCAAAATCTGGTATGAACCCAAAAACATTACAATATATTAGGGGACATTGAGATATAGGAGTTACCCTTAATACATATACTCATTTACAGTTTGAGGATGCTTTAGAAGAGATGAAAAAGGTTGTGGGCTAAAAGGTTTAAAAATAGCCCGGTATTTAGTCCAAACGAAGGAAAAGTTATGCAAAGTTATTCCGAAATATGCTAAAAATGTGAACAAAAAAACTATTATAGAAATATTGTAGAATTGTTGCAAGTGCCGAAAATACAGTAAAATCAAGCATTTAGAGAGGTTTTAGATACATGATTAAAATATTATTCATCTGCCACGGCAGAATCCGTACTTTTGTCTGAAGTGGCTTAAAATCAAGGCTTTTGGGGAATGAGAATGGTATTTGTACCCCTATTTTGCGCAAGTGTACCGCGACAACCTAAAAGCAAAGCTTTCGGGTTGGAATTTGTTAACCGGACTGTCCTCGATAAAAATGAATATGATTTGTGGTGAAAGAAGTTCCTGCGGGGAGCAGATGGGCCGATTTTGAAAAACTCTGTATCAATTTTCTTTACAGATAAACTTTGTTCATAGATTTATGGTATAATCAGTTTAAGCGCTTGAATAAAGGAGATTATCCGGGAAGAAAATGAGAAGGCGCAGACGGAATGATTCTATAATTCCGTCACTTCATGGGAGATAAATGTTATAGTGAATTTATAGTGAATAGAGAAACGCGATAGCGTAGTAAGCAATAATTTCAGATAATCCAGGTTTGATCAGAGAGGAGAAGAATATGAACAACTATTGTATGATCCAGAACTCCAAAACGTTTGCATTTTCCGCAGAGAATCCAACCGGTGTACGCGCAGGTGGTTCCCAGGGCGGTGACTGCACTAAGCTTCGTCCGACCGTGACGATTCCTGCAGGGAAAACAGTAACTCTGGTAGATGCTGCAGGACCGGGTGTGATCCAGCATATGTGGTTTACCGGATATGTAGGGCACCATTTTATCATCCGTATGTATTGGGATGATCAGGAATATCCGTCTGTGGAAGCTCCGCTCTCTGCATTCTTCGGATGTGCCTATGATGAAAATTTCGTGGACCGGGATGGCAAATATCCGGTGTTGAATTCTGCCATGATGCTGGTAGCTCCTGGTCGCGGCTATAACAGCTATTTTGAGATGCCGTTTCATAAGAGAGCTCGGATCACGATGGAAAACCGTGGTGACAAGGATGAAAATCTCTATTATATTATCACCGGAGCTTATCAGGAGATTCCGGCGAAGGCTGGTTATTTCCATGCCACCTATCGCCAAGAACACCCGGTTCAGAAGGGTCGTACCTACACAATCGTTGACGGAATCGAAGGCAGGGGACAATTTGTTGGTGTGACTCTGGCAACTGGTATGAATGGCAACAATACCTGTTGGGTAGAAGGCGAAGCCCGCATGTATCTGGACGATGATCCGTATCCGTCTATCCACTATACCGGAACTGAAGACTACTTCGGCGGTTCCTATGGATTTGGAAATGACATCATCATCAAGAGCTATCAGACCTTCAGCGGCTTATATACCGGCATGTATGCAATCTATGGAGACAACCGGGAATTCTATAACGGACAGCAGAGATTCCTGCTGTATCATTTCCATATTGCAGACCCGATCCGTTTTGAGATAAGTTTCGTATGACACTCGACAACATGGGCTGGACCGGACCGCGTTATGATGATTACACCAGTGTTGCTTATTGGTATCAGACTCTGCCGTCCGCACCGCTGATGCCACTGCCGACAGATGCAGAGATGTGTATGAGATAATAGAACCAGATCAGAGATTTGCCGGAAAGGATAGAGGTATTATGTTACTGGAAGAGAAGTTTTTGGAATTTCATCGTTATGCCAGCAGCCACAATCTGCCGCTGGAAGCTATCAGTGTCGGAGATGAGAACAAGGTACTCTGTGAGATGCACTACGCAGCAAATGCACCGAGAAATATTTATTCACATACCAAGAGTTTTACGGTAACAGCAGTTGGACTCGCAATGGAAGAGGGAAAACTAAGCCTGGAAGATCATGTGGCGGAAGTGTTTGAAGATAAACTTCCTTCAAATCCGGATCCAAATCTGGAGAAGATTCAGTTGAAACATCTGCTCTGCATGTCCAGTGGCTTTGGTAAGGCACTTCTGATGAATGCGGACAGACGTCCGGGCATCGGCGCACCGGATTATGAGAAATATATGATGGCACAGCCGGTTCCTGTGGAGCCAGGCAGTGCATTCTGCTATTCCTCTGCCGACAGTATTCTGGCTGCCCATATGGTAGAACGGGCCGTTGGCAAGCGGATGGGAGAGTATCTGTATGAGAAGGTATTCCAGCCCCTTGATATGGGATGGCCGCTCTGGGAGCATGATCCACAGGGACATCCGAATGGCGGCGGAGGTATGTATCTGACTTGTACCGAGATGATGAAACTGGGACAGCTCTATCTGGCTGAGGGTAACTGGAAGGGCAAGCAGATTGTCAGCAGGGACTGGGTGCAGGAGGTGTCCACCCCAAAATTTACCTTCGAGCCATCTGCAGATCCCTGGCATGTAGGATATGGCTATCAGTTCTGGATCAGTCCATATCCAGGATCCTATCGTGCTGATGGCGCATTCGGACAGATTACAACGATTCTCCCAGAGAAGGGATTGGTTGTTTCCATCCAATGTCCGGAGCGAGGTAATTTCGATCAGGTGAAACGTGCGCTGCATGAACATTTTCTGATGGAATTGTAAGAATAGACTTGCAACAATATGCTATAATTTGCCCAGAAACCGTACTTTTGGCTGCAAAGGCTTAAAATCAAGGCTTTTAGGGAATGTGGATGGGATTTGTACCTCCCATTGTACTCCTATTTTGTAAAACAGTAGGATCATCAACCGGACTTCCCTCGATAAAAAAGAATATGATTTGTGGCGAAAGAAGTTCCTTCGGGGACTTCTTTTCACTTACATAAAAATGTCGGTTTGTTTATGATATTTGACTGCAATACATATTATGTGGTTGTACTTTTAATAATAATCGTATACCTTACCTAAATATGCATAGAAACCAGGTCGATTATAAAGAAATAACATAAAATATGTTATTATGAATGAAATTATGTTACAAGGAGATGTCATATGCAAAAGCAATTAGAGCAGTATTTCGGCTGCAAAGTAAAAATAGCAGAATATAAGAATAAATTACAATTGCCGATTTTTATGACTATGCGTGACATTATGATGGTTGAAATATATGGTGTTACTAACAGGTAGTAACAACATGCTCAATCTTGCTCTGATTTGCCACAATCTGTAATTTCAGAGCAAACTACACGAATCCCAGAAAAACTTGCAAAACAGGGCATTCCGGGGCAAAACAAGGAGAAACAAAACTATGATAAAAGTACTTTTCATCTGCCACGGCAGGGCTTTGAGTACAGCTATAAGTGGCGATAAAGCGGGGCAAATTGTGGTGGAGTGATAGGTGCGAGATTACGGTTTTTATACGGATGAGTAGGGAGAAAAATAGAAAATTGTGCAGAAAAAATGTGTTGAAGCAGGTGCAAAAGTGCCTGCTGATTTTGTGTTGGCAAGGTATTTTAATCAATAAAAAACTGGGATATATGAATGTTAATGTCCACAATCGTTTAGTAGAGGACTAATGGGGCGTTGTTAAATTTGAAATAAAAATAATGAAGTTCAGTTGATAAATTAATTACTATAGGATATAATATGTTTAATAAGGTTAGGAGGTTATTAAACATGCCAACACTGATTACATTGACTGAGGCAGCTACTTTTCTTGGCGTTAGTAAGGCCACGCTCAGAAATTGGGATAATGACGGTAAACTTGTAGCTGTTAGAAATCCTATAAATGGATACAGACAATATGATATGGAAAGCCTTATCAAATTGAAAAATGAAATGACCGGTCAAGAAAATTCTTTGAAAAAACAAAATGATGAACTGAAGAGTGAAGAGGCAAAAGCTATCAAAAGAGCAGTAAATAAACTTCATAGTATAATAAGAGATAGTGATGCG
>ENA-OQNJ01000236-OQNJ01000236.1-human-gut-metagenome-genome-assembly--contig:-NODE-236-length-14898-cov-2.433146_pt1 | contig 14898 bp, 14 predicted proteins | sample MGYA00242630_ERZ504882 | MGnify/ENA primary metagenome ERZ504882 (study PRJEB26092, sample SAMD00036408) | human gut metagenome | host: Homo sapiens | study: EMG produced TPA metagenomics assembly of... | reverse complement strand
GCGGCATTTTGGGCAGCCCGTTCTGCCATCAGACGGAACCGCTTGGAGATCGCGGCAAGCTGCAAGCCCATATTGGCCTCGTTGATGGTGCAGACATAGCGCAGCTCGCTGCCCAGCTGTTCCATCACATAGGTCACATAACGTTTAAAATCCTCTACGGTGCTTTCGGTTTCCCAGCCGCCCTTGCAGATGAGCCATTTCGGGCTGGTAAAGTGCAGCAGGGTGACGACGGGCTCTACGCCATGCGCTTTGCAGCAGGCGATCACCTTGCGGTAATGCTCGATAGCTTCCGGGTCGAACTTTCCTTCCTCCGGCTCTACCCGTGCCCACTCGATAGAAAAGCGGTAGGCGTTCAGCCCGGCATCGGCCAAGAGCTTGATATCTTCTTCGTACCGTTGATAATGGTCGCAGGCAATGCCGCTTGGCTCCGTAAAGCTGGAATGGGGCAGCTGCTCCTGTGCCCAGTAGTCACTATTCGTATTGTTGCCCTCTACCTGATGGGCTGCTGTTGCAGCACCGATGAAAAAGCCTTTTTCAAATTTCTGCATGATGGTTCTCCCTTCCTGCGTGTTGCTTGTTGAGACTATTGTAGCAGACCTGTTTTGTCCCTATGGGACAATAAATCGTGAAGGTGGGCGCAAATTCACGCACCGCAAATTATTGCACGAATTTTTGTCCTTAACTATCGTTTTTCATCCGGCGGTAGCTGTTGCATTCTGTTATTCTGGTGTCAGAAAAAGCGGAACTCAGTTCACACAAAAAGGAGGAAAATCATTATGTTCCAAAAGAAACCCAGTGCCAGTGAAGTAGACGGCGTCCAGTACCGCCGTGCAAAGCTCTGGCAGATCATCTGTTACGCCTGCAACGCTTTTGTGGGCATGAGCGTCTATTCCCTGATCGGTATGGCCAGTTACTCGGCCAGCATCGGCTACGGCATCACCACTGCAGCCGTGGGCATCATCCTGATGCTGGCTCGCATTCTGGACGGTTTTACCGACCCGATGCTGGCGTTCGTCTACGACCGCGTCAACACCCGTTTCGGCAAGCTGCGCATTCTGCTGATCAGCGGCTACCTGATCGAGGCTGTCGGCTTGCTGTGTATGTTCAACCTGTGCTCCAGCAAGGGCTTCGGCTTGCCGGTGTTCGTTTTGACCTACATTATTTACATCATCGGCTATACCGTCACCAACATGACCGCCCAGACCCTGCCGGCTATTATGACCAACGATCCCCGCCAGCGTCCCACCATCGGTGTCTGGACCACTGCACTGAACTACGCCGTGCCCATGGGCATGAGCATGCTGATCTACACCGTCATCCTGCCCAAGTGCGGCGGCACCTTTAATCAGGACTTCCTCAGCACGGTCTGCACCATCGTGCTGATCATTGCCGGTATCGGCACCCTGATCGTCTGCGCCGGTATCTCCGCCTACGATAAGCCCGAAAACTTCGAGGGCACCAGCAAAAAACACGAGCCGCTGAAAACTGCGGATATTCTTGAGGTGCTCAAGCACAACAAGCCCCTGCAGTGCTACATCGCCTCCAACGCTTCCGATAAGCTGGCACAGCAGGTAGGCAGCCAGGCCATCATCAACACGATGCTGAACGGCATCCTCATCGGCAACATGGGTCTTGCTACCACCCTTGGCGTGATCAGCATGGTGCCTTCCATCTTCTTTGCGGCCTTCGGTGCAAAGTATGTGGGCAAAAATGGCAGCAAGAAGGGCATCGTGACCTGGACCTGCGTCAGCATGGCCATCGCCTCTGTGCTGTTCCTGTTCTTCATCTTTACCGACACTCGTCAGATCGGTGTGATCGGCAGCTGGAACATGATCGTTTACGTCCTGCTGACTCTGCTGCAGAATGGTTCCATGATGTGCATTACCACCTCCAACACTTCTTACATGGCCGATACCATTGACTACGAGCTGGACCGCAGCGGCCGCTATATCCCGGCTGTCGTTTCTGGTACTTACAGTCTGGTGGACAAGCTCATCACCTCGGTGGCTGCTGTCATCGCCACCGGTGCGGTCGCCCTTCTGGGTTACACCACCACCATGCCCCAGCCCACGGATCCCTACACCAGCGGCATCTTCTGGATGACCCTTGCCATCAAGTTCGGTCTGCCCATGCTGGGCTGGGTCATCACCCTGATCGCCATGCTGGGCTGCCCGCTGACCAAGGAAGAAATGGTCAACGTCCAGAAGCGCATCGCAGATAAGAAAGAAGCCCTTCGTCATGAAGTAATTGCAGAAAAGATGCAGTAACACCCTGCAAAGACCGAAAGGGCTCATACGCTCTTTCGGTTTTTGCTGATTCTATCCATCTTTTATAAATATAAAGGAGTTTTTACCATGAGCAAGACCATCCTGTTGAATCAGAGCGACTGGCATTTTACCAAGGAGAACCCTGGCATCCCCACCGCTGTTATGGGTGAGGCCATTGCCCTGCCCCACACCTGGAACGCAGTGGACGGTCAGGACGGCGGCAACGATTACTACCGCGGCACCTGCTGGTATACGCTGGCCCTGGCAAAGCCCACCATCCCGGCAGGCGGCAAGGCCGTTTTGCAGCTGGACGGCGCAGCTATGACCGCTGCCGTCTACCTGAACGGTGAAAAGCTGGCTGAGCACAAGGGCGGCTACTCCACCTTCCGGGTAGACCTGACCGACCACCTCAAAGAGGAAAATCTGCTGGCAATTTCCGTGGACAACAGCGACAACGACACCGTGTATCCCCAGAAAGCCGATTTTACCTTCTACGGCGGCATTTACCGGGATGTGACCCTGCATATCGTCCCGGCAGAACACTTTGCCCTGCCCGCTAATGGCGCACCGGCACTGAAGGTGACCCCCATCGTCACAGACCTCGCTGCCAGGACCTCCGAGGTCACCGTGGAAGCCGCCGTGGTGGACGCACAGAACGTGACCTTTGCACTGGAGGGTCAAACCCTCACCGCCCCGGTGGAAAAGGGCACCGCAAAGGTTGTTTTCACGCTGAACAACGCCCATCTGTGGGATGGCGTGGAGGACCCCTTCCTTTACACCGTTTCCGCCAAGCTGGGCAACGGCGAGGAGACTTCTGCCCGGTTCGGCTGCCGGAAATTTGAGTTTGACCCCCAGAAGGGCTTTTTCCTGAATGGACGCAGCTACCCGCTGCGTGGCGTTTCCCGCCATCAGGACCGCAAGGACGCGGGCATTGCCCTGACCAACGAAATGATGGAGGAGGACATTGCCCTCATTCTGGAGATCGGGGCCAACACCATCCGTCTGGCCCACTATCAGCACGCACAGTATTTCTACGACCTGTGCGATGAGAAGGGCCTTGTCATCTGGGCAGAGATCCCCTACATCACCATGCACATGACCAACGGCCGTGCCAACACCCTGACCCAGATGGAAGAGCTGATCCTCCAGAATTACAACCACCCCTGCATTGCCGTGTGGGGCCTATCCAACGAGATCACCGCTGCTTCTGCTGTCAACGAGGATCTGCTGGAAAACCACCGTCTGCTGAACGAGCTGGCGCACAAGCTGGACCCCACCCGCAAGACCACCATGGCAAACGTGTTTAATGCTGGAGACCACCAGTCCCATTCTGGAAATTCCCGATGTGAACAGCTACAACCTCTACTTCGGCTGGTATCTGGGCGAATTTGGAGCAGAACGACGAGTTCTTTGACAAGTACCACGCCGATTACCCTGACCGCTGCATCGGCTTAATCGGAGTACGGCGCAGATGCCAACCCCCAGTACCAGAACAGCCACCCGGAAAAGGGCGACTACACCGAGAGCTACCAGTGCATTTACCACGAGCACATGGCCAAGATGATCGCCGACCGCCCGTGGCTGTGGGCGACCCATGCGTGGATATGTTCGATTTTGCCGCCGATGGCCGTGATGAGGGCGGCAAGCACGGCGAGAACCAGAAGGGACTTGTCACCTTTGACCGCAAGCTCAAAAAGACCCCTTCTATCTCTACAAGGCCTATTGGAGCAAGGAGCCGTTCGTGCACCTGTGCGGCAGCCGCTATGTAGACCGCGCCGAGGATGTGACTGAGATCAAGGTCTACTCCAATCTGCCGGAGGTCTCGCTGTACAAGGACGGTCAGCTGGTGGAGACCCGTAAGGGCGACAAGGTGTTCACCTTCCAGCTGCCCATCACCGGCAAACACAGCATTGAGGCACGCTCCGGTGAGCACAGCAGCGTGATCCTGGTGAACAAGGTGGACGCCCCCAACCCGGATTACGCCATGGACAACCGCAAGAACGTGGCCAACTGGTTTGACGGCGAGCTGGACGAAAGCTGCTGGTCGGTCAAGGACAACATGGCTGCCGCCACGGCAGACCCGAAAGTTGGTCCCATTCTGAAGCAGATCTCCGATAAAGCCGCCGCTGCCCGCGGAGATGTTGCCGCCGCCGTGAAGGACAACCCGGCTCTGGTGGCGATGATGGAGCGTGCCATGCGGCGGATGACCATTGAATCCATGCTGATGCAGGCCGGCGCTTCGGAAGAAGACATCAAGCAGCTGAACCGTGTATTGCAGGGCATTTCCAAGGAGTGATTCGATGAAACAAACCTATTGTAACCCCCTTGATCTGGGCTACCGTTACCAGCACATGAAGGAAGGCCCCCGTACAGCAGGTTTCCGGGAGGGTGCAGACCCCACGCTGGTATCCTTCAAGGGCAAATACTACCTCTTTGTTTCCATGTCGGCAGGCTTCTGGTATTCGGACGACCTGCTGCACTGGGACTTCCATGCAGACCCGGATCTGCTGATCTACGATTATGCCCCCGATGTGCGGCAGGTGGGCGATTTCCTGTACTTCTGCGCCAGCCGCAAGGGGCGCAACTGTCCCATCCTGCGCACCGCTGACCCCCTGACCGAGCCGTTTACCGAAGTATCTGCGCCCTTTGCTTTCTGGGACCCGGATCTGTTCTGCGATGATGATGGCCGGGTGTACTTCTACTGGGGCTGCTCCAATACTACGCCCATCTACGGCGTGGAGATGGACCCGGACACCATGACCCCCATCGGGGAAAAGCAGGAGCTGATCTTCGGCAATGAAACCGTACTGGGCTACGAACGCCCCGGCGACAACGGCATTGTGGACCGGGAAGCCAGCGTGCTGTACCAGTCCATGAAGCAGTTCTATGACCCCAAGACCGGCAAGCTGGATCTGCCGCCGCAGATGGCAAACATCCCCGGCCTGAGTGCCGAAAGCCTGACTGCCATGTTCAACGCCGTGGGCAAACCCTACATTGAGGGTGCCTTTATGACAAAGCATGACGGCCTCTATTACCTGCAATACGCCTGCCCCGGCACCCAGTACAACACTTACGCCGATGGTGTATACACCTCCACTTCTCCGCTGGGTCCCTTTGTGCGGCAGGCATCCAACCCGTTTTCCGCAAAGCCCGGCGGATTCATCACCGGCGCAGGCCACGGCAGCACCATTGCCGACCGCCATGGCAACTGGTGGCACGCCTCTACCATGCGCATTTCCGTCAACTATGACTTTGAGCGCCGGGTGGGGCTGTTCCCTGCCGGGTTCGACAAAGACGGGGTTCTCTACTGCAACCAGAACTTTGCCGATTACCCGCACCGCATCCCGGCTGGCAAGTTCGATGCCGCCAGCCAGCAGCCGGAATGGATGCTGCTGAGCTACAAAAACGCCGGTCACGGCTTCCAGCACTGCCGAGGGCAGCAGCCCGGCACTGGCCGTCAACGAGGACTGCCGCAGCTGGTGGAGCGCCGCTGGTACAGAGCCGGGCGAATGGCTCTGCGTGGACCTTGGCAAAGAGAGTGATATCCGCGCCATTCAGGTAAATATGGCAGATGAAAAGCTTGTGGTGGACTTCCCAGCCGACAGCTACGGCGATACCCGCAAGACCCGCCACATCGAGACCCGGCCGCAGATCTCCCATTACACGGTAGAAACCAGTGTGAACGGAGCAGACTGGTCGATCCGCGAAACGGTTGCCCGGGAGTGCTCCAACGGCTACTACGAATATGCCGACGGCATCCGTGCCCGGTATGTCCGGGTGACCGGCGGCGAACTGCCCTATGGGCAGGCACTGCGCATCAGCGGCCTGCGGGTGTTCGGCAACGGCGAAGGCGCAAAGCCCGCACAGGCAGAAGCCGCCGGGATTCGTGTGGATGCACTGGACGCAAAGATCACCTGGCAGCACATCGAAAACGCGCAGGGCTGCAATGTCCGCTATGGCGTTGCACCCGACAAGCTCTATCTGAGCTGGTTGGTCTACGATGCAGACGAAGTGACCCTTTCCACCCTGACCGCCGGGCAGGAATACTACATCTGCGTGGACAGTTTTAACGAAAACGGCATCACGCCGGGCAAGACATTCAAACTGGAGGGGTAAATCATGCCCATCAAAGCCGTGCAGCAATTTATGCTGGGCACTGTACTGAACAACGAGCAGCAGGCCAAAGAGACCCTTTCCGCCGTGAAAGCCGCCGGGTACGACGGCATTGAACTGTGTGGATTTATGATTCATCCCATTGGCTTTGTGGTAAAGCTGCTGACCAAAGCCGCCGGAATGCCGGTGGGCAAGGGCGGCAATCTGGACTGGCACAAGCTGGTGCAGGAGGCTGGGCTGAAGGTGATCAGCCTGCACACCGACCTTGGCAGTCTGGAACGGGATGCCCATGCAGTGGCCGAGGAAGCAAAAAGTTTTGGCACGGAGTATGTGGTCATCACCGGGATGTACCGCTTTGATTATGGCGATGAAGCCACGATGCACGAACTGGCCAAACGTCTGAACAAGGCGGGCGAGACCCTGCAAAAAGAGGGCATCCACCTGCTCTACCACAACCACAACTGCGAGCTGCGTCCTGTGAACGCAGCCAAGCGCGCTTACGATATTCTTTTAGAGGAGACCGATCCAGCCTTCGTCAACTTTGAGTTTGACAGCTACTGGTTCACCGAGGGTGGTGCAAACGCCTTGGCGTGGATGCAGCGGCTTGGTCCTCGCATGAAGCTGTGGCACATCAACGACCGGGGCACCCGCATTACCGGCAGCGCCATTACCCCCATTCTGAAAACCGACAGTATGGAGCTGGGCACCGGCAACATGGATCTGGACAGCCTGATGACACAGGCACTTTCCGTGAATGTAGATGCCATCATTCTGGAAAGCCACCGCAACTGGGTGGACAATTCCCCTGTCAAGAGCTTCCAGCTCAGTGCAAAATACCTTGCACAAAAATTCTGATCTGCCATTTCCTCATTTTCTTCTTCATTACCCCCATAAAAGCAATGCCCCGCACCGGTTACTCCTTCCGGTGCGGGGCGTTGTGTTGCATGGGGAATCTTTTTGCGTTACAGGGTGTGGGTGCCCGGCTGCAAGGTCAGGTTTCTGCCATCCGGGAGGGCAACCTCTGCGGTCAGATTACAGGGCACGGTGATGGTGTAGGTCACGGCATCGCCTGCATACTGCCAGCCGCTTTCAATGCGCCCCACCGGGGAATCGTACACCGCTTTTGCCCAACCCAGTGCAGGGTTTGGGGTGGGAGCGATGGTCAGGGTCTGGCTCGCCAGATGGATGCCGCACACACCGCCGAACAGCCAGCCGCAGATCGCGCCATAAGAGTAATGGTTCAGGGATTCACTGGGGTGTCCATTGGTGTCAATGCCCGTCCACGTTTCCCAGACGGTGGTAGCGCCCTGTTTGACCTCATAGAGCCAGCTGGGGGCGGTATCCTGCAGCAGCAGCTTGTAAGCGGTGTCGGTGTGTCCGTGCTCCGCAAGCACTTTGCACAGGAACGGCGTGGACAAAAAGCCGGTATTCAGATGACAGCCGTTGTCCAGCACCATCTGGTTCAGCGTATCCGCAGCGGCTTGGCTCTCAGCTTCATCCAACAGACCGAATGCAATGGCACGGACATATTCGCACTGCCGGTCGGACGTGATTTTTCCATGATCTGTAAAGGCGGCACGATAGGCAAGGCGGGCTTTTTCCGCTGTGTCACGGTACTGCGCTGCGTCCTCTGCCTTGCCCAGCGCCTGTGCAATTTCTGCCAGAAGCCGCCCGGAATAAGTCAGATACGCCGTACCCACGCTTTTGCGCGGGTTCATCATCGCCTGCATCGCGGTGATGCCCGGCTCACACCATTCGCCGTAGTCCAGACCATTCAGAACCGTGTATTTGGCGTACTCGCCGGTCTGCTGCTCCTCGGTGGTCTGCTGGGCACGACCCAGCAGGAACGCATACCACTTCTGCATCATCTCGTAGTTGTCTGCCAGAATCTTGCGGTCGCCGGTACGCTTATAAAGAGCGTAGGGCACCAGAATGGCGGCATCGCCCCAGCCCGCCGACATACAGAGCATGGGGGTCAGTATAACCGGGGCGGCTGGGTGGGCGGGGCAATGTTTGCCATGCGGCCGTCCGGGTACTGGTTCAGGCGGCATTCGGCCAGCCATTTTTCCACCACCGGGTAGCAATCCATCAGGGTCAGACCGGTTTCAATGAACACCCCCATGTCGCCCGTCCAGCCGGCACGCTCACGGGTAGGACAGTCAGTGGGGATATCGCAGAAGTTGCCCTTCTGGCTCCACACACTGTTTTGCACCAGCTGACTCACATCCGCATTGCCGCACCCAAAGCTGCCGGTCACCGGCATCTCCGAATAGACGGCATGGGCGGTAAACTCTGCGCCGGTCAGGTCGATGTCCGTTTCCACCTTTGCGTACCGGAACCCCATGATGGTAAAGCTGGGCTTATAGTGATTTTCGCCCTCTTTGCAGATCAGTTCCAGCAGCTGTGCCGTGCCGCCCTCTTTGTGGCGGTTCCGATCCTGAAAGTTCTCCTGTGTGAAGTTGCCGTTCTCGTCCAGCGTTTCGCCGCAGAGCAGACGGATCTTCTGACCTTCGTGGGCAGTCAGCTTCATTTCTACATAGCCTGCCATATTCTGCCCGAAATCCAGAACCGTTTCTCCATTGGGTGTGCGGAACAACCTGCCCGTGAAGGTTTCCTGTTCCCGGATGGGCACGGTGTTCATGCCAATGAGGGGAGCGTGTTGGGCGCAGTCCTCACGCCGTGCCAGCCGGTCAGTTTTCCTTCCAGCCGGGCATCGTACACTTCGCCCTGCTGCAGATCGTTCTGGCGGATGGGGCCGCACTGGGTTGCTTCCATGGCATCATCCGAAACGCAGACCGCCTTGCCATCCACTTCCAGCTGGAACAGGACAGCCAGTTCCTTGCCGAACAGGTCTCGGTCACCATCCACGCCGGAAGTGCTGCGGTACCAGCCATCGCCCAATGCGATCAGCAGCTCGTTTTCACCGTCACGGACAAGCGCAGTCACATCGTAGGTCTGCGCCCCAAGGTGCTTGTCTGCGGTAAAGCTGCCGGGGGCAAGCACCATGTCGCCGACACGCTTGCCGTTCAGCCATGCCGCATACAGGCCCTTGGCGGTAATGTACAGCCGCTTGCACTGCCCCGCCGGGGCGGTGAACGTTTTGCGCAGATAACTTGCCGGGCGGTGGGGCTGATAAGGCTGCACCTGCCCTTTGCCGGAGGCTTCCAGCGCTGCCTGCTTCTGCTCCCAGTTGGGCTTTGCAAGGGCGTTGATGGCATCGGTGCAGTCGATGTCCGGCTCTTCTGTCTCCGGGCAGACCCACACGCCCTGCCAGTCTGCCTGTGCAAGCCCGGTCTCGAAGGAAGCGGTGCTCCATGCACCGGGCTGGTCATTTTCATCCCACAGGCGGATGCACCACCGTCCCTGCGTCTTGGGCGGTACAGCGGGCGTTTCGGTGTGCATCATACTGCTCAAAATCTTTCCGCTTGTCCACAGCGTTTCGGCTCCGGCAGTCACTTCAATTTCGTAAGCAGTCTGGCGCACGCCTTCGGCGCACTGCCACGATAAAAACAGCGTCCCGGCATCCATGCCGAGAGGTTGGGTCAGATGATTCGTTTTCAGGTTTGTTGCTTGCATCATCCACATCTCCTTTTTTCCGTTTGATCTCTGCTCTTAATTATAAAGGGAATCCCACGGAATAAGGGTGCAAAAATTTGTGTTGTCAGTCAAAAAGTCGTGTTGTTTATGACAATCCAAAAAATTCATCTTGCTTCACGATTTTTCATCCGTACTGTCTGCGGTTTTCCTGCGACGCAATCATGCAGCCTGCATCCACTGGATGCAGTTCAAGGGTTTTGGGTGTTCCCCAACAAGTATTTTTGCAGAGCAAAAATGGTCTTTGTATATACGAAGACACTGCTTGCGGGCGCTATGAAGCCTCTCAATGCGCTCCCCAGATTTGAAAATCATTTTGCAATTGAGACCGTCCGTTTTCAAGTTCAACTTGAAGCGGACGGTTATTTTTCTGTTCAGGAAATTTTTGCATTTGCAATCGTAGCAAGCAGGGCAAGTTGGTACCAACTCGCAATTTTTTGAATCAGATTTTTCAAATCCGACTTCAAAAATACTTGTTGGGCTTCGCCCAAACCCGATATTCAGCACAAAATTGCGCTGACTGTGCATCTTATCCTCTAAAGGCATTATGACCCACAAGGGGCTGGTACCATCCAGTCCTCTCTCTTTTTGCCAAAGTTTTCATCGCCTTTTCTTGCAACCCGCCGAAAGTGGCGTATTTTCAAGTCTTTTTGTTGACACGGCTCGATTTTTGTGGTAGTCTATTCCAACAATTTAATATAACATATTTACTTAGAGTTCCAGTTCGGCTCCCAAAGGAGTCGGAGCAAGTTTTTGACTTTCTTATCGCTACATAACGAACCCGAACCAAGGCTATCCCGGAAGGGATGGTCAGGTTCAGGTTGTTGTGTGGCGATTTTTTATTGCCAAATCAGCAACGAACCTTGAAAACCGCATGACCGTCTGCATGGGATACCCGGCAATGACCCCCAAGTGGGAGAGCCGGAAAACGCCGCTGGAAGGGGCAGGAAATCCACGCAGGGAGAACGGCACACCCAATATCAACTGGTCAAAATGGCCAGTTGATCTGGTGAATGATGCAAAACGTCATTCACTAGAAAAGCCTTCTGCGTTACGGCTCACCTCATGTGGACAATTTGTCTACATAAGGTAAAGTGCCGCAGCCCAAATCAATGTTACACTTAACCTCGACTTGACATTTTGTCAAGCCACGGTGAAATCTGGTAAGTGCTGCTTTCCGGTACTTACCAGATTACTGTAATGCGATTGCTCTGTGGTGGGTTACGAAAACCGTAACTCACCATTTGGAAGTGGTAAATGGAACGATTTTGTTCTGTCCGATGGAACAGAAATGATGCCTTCCATGGAACAAAAGTGTTCCACTAACCAACGTAATAAGAACGACCTGAATGGTAACCACCTAGTAAGAACCAATGGCACTCATTTGATGTTCGGAGAATATCGGAATGGTTTTTTTAACGGAAAAAGAGTATAAGCGGCTCAAAGCTGACTTTTCCGGGCTAGATAGCCTGATCGAGCAGCTTTCGGCTTATATCCAGTCCACCGGCAAAAAGTACACCGACCACGCCGCCACCCTGCGCATCTGGGCGAAACGGCAAAGACCAGAACAGAAGCAAGCACCGGGCATCCCGGACTACACATTCAAGGAGGGAGAAAGCCTATAAAAACGATTGAGAAAATTTTAGAACAGTCCGTTTCCAGTATTCCCGAAAACACCGAGGATTATTATGGCGAGGATGGTCTGCTTTACTGCGGAAAATGTCACACGCCAAGGGAAGAGTTCTTTGCAAAGGGCATTGCCCTGATGGGCAAAAACAAGCACCCCATTGAATGCAGCTGCCAGCGCATCGAGAGGACAAAGCAGGAAGCCATTATCAACCAGCAAAAGCACAACGACCTTGTGCGGCGGCTGAAAACCGATGGATTTTCCGACTCGGTAATGCTCAACTGGACACTTGAAAACGACAATGGGCGCAGCCCGCAGATGCACCACGCACAGCGCTATGTAGAGCAGTGGCAGACCATGCGTACAGAGAACCTAGGGCTGCTCCTCTGGGGCGGTGTGGGTACAGGCAAGAGTTTCCTTGCCGGGTGCATTGCGAACGCTCTGATGGAGCTGGAGGTGCCTGTGCGTATAACGAACTTTGCCCGAATTCTAAGCGAGCTGAACAGCTGCTTTTCCGGGCGCAATGAGGTCGTGGACAAGCTCTGCCGCTATCCCCTGCTCATCATTGACGATTTCGGCATGGAACGCGGAACGGAATATGTACTGGAGCAAATCTACAACATCGTAGACAGCCGATATCGCAGCCGGAAGCCGCTGATCGTCACCACCAACTTGACGCTGGACGAGATACGCCGCCCACAGGATACCGCCCATGCCCGTATCTACGACCGCCTGCTTGAAATGTGCGTTCCGATTTCCTGCATCGGTGTGAGTTTCCGCAAAGAAACAGCGCAGGAAAAGCTGGAACGCATGAAACTTTTGATTGGATAAACCCAAACATTGGAAAACAAAATTGCCGGGTGCAAAAGTCACCCGGCTACAAGGAATTGGAGGTCTGCCTATGAATATGAATCGGCCTGACATGACCGAAGATGTGAAATATAAAGATTATACGAATGAGTCCTTGCAAATGGACTCGAATCCCACTACAATGGAAGTGGTCACTCAAACCAATGCCGTCAAGTCTCCGACTGACAGCCCGGCAACCACGAAACTGGTGTACACGGTGGAAGAGATTGCACGAATGCTGGCCATCAGCCTGCGCTCTGCTTACAACCTGTGCAACAGCACCACCGAGTTCCGTGTCCTGCGGGCAGGCGGAAGCATCCGCATCCCGAAAGACAGCTTCGATGCGTGGCTCTACCGGGCAGCTTGATAAGGAGGCAAACAGTATGGCATATATTACGAAGCGCGGCAACTCTTACAGCGTCCGCTACACCTACGAAGATGAGCACGGCAAGAGCTGCGACAAATGGGAGAGCTTTCCCACAAAAGAGGAGGCAACAAACCGTAAGAAACAGATTGAGCACGAACTGGCGGCCGGAACCTTGCAATTCCAGCCTATGCAGAGGATTCCCACGAAAAAGCCGACCGTGCAAAAACCGTGCATTGACCGTGCAAGCCCCGAATTTTCGGGGTTACATAACAAAAAAAGAACGCCAAATCTTACGATTTGACGTTCAAAATTTGGTGCACCTCGCGCACTCATATCCGAACTTTTCTCTGCTTTCACGGCTTCCCCGAAAGCGACCGTTTCCGTACCTTCCTTATAATTAAAGGTAATGAGAACCTTATCATCGTAGAGATAGATGGCATTGATGAAGGTGTCCACCAGTGCCTGCCGCTACTCCGGCTGGGTCATATCCAGCTTGCGGAAGCGAAGCAACCAAAAGCGGACGAACTCTTCTTTCATCTTCGGCTTGGCCAGCCGTTCCTCTGCAATGCGGGCTTGCAGTTCTTTCCGCTGTTCTTCCAGAGCCTCCAACCGCTCTTTCGTGGAACTGGTCAGGATGCCCATCTGGATGGCATTCAGCATATTGGTGATGCCGACTTCCGTTTCTTTCAACTGCTTTTCATAGATGGGCAAATCCGTGCTTTCCTGATTTTGCAATTCCATGACTTTGGCAATGATGGCATTCATGGAAGCGTCATCTTCCACCAGCTTCATGGTTTCGTTGACCACCAGATCTTCCAGCCACTGTTTCCGCACGGTCCTTTTTATCGCTAGGTTCTTTTTCTTCTTGGCAGCGGCACACTTGTAATAGGTATACATTTTCCCGGTGTGGCTGACACCGCTTTCTCCGAACATCAGCGCTCCGCACTTACCGCAGTACAGCTTGGTGGTGAGCAGATAGCTTTCCTCTGCCTTATGACGGGCAGGGGCCTTTTTAGTTTTTCGCCAGCTTTTCCTGCACCTTGTTGAACAGGTTCGCGTTTGCGCAGCGCAGCGGAGCAATGAAAGCCCCAGTGGGGCTTTTAAGCGACAGAACGGTCTTGCGTAGCAAGATGGAGGGGTCTTACCCCGACAAGTTCACCTGACACGAGAGCCGGAATCGCATTGGGCTGCACCACATCCCGCAAGCGCAATTCGCCGATGTACCGGCGATTACTCAGCATCCGCTGAATCGTATTGTAGGACATCTCCCCGCCCATTGAATTTTTGATGTTGTGTGCCTTTAACCAATCCCGCAGGTCAGTCATGGTCGCACCGTCCGCATACTTCTGGAACGCCTGCTCCACATACGGAGCCAGCAGCGGGTCAGGCTTGTAATGCCGGTTCTCGTCAATCACATAGCCAAACGGAACTGTTCCGCCATTGTACACGCCTTTCAGCGTGTTTTCGGTCATGCCACGCACGACCTTTTCAGACAAGTCAGCAGAGTAATACTCCGCATATCCTTCCAGAACGGATTCCAGAATGATACCCTCCGGGCCAGCCGAAATGACTTCTGTTGCCGACACCAGCTTCACACCATTGCGTTTCAGCTGGGTCTTGTACCGGGCACTGTCGTAGCGGTTCCGGGCAAAACGGTCGAGCTTCCAGACAATGATGATGTCAAAGATGCCACGTTCGCTGTCCTTGATCATCTGTTGGAACTGCGGGCGGTTGTCCGTTTTTGCAGAGACGGCACGGTCAATGTAGTGCTTTACCACCGTGAAGCCGTTCTTTTCCGCATAGGCGGTGCATTCCCGGATCTGACCTTCAATGGATTCTTCGCGCTGACTATCAGTAGAATAACGGGCGTAGATCACAGCGGTCACGGCAAGCACCTCCCATTTATACATCATTGAACGGTGGATCGTTTTTTCAAAGCAATGTTTCGTATAATGGATATACCACATTTTACAGATGATTGCAAGCATTTTTTAACGTTTCTCATAAGATTCATCAAAAAAAACCGAACGCTCTTTAAAAGGCAAAACATTCACATTCCATGGTTCTATGAAAGCACCCGG
>ENA-OQNJ01000235-OQNJ01000235.1-human-gut-metagenome-genome-assembly--contig:-NODE-235-length-14915-cov-3.628685_pt1 | contig 14915 bp, 14 predicted proteins | sample MGYA00242630_ERZ504882 | MGnify/ENA primary metagenome ERZ504882 (study PRJEB26092, sample SAMD00036408) | human gut metagenome | host: Homo sapiens | study: EMG produced TPA metagenomics assembly of... | reverse complement strand
GTATCTTCTGTTCTTCTGTCGGATAGATCCGGAAACGATATGCTATGTTCAATACGTTTTTTTCTCCCTGGGTTTCAATGTATTGACTGATTACTTCTACTGGAGCGCCTGCTACTGGCACTTTTATAAGCATTGATAAATTTACTAAGTTCTGTTCTCAGCTGCGCACGGAACATTACATGCACATGATTAATGTCATGGTTCTATTATACCATAGACCACACTATCGAACAAGTGTTCTTTTTGGTTTTTATGCAATTCATCTCCCACCTATAGAGGAAGGAGAATTCTTGCTATATTATGTTTAAAAACGGAACAAAATATAGTTTATATGGTTCAGGAATTTGACCGGAAGCTACGTTCTATTACAATTGTGTCTTGTGCACCTGCACCGCTTTGGCTGCTGTCTCCTAACATTTCTTTTTATTATCCTGATAACATGATCTCATCTTCAATCTGTGAGATTGATCAGGTGATCAAGCAGATTGAAACTGGACAGATTGATATTGGAATTTTGCCTTTTGAATATCAGAAGGATGATTTATGTACCACACATTTCTTACAAAACATTTGTCGGTTTGTATTCCTTTTGAGCATAGTCTTTATTCTTATGACAAACTTACATTTCATGATCTGAATGGTTATAATTGCCTGCTTCGGGATCAGCTTGGCTTCTGGACAGATCTTTGCAAACGTAAAATACCTGCTTCAAAGTTTCTGATACAGACAGATGAATCGGAATTTTTGGAATTGGTGAAATCTTCGACTTTGTTTTGTTTTTCTACGAATTATGCTTCTTATCCGGATGAGATTTTAAATGATCGGAAGAGGATTCCGATCGTGGATGATTGTGCGAATGTGGAATATTGGGTGGTTTGGAAGAAAGGGAATACGTATCGATTTTAGTTTTTATGGAGAAAAAAATCCTGCAGAAATTCATTCGAATTTCTGTAGGATTTTTGATATTTAGTCTTTGAGTCGCTTCGCTCCCTATAGACGCCCACTCAACTAAGCTCATCTTTCGCCTGTCGCTCGGATTCGCTAAGGTTCGGGATGGGCTTTCTCACTAAGTGTTCAATGCCTACATCATTCCCATTCCGGCTGGTGCTCCTGCTGGCATTGCTGGTGCTTCTTCTTTGATATTCGCAACAACTGATTCTGTTGTTAATAATGTAGAAGCTACGGATGTTGCATTCTGTAATGCGCTTCTTGTTACTTTGGCTGGATCGATGATTCCTTTTTCTACCATGTCTACGTATTCTCCATGTAATGCATCGAATCCTTTTCCGATTTCTGCTTCTTTTACTTTGTTGACAATAACAGCTCCTTCAAGACCTGCATTGACTGCGATCTGGAATAATGGTGCTTCTAATGCTTTAAGGATGATGTTTGCTCCTGTTTTCTCGTCTCCTTCTAAGTCTGCTACTTTCTCAGCTGCTTTCTTAGATGCATGAATATAAGCAGATCCTCCACCGAAGATGATTCCCTCTTCTACAGCGGCTTTTGTTGCTGCTAAGGCATCTTCCAGACGTAATTTGCTTTCTTTCATCTCTGTTTCTGTTGCTGCTCCAACACGGATCACTGCAACTCCACCAGATAATTTAGCTAATCTTTCCTGTAATTTTTCTTTGTCGAATTCAGATGTTGTTTCTTCGATCTGTGCTTTGATCTGTCCAAGACGTGCCTGGATTGCATCTTTATCTCCTTCACCGTCTACGATGACTGTGTTTTCTTTTTCAACTTTGACAGATTTTGCACGTCCTAACTGATCTAATGTTGCGTCTTTTAATTCCAGACCAACTTCTTCTGAGATCACTGTACCACCTGTTAAGATAGCGATATCTTCAAGCATTGCTTTTCTTCTGTCTCCATATCCAGGTGCTTTCACTGCACATACAGAGAATGTTCCACGTAATTTGTTAACGATCAGTGTTGTTAATGCTTCACCTTCGATATCTTCAGCAATGATCAGTAATTTCTTACCACTCTGTACAATCTGCTCTAATAATGGAAGGATTTCCTGAATATTAGTGATCTTCTTGTCTGTGATCAGAATATATGGATCATCTAATTCAGCAACCATTTTTTCCATATCTGTTGAGAAATATGCTGATAAATATCCACGATCAAACTGCATTCCTTCTACTAAATCTAATTCTGTTTTCATTGTTTTAGATTCTTCGATCGTGATAACTCCGTCGTTAGATACCTTTTCCATAGCATCTGCTACTAATTCTCCAACTTCTTCGTCTGCTGCAGAGATTGCTGCTACTTTCGCGATCTGATCTCTTCCTGTAACTTTGCTACTCATCTCAGCAATTGCTTCAACAGCTGCTTCTGTCGCTTTCTTCATTCCTTTACGAAGAATGATTGGGTTTGCTCCTGCTGCTAAGTTTTTCATTCCTTCGTTGATCATTGCCTGTGCAAGAACTGTAGCTGTTGTTGTACCATCTCCAGCAACATCATTTGTCTTAGTTGCTACTTCTTTGACTACCTGAGCTCCCATATTCTCAAATGGGTCTTCTAATTCGATTTCTTTTGCGATCGTTACACCGTCATTTGTGATCAGCGGTGCACCAAAAGATTTGTCTAATACAACGTTGCGTCCTTTTGGTCCGATTGTAACTCTTACTGTATCTGCTAACTGGTTAACTCCTGCTTCCAGTGCTTTTCTTGCTTCAATTCCGTATTTAATCTCTTTTGCCATGATCTTCATTACCTCCGACTAAATTTTTTAATGAAATTAAATAATTGTGTATTATAATAAAACTATTCTACAACTGCTAAAATATCATTCTGTTTTACGATGATATATTCTTCATCTTCTAATTTTACTTCTGTTCCTGCATATTTAGAATAAATAACTTTCTGTCCTACAGAAACTTCCATCTTCACATCTTCTGTTCCAGGTCCAACTGCAACAACTTCTGCTTCCTGTGGTTTTTACCTGTGTTGCTGTTGTAAGGACGATTCCTGACTTAGTTGTTGTTTCTGCTTCCAGCTGTTTTAATACAACTCTATCTCCTAATGGTGTTAACTTCATAATGATATTACCTCCTAAATATATTAGAATTATTGTTCTTTTATCTTTTGTTAGCACTCGCTTATATCGAGTGCTAACTCTATGTTCTTTAGTATAACACCAGACAAAAAATGCAACCCCCTTTTTATAAAAATCCATAAACTGAGATTGCATTCTTTGGTATTTTACTTATTCTTTGATGTATTTTTTGCTTCTTCTGAACTTCTTGTTGGAACAGTCTGGAAATATACATGTACATGTTTTTTGATCAGTTCATGAATAGCTTCCATCTCCATGGCATCACACGCAACTCTTCTTGCAACTGCTTTACGTTCTCCACGAATTCCCATACCTCCGATATTAAGCTGATTGATCTTGATCCCTCGTTTGATCAATTCTTCAAATACCAGTGGGGATTCTGCAATTACGATCACCCGCTCTCCATCAAAGGATGGGGCTTCTTTTAATTTCTCCGTTGCACGATCGATCCCATATACATGAATTATAAGGCCTTGGGGCGCCATCTCTTTGATCACTTTGCTTCGGAATTTATCCTTCGCCACAACATCATCTACAATAATGATCCTGTTCGCTCTGACTTCCGGCACCCATAATGTCAAAATCTCCGTATGTATAAGCCTGTCATCAACTCTCGCTAATACAATGTTTTTCATTCTTCTACCTCCTTATATAATTCACGCACATCTTTCACTGTCCCTGGCGCTGCCTTAAGAAGATCTTTGCACACCTCTTGTGCGCTCTTTCCCGCGTAACGTCCCATAACTACTTCCATCATCAACGGAAGATTGATTCCAGTTACGTGGTAGAGATCGTATTCTGACATTAAAGAAATGACCGTGTTAAACGGACTTCCATAAAACAGATCTGTTAATATAAGGACTTCTTCTCCTTCTGATGTCTGTTCAATACTCTCTCTGATCTTCTCTCTCAAAGTATCCACTGATTCTTCTGGTTCAAGCCCAAATGCCTCAAGGTCTTCCTGTTCCCCTGCGATCATCTGTGCTGTATCCACAAGTCCTCTTGCATAACTTCCATGAGATACCACGATTACCTTCATCAATTTTCCTCTCTTCTCTCTCATCACATCTTGCCTGTTACGGCAAATTTGATTAATTTGGTTTGTAAGAACTCTTTAAGCTTACAATTCTATTAAATACCATGTGTTCTTTTGTAGAATCTTTGGAATCTAAACAGAAATATCCTGTTCTCATAAACTGGAAACTGTCTTCCTTATCATATTTCTCTAACTCAGGCTCTACATATGCTTCCTTGATCACAGTCAGTGAATTTGGATTCACATTGATACTTCCATCTTCATTATATACACCTTTTTCTTCATCTACAATGTTTTCATACAGACGAATTTCTGCTTTTTTCGCAGTTGGTACAGATACCCAATGGATCGTTCCGCGAACCTTTCTTCCATCTGGACTGTTTCCTCCTCTGGATTCTGGATCATATGTCGCATATACACAGGTTACATTGCCGTCCTCATCTACATCGTACCCTGTACATGTCACAAAATATGCATTCATCAGACGTACTTCATTACCTACATATAAACGACGGTATTTCTTAGGCTTTTCAATCTTGAAATCTTCTCGTTCGATATATAATTCTCTTGAAAATGGTACCTGTCTTGTTCCCATCTCTTCGTTTTCCTGATTATTTGGAACGTCAACGAGTTCCCCTTCTCCTTCTGGATAGTTTGTGATCACCAGCTTGATCGGATCTAAGATCGCTGCCATACGTGGACGTTTTAATTTCAGATCATCACGGATGCAGTATTCAAGCATCGCTGAATCTACAGAGCTGTGACTCTTTGCAACTCCGACAAGTTCCATAAACTTCTTGATGGATTCTGGTGTATATCCTCTTCTTCTAAGTGCTGATAATGATACCAGACGTGGATCATCCCATCCATCTACGATTCCATCTTCTACCAGTTTCTTGATATAACGTTTTCCTGTGACAACATTTGTCAGATATAACTTCGCAAATTCGATCTGTTTTGGTGGATTCTCAAATTCGCATTCGTTAACAACCCAGTCATACAGTGGTCTGTGATCTTCAAATTCCAGTGTACAGATAGAGTGTGTTACCCCTTCAAATGCATCCTCTAATGGATGAGCAAAATCGTACATTGGATAAATACACCATTTGTTTCCTGTATTATGATGTTCCATTCTTGCGATACGATAAAGAATTGGATCCCTCATGTTGATATTTCCAGATGTCATATCGATCTTGGCACGAAGAACTTTGCTTCCATCTGGGTATTTTCCTTCCTTCATCTCGCGGAATAACTGTAAGTTCTCTTCTGGTGTACGGTCACGGTATGGACTGTTCTTTCCAGGTTCTGTTAAAGTTCCTCTGTATTCTCTGATCTGTTCAGCATTCAGATCACAGACATATGCTTTTCCCTTCTTGATCAGGAATTCTGCACATTCATACATCTTGTCAAAGTAGTTGGAAGCATAATAAATATGTTCGTGATAATCTGCTCCTAACCATTCTACGTCCTCTTTAATAGAATTTACATATTCTTCCTTCTCTTTTGTTGGGTTTGTATCATCAAAACGGAAATGGAAATCTCCGCCATATTCCTGAGCCAGTCCATAGTTTAATAAGATGGATTTTGCGTGTCCGATATGAAGATATCCGTTTGGTTCTGGTGGAAATCTTGTAACTACCTTCTTGCAATGCCCTTCTTCTATATCTTTTTCTATGATCTGTTCGATAAAATTCTTAGAAATCGTTTCTTCCATGTCTTCCTCCATATAGTTTTTTCTATTCTGATTATAATGTATCTTCTATACACTTGCAATCATATAATTTCTGTATCATTGTGAAATACAGATAATCCTTCTATATAAGATCTAATGCCTCCATGACATTTGAAACTCCTACAAGTCTCATGTCTGTCTGGACCTTGATCTGATCTACATTCGCCTGAGGCAGAACGCATCGTTTAAATCCTAGTTTCTGTGCTTCTTTGATCCTTGCTTCTCCACCTGATACGGCTCTTACTTCTCCTACCAGACCAACTTCTCCAAAAATGATCGTATCTTCTAAGATCGGCCGGTTCTTATAACTCGATGCGATTGCCATAATAATACCAAGATCGATCGCTGGTTCGCCAAGTTTCATACCTCCAGCCAGATTCACATACGCATCACAGCCGCCAAGCTGCAGTCCAACTCTCTTCTCAAGCACTGCCATCAAAAGATTCACCCTGTTATAATCAATTCCAACTGCTGTTCTTCTCGGCATCTGAAAGCTTGTTGGTGATACCAATGCCTGAATCTCGATCAGGATCGGTCTGGTCCCTTCCATGGAACATACAACAACGGATCCTGACGCATCAAGGGGTCTTCCATTAAGCATCGTCTTTGACGGATTCTCCACTTCTACAAGTCCATTGTTACACATCTCAAACACACCGATCTCGTTCGTGGATCCAAAACGGTTTTTGACACCTCTTAAGATTCTGTATGCCGCTTCTCTTTCCCCTTCAAAATAAAGGACCGTATCTACCATATGCTCAAGTGTTCTTGGTCCTGCAACCACTCCTTCTTTGGTCACATGTCCTACGATAAAAACTGCGATATTATTCTCTTTCGCAACTCTCATCATCGCTGCAGTCACTTCTCTTACCTGAGACACACTGCCTGCTGCCGAGGAAAGATCCTCGCTGTACATTGTCTGAATCGAATCAATCACCGCAAATTCTGGTTTCGTCTTTAAGATCGCATTCGTGATCGCATCAAGATCTGTCTCACAATACAGAAGCATCTCTTCTTCAAATGTTCCGATCCTCTCTGCTCTCATCTTGATCTGATGCATAGATTCTTCCCCAGAAATATACAAAACCTTACGTTTGCTGTTCGCAAGATTCCTGCATACCTGTAATAATAACGTGGATTTCCCGATTCCCGGATCTCCTCCGACCAACGATAGGGAACCTTTGACGATCCCGCCGCCTAACACACGGTCCAGTTCATGAATCCCTGTTGGAATCCGCTCTTCATTCTCTACTGTTACCTCGGATATATTCATAGGAGAGGCAGAAGTCTTTAAAGACTTCGCCCCTCCTTTTTTCGTTTCTGTAACTTTCTCTTCTGTAAAAGTATTCCACTGCTTACAGGCAGGACACTGCCCCATCCACTTGGAAGACTCATGACCACACTGGCTGCAAAAATAAACTGTCTTTTGTTTTGCCATTGGTGCTCCTTTATGTTACTACTGTTTCTTTACACGAACAGCTGCTGCTGTTCCCTCGCTTAACTCAACACTCAGAGTTAATTTTCCTCCAAGATTTGCTTTCATCATTCCTATATTCGTATTATCAATAAAAACTTTATATTCCTGTCCGGCTTCTACTTCTAAAGTAACCTGGACATCAGATGAAGATTCAATCTCAAATGCAACTCCATCTGTTGTTGCAACAAAGTTATGTACTGCTGAACCTGGAACTGATTCAAAGATCAGCTGTCCGTTCTTGTCCAGTTTTGTCATTGTCTTGAAAGTCTTGATCTTATAGATATCTCCTTCAAACTGGATATCTCCTTTCTTCGCTTTCTGTGCTAATGTATAGTCACCAAAGCTAAGTGTTCCATTGTCTTCGCTGCGGAATAATTCAGTTACCACTGCCATTGTCTTTTCCTCCTAATATATGTTTCGGTCGTCGTATGTATATTATAATATATTTCAGTATTATTTACTAGTTTTCCTTTACCGAAAAAGTAAGTTTTTTATCTTTTTTACCAATCGTCATCGTCTGTCCATTCGTAAGGGTTCCTTCTAAGATCTTATCTGCCAGTACATCTTCAATCTCATTCTGGATGATCCTTCTTAATGGTCTTGCCCCATAATTCTCATCATATCCCTTATCTGCTAACAGATCCATCGCACCAGATGTAATCTTTAATGTGATCTGATGTTCGCTTAATAAACGGGCTCTCAATTCATCCATAAATAATTTTGCGATCTTCTTAACTTCTTCCTTTGTAAGAACGGCAAATACGATCGTCTCATCAATTCGATTTAAAAACCTCAGGGCGAAAGATCTGTTTCACTTCTTCCATAACACCCTTTTTCATACGTTCATGAGTCTTGGCTTTATCTGTATCATCCATAGAAAATCCTAAATGTTTTGGTGCAATGATACGGTTTGCACCTGCATTGGAAGTCATAATGATAACAGTATTCTTAAAGTCGACTTTTCTTCCATTGGAATCTGTAATATGTCCGTCATCTAATACCTGAAGCAGGATATTAAATACATCAGGATGAGCTTTTTCGATCTCATCAAAAAGAAGGACAGAGTAAGGATGTCTTCGAATCTGTTCACTCAGCTGTCCGCCTTCTCCAAATCCAACATATCCTGGAGGAGATCCGATGATCTTTGATACACTGTGCTTCTCCATATATTCAGACATATCCACACGGATCAGATCTTCTTCTCTTCCAAATAAAGCTTTTGCTAATGTCTTTGACAGCTCTGTCTTACCAACTCCTGTTGGCCCTAAAAATAAGAATGATCCGATTGGACGGTTTGGACTCTTAAGACCGACTCTGCTTCTCTTCACAGCTTTGGCAACTGCGTTGACCGCTTCATCTTGTCCGATCACATGTTTGTGAAGTTCTTTCTCTAAATGTCTTAATCGTTCCATATCTCCCTTTGTAAGCTGTGTTACTGGAATCTGTGTCCATAAAGAAACGACTTCTGCGGCATCCTCTGTTGTCAATTCTGGAATCTCATTTTGCTTCTTCTGATTTCTCTTCATCTTACGTTCCAGAGATTTCTCAAGTTTGTTCTTCTCTTTCTTAAGCTCTCTTGCTTCTGTAATATCTCCATCAGAAAGCGCTGCTTCGATCTTCTCTATGATCTCCCTGATCTCCTTGCGTTCTTTCTTAAAACCTGCATGACTTCCAAGCTGTTCCATTCGTTTCCTTGCACATGCTTCATCTAACAGATCGATGGCTTTATCTGGTAGAAAACGATCACTGATATATCGATCAGAAAGAGAGGCAATCGCCTCTGCCACATCTTCTGATACCAGAATCCTATGATAATCTTCAAAACGATGTTTGATCCCTTTTAAGATCGTGATCGTTTCTTCTACGGTTGGTTCTTTCACTCTGACTGGTTGGAATCTTCGAACTAATGCTGCATCTTTTTCAAAATATTTTGTATATTCTTCACTCGTTGTCGCACCGATCAGCTGAAAATCTCCTCTTGCCAATGCTGGTTTTAAGATATTCGATGCATCCATAGCTCCCTCAGAACCTCCAGCTCCAATGATCGTATGAATCTCATCGATAAACAAAATAATAGAATCATCCTGTGTTGCTTCGGTTACGATGCGTTTCATTCGTTCTTCAAATTCTCCACGGAATTTCGTTCCAGCGATCACTTTCGTAAGGTCTAAGGATAAAATCCTCTTATTCTTAAGAATTCTTGGCATATTGCCTTCGGCGATCCTTTGTGCAAGGCCTTCAACGATCGCTGTTTTACCAACCCCTGGATCACCAATCAGACATGGATTATTCTTTGTCCTTCTGCAAAGGATCTGCATCAAACGTTCCATCTCACTTTCACGTCCGATCATCGGATCAAGCTTCCCAAGCATGGCTTTCTCTGTCAGATCTGTACTATACTGAAGCAGCATATATTCTCCCGCTCCATCTTCCATATCACCGCCATCAGAGATTGCTTCATTATATTCATTCTTCGCACTTCTGAAATCAATTCCTGCAGTAACTAAAATATCTGTATAGATTCCTTCGGATGAAATCTTATGATCTTCCAGAAAACGGAATGCTTCATTATCTCCATCTTTGATCATCGCCATCAAGATATGTTCTGATCCGATCGCTTCACACCCGTATTTCATTGCAAGTTCTCCTGCAATTTCTAACAGGTATTCTGTCTTCGGAGTATCCATTACCGTTCTTCTTCGGTCTTTTGGCATCTTTGACTTCTCTTTGATCGCTTCTTCTATTAATTCTCTTGTCACTCCGTGCATCTTGAGCACTTCACTTGCAAGAGATCCGTCTGCCCCATAAAGTCCTAGCAGACAAAAATACTGCTGACATCTTTAAATCCAAGATATCCAGCAATCTCTCGTCCTTCATTCAATGCTTTGGAGGCATATTTTGTAAATGGTAATCGGTTCATAATTCCTCCTGTTATTACTTTCTATCTAATTTCTGGTACATATCATGAATCAACCGGTTCATCTCGTCTTCTGTAACTCCTTTACAGACAGCTTCTGCAACTAACATCCTTAAATTCTCCTGAATGCTTGCTAATTCCTGCTGTTTTTCCAAAGTTTCAACACTTATGACTGCACCTTTTCTTCGGTCTAGTTTCAGGTATCCTTCTTCTCTTAAGATCGCATAGGCTTTGTTCACCGTGTGCATGTTCACTCCAAGCACCTGTGCTAACTGACGGACAGATGGAAGTGATTCTCCATCAGCAAATTCTGCACATGCGATTCCCATAATGATCTGATTTCTTAACTGTACATAGATTGCCTCGTCACTATTGAAATCAATCTCCAGTATCATTGTGCAACCCTTCTTTCCTCTTTCGAAATTTACAACTTATCTATGATATTTTGTTATACATAGACTATAATATAAAGCACAGTCTGTCAAGAGCTTCTCCTCCAGATGATAAAGAAAAAGATGCAGTGTAAAAAACTACATCTCTCTCGTCTATTTTTCATTCAGATCTAAAATTCTTTGATTTGCACTTCCTCGGAATTTTAATGTGATATCTTTCTGGGATTCGATAAACTGTCCATCAACCAGCGTATCAATATAAGATAACATCTTTTCCGTAAACGGTGTGTATACTTTACCACCTTCGAGCAAATCCTTGTCATAAGTATATCCTGTATAGCACCAGATATTCTTCTTTGGATAATTTTCTTTGATCTCTTTTAATAATCTGACCAGTTCTTCCTGATTCTCTGGTTCAAAGGGTTCCCCTCCAAGCAGCGAAAAACCTTCAATATAATCTGGCTTTAACAATTCCATGATATGATCTTTTGTCTCCGTCGTAAATGGCTTTCCATAACAAAAGTCCCATGTCTCCTTATTAAAGCATCCTGGACAATGATTTCGGCAGCCTGATACGAATAAGCTGACTCTGACTCCTGGTCCATTCGCAATATCACATTTTTTAATTTCTCCGTAGTGCATATGATCTCCTCTGTCATCGTGTCTTATAAATGAAGGACTCGATCTTTGATCTCCTGTGTACGTCCCTGATTCCAGAACTGTGTTCCGATATATCCACAAGTCCGTCTTGCAACAAACATATGATCCTGATCTGTATTTCCACAGTTTGGACATTCCCAGATCAGCTTTCCTGATTCATCTTCTTTGATCTGAATCTCTCCGTCGTATCCACAGCATTCACAATAATCACTCTTTGTATTTAACTCTGCATACATGATGTTATCGTAAATAAATTTCATCACGGATAAGACGGCTGGAATATTATCCTGCATGTTTGGTACTTCAATGTAGCTGATCGCTCCGCCTGGAGATAATTTCTGGAATTCTGACTCAAATGCCAGTTTGCTGAATGCATCGATCTCTTCTGTTACATGAACATGATAGCTGTTTGTGATGTAGTTCTTATCTGTAACTCCCGGAATGATACCAAAACGTTTCTGTAAGCATTTTGCAAACTTGTAAGTTGTTGATTCCATTGGTGTTCCGTATACAGAATAGCTGATGTTCTCTGCTGCCTTCCATTCATTACATTTATCATTTAATTTCTGCATAACTTTTAATGCAAATTCTTTTCCTTCATCGGATGTATGAGACTTGCCTGTCATGCGGACACACATCTCATAAAGTCCTGCATATCCAAGGGAAATCGTGGAATATCCATCGTATAATAACTTATCGATCTTCTCGCCTTTCTTCAGTCTTGCAAGCGCTCCATGCTGCCAAAGGATCGGCGCAACATCAGATACCGCTCCCTTTAATCTCTCATGGCGACATCTTAATGCTCTGTGGCACAATTCCAGTCTCTCTTCTAAGATGTCCCAGAATTTATCCATATCTCCATTAGAACTGCATGCGACATCAACCAAGTTGATCGTTACAACACCCTGATTAAATCTTCCATAGAACTTATGGCTTCCATCTGCATTTCTCTGGGAATCTTCAACTGTTAAGAAGGATCTGCATCCCATGCAAGGATATACTTCACCATTTTTCAGTTCTCTCATCACTTTCGCTGAGATATAGTCTGGAACCATGCGTTTTGCTGTACATTTTGCAGCTAATTCTGTCAGATACCAATACTTGGAATCTGGTGTGATGTTATCATCATCTAATGCATAAATAAGTTTTGGGAAGGCTGGAGTGATCCAGACTCCTTTTTCATTCTTAACACCCTGAATTCTCTGTTTCAGGACTTCTTCGATCACAAGAGCCAGATCGTCTCTTGTCTGTCCTTCTGGTACTTCGTCAAGATACATAAAGACTGTGACAAATGGCGCCTGTCCATTACATGTCATCAAAGTTACCAGCTGATACTGGATCGTCTGGATTCCCTGTTTGATCTCATCATACAGACGCATCTCTGTAATCTTGTCGATGATCGCATCATCCATAGATTCTCCGATCACTTTACGTTCCTTCACGACATTCTTACGCAGCTTCTTTCGACTGATGTCTACAAATGGTGCTAAATGCGCTAATGTAAAAGACTGTCCTCCATACTGGTTGCTTGCAACCTGAGCAACGATCTGTGTTGTCACATTACATGCTGTAAAAAATGAATGTGGTTTCTCGATCAATGTCTCACTGATCACCGTTCCATTCTGAAGCATATCTTCCAAATTGATCAGATCACAGTTATGTTCTCTCTGTGCAAAATAGTCAGAATCATGAAAATGGATGATTCCTTCTTCATGAGCACGAATGATCTCATTTGGCAGAAGGACACGTTTACTTAAGTCTTTGCTGACTTCTCCTGCCATATAATCTCTCTGCGTGGAATTGATCACTGGATTCTTATTCGAATTCTCCTGATTTACTTCCTCATTAATATTATCAAGTAAAGAAAGAATTCCATCATCGGTCGTATTTGATTTTCTTCTCAGTTCTCTCTTAAAACGATATCTTACATACTTCTGGGCAACTTCATATCCTCTCATCTCCATGATCCCTGTCTCAACCATATTCTGGATATCTTCTACATTCACCGCATGAGAAGAGTTTGCTACCTGATCTGCAACCTTCTCTGCGATCGCCATGATCTGATACTGATTCATCTGATGGATCTTTGTTACCTCTTCATTCGCCTTCGTGATCGCATTGATGATCTTATCGAGATCAAAGGTTACCTCCTCACCGTTTCTCTTGATAATCTTTGTTTTTACATCACCATTCATAGTTTCTCCCTCATTTATATAAAATTACAAGATTCTGTATGTTTCCATTTTCTGACACAAAATCTTGTTGTCGTTCTACCAATCTGCACTATATCTTGTGCCATTGCCTTTATTATATTACACTCTTTTTCATAAAAAAGAAAGAGCTAATTTTTCATTTTAGAGAATATGAAGATGCTCAAACAGGATCTTAAATCCCAAAAGTATCAGTATTATGCCACCTGCGAGCTCTGCCTTGGATTTATATTTTGTTCCAAAAATATTTCCGATCTTTACTCCTGCAAATGAAATCAAGAAAGTACAGACTCCAATCATCAACGCTGCGGATACAATATGCACATTTAAAAAGGCAAATGTGATTCCAACTGCTAATGCATCGATACTTGTCGCAACAGCAAGCATGAACATTTCTTTCACTGCGATCGAATCATCTGCCTGTTCTTCATCATTTGATAATGCTTCTTTGACCATATTGATTCCGATCAGCCCAAGAAGCACAAATGCGATCCAATGATCGATCGATGTGATCTGGTCTTTAAACTGTGTTCCAAGGAAAAATCCGATTGTTGGCATCAGTGCCTGAAATCCTCCAAACCATAAACCAACAATGATCCCTTTTTTCAAAACTTTTTCTCTCATCGCCAGTCCTTTGCAGATAGAAACAGCAAATGCATCCATCGCCAATCCAACAGCTAGTGTTAATAACGTAAATAAATCCATAAAAACGTCCTCCATATCGTAAGTTTTTCATATCATAGGGGATTCCACCGGATTTTCCTATGATATGAAAAAAGACCCACAGACGAAAGCCTTGTTATAAACAAAAGCTTATCGTCTGTGAGTCTCGTTAATTAAGACAGCACCAGATGTCGTTCATCATTATGTTGATACTGTCACAGATTCTCTGCTAACTACTCCCTCACGGAAATATCTATAAGATCATACCGGATGTGCTTCCGGCAAAATGTGCCTATGTATCATATCTCAATTGAGAATCTTTGTCAATATCTTTCCTTTAATTTTTGATTACGCTTTTCAAGATCCAACAGGTATTCTTTCATTTCCAGACCCCCTGCATATCCTGTCAGTGAACCGTTCATTCCGATCACTCTGTGACATGGAACAACGATCACGATCGGATTCCTGTTGTTCGCCATACCGACAGCTCGACATCCTTTGGGAATTCCTACTGATTCCGCAATTTCTTTGTAAGTGTAAGTTTCCCCATATGGAATCTTCTCCAATGCTTTCCATACTTTGATCTGGAATTCTGTTCCATGATAAGAAATCTTCAGGTCAAACTTCTTTCTCCGCCCATCAAAATACTGTGATAATTGCAGTGCTGCTTCCCTGATCAATTCTGTATTCTTCTTCTCGCCTTCTAATGTCTTCGTCCCAAAATATATCCCGCAAATGCCATGTCCATCTTCCTCAATCGTTAAATT
>ENA-OQNJ01000233-OQNJ01000233.1-human-gut-metagenome-genome-assembly--contig:-NODE-233-length-14991-cov-3.565864_pt1 | contig 14991 bp, 17 predicted proteins | sample MGYA00242630_ERZ504882 | MGnify/ENA primary metagenome ERZ504882 (study PRJEB26092, sample SAMD00036408) | human gut metagenome | host: Homo sapiens | study: EMG produced TPA metagenomics assembly of... | reverse complement strand
TTTCAATCTGTCAGAGCTGGTAGATAATCTTAGTTACACTTACGAAACCGGTGACTTGATGAACATAAACATAATTTTGATATACACATCAATCATATTGAACATGAGGCTGTCTGTGGTGACAGCTTGAGAATTCAGCAGGTATTTGTGAATCTGATGAGTAATGCAATCAAGTATACACCGGATGGTGGAAATATTACGTTTTTCGATTAGAGGAAAAGCCAAATGGATTTTCGGAACTTGGATGCTATGAATTTACGATTGAGGATAATGGGATCGGTATGTCACCGGAATTCCAGAAAATCATGTTTGATCCTTTCAGCCGTGCAGATGACCGCCGGACAACCAGAGTTCAGGGAACCGGTCTGGGAATGGCAATCAGCAGAAATATTGTGAACCTGATGAATGGCACTATTAAAGTGGACAGTACCTTACACAAGGGAACTAAAATTACAGTAACAATTTATCTGGAGCTTCAGGAAAAAGAAAAAGAACAGGACAGAAATCTGATGAATCTACCTGTTCTGGTTGTGGATGATGATAAGACATGCTGTGAAAGTACAGTTGCCACATTGAAGGAGATTGGGATTACAGGCGAATGGGTTCTCTCCGGCAGAGAAGCCGTTGAGCGCTGTTATGCACATCATGAGCTAAAAAATGATTACTTTGCTGTTATTTTAGATTGGAAAATGCCGGATATGGACGGAATTGAAACAGCCAGACAGATCCGGAAACGGATAGGGAAAGAGATTACCATTATTGTACTGACATCTTATGAATTCAGCGAGATCGAAGAAGAAGCGAAGGCTGCAGGCGTAGATGCTTTTATTGCAAAACCGCTGTTCCGTTCCCGTTTGACGGCTACATTGCGGCAGTTTACTTCTGGCAGAAAAGAAAAAACAGCAAGAAATTATCTGGATGAGCTGTCTGAAGCAGATTACACAGGAAAAAGAATTCTGCTGGTCGAGGATAATGAGTTAAACAGAGAAATTGCTGTTGAAATTCTGCAGATGACCGGGGCGGAAGTGGAAACGGCAGAAAATGGAAAAATTGCAGTTGAAAAAGTAGAAGCTTCTCCGAAAGGCTTGTATGACCTTATTTTTATGGATATCCAAATGCCCGTCATGAATGGTTATGAGGCAACCGCAGCAATCAGGAGCCTTCCGGGTGAACAGGGAAAACTACCGATTGTTGCCATGACAGCAAATGCTTTTGCAGAAGATGTACAGCTGGCAAAAAATACAGGCATGAATGGACATATCGCGAAACCGCTGGATATGAATAAGCTGAATGATGTTCTGGAAAACTGGCTGTAATTGTTTCCCAATTATTGAATTAATGATTTTATCAGGAAAGAATGAGGAAAATACGAGGATGAAAAAGGCAAAACAATGTCTGACAGCATTACTGCCAGGTGTGCTTTTAGCAATTACTGTTTTGTCTGGCTGTGGACAATCTCAAAAAGCAGTATCTAAAAATGACGATCACCTTACCGTGTATCTGTGGGAAAATCGTTTAATGAAAAATATTGTACCCTATATCCATGAGCAGTTTCCAGATCAGGATATTGAGTTTATTACCGGTAACAATGATACCGATTTATATAGCTATTTTGAGGAACATGGTGAACTGCCGGATATCATAACCGTACGTCGATTTTCTGGAAAAGATGCACAGGATCTGGAGCCATATCTAATGGATTTTGCTTCTTATGACGTGGTTTCCAGGTATTACTCCTATGCATTGCAATATTATAAAAATTCAAAAAATGAGATTCAGTGGCTTCCTATCTGCGGTATACCGCAGACGATTATTGCCAACAAGACATTGTTTGAACAGTATGGAATCAAGATACCGAAAAACTATAAGGAATATGCACAGGCATGCCAGCAATTTTATGATAATGGTATAAAACCGTATTCCCTGGATCTTGCAGAAGACTGGTCTGCTCATGAGGTGATTCAGACAGGTGCAATTGGGGAATTCATGAGTCTGGATGGAATCGAATGGAGAAGCTCAGCTGAAAGTGCATCAGGGGATATCGCGTTTGATGATGCGTTATGGAAACGTATTTTTTACAGAAACCAATACATTTTTGAAAGACTCACATTTTACAAGTGATGATATCAGCGTCGATATTAATACTGCAACGCAGATGTTCCTTGACGGGAAAAGCAGCAATGTTTCATGGTTATCCGGCACTTATGCAGGAATTTCAGGAACAGATGGATGCAGAATTAACTCGTATACCGTTTTTTCTACAGATTTCGGATGAAGCTTTTATAAATATGACCCCTTCTCTGAATATTGCATTTAACAAAGAACTGGAAAAAGATCAGGAAAAACTGGACCTGGCATTCGATGTCCTGGAGTGTATGATTTCAAAAGAAGGACAAACATTGATCGCAGATGGAAAGGGTGTAATTTCATTAAATGTAGATGTTCCAAACATGATGGAAGATGTACCTGGACTGGAAGATGAAATTAATAATAATTCTGTTTATATCCGATATTCTGCTCAAAAATCATTTGATGCAAGTCTTGAGGCTGTTCACGGATTACTGTCAGGGGAAATGGATGAAACACAGCTGATGAAAGAATCTGGCATTGCCAGAACTTTCAATCAGCTCTTTTTTAGCATCAGTTCCCTCTTGACATTTTTTCATTTCCTGCTATACTTATCAAAGATAATTACTAAAGATAACTAAATTTCAAGAAGAAAGGACCATTTTCCATGACACAGGAAAAATTAAAGCAGTTCCTGGATGCGTGTTTTGATGCAAAGCGTCTGATCGAGAAGCTCCCGGACCTGCCGGACGGTATGAAGCCGCGGCAGGTGCATGTGCTGGATGCGGTGAATGAGATTCAGAAAAAGCAGGGCTTCTGCCGCGTCAGCGACATCAGCAGCTATATGAACACAACGCTGCCGAGCATCACCAAGCTGGTGCAGGAACTGGAGGAGAGAAATCTTCTCGTGAAACAGGCGGATGAAAAAGATAAGCGCGTGATCAACCTGACACTGACCGAAGAGGGAAAAGAGTTTGTGGAACTCCGCGTGACGCACTTTCACGGGGAATGGGCATCCCGCCTGCCAGATCTGGACGACGCGGTGGTGGACGAATTTGTGCATGCAATCACACGGATGCAGGAAACGATGCCGGGAATAAAAGGAGTGAAAAACAATGGCAAAAGAAAATAAGAAAGAAGTATCGTTTGTAGAGGGACCGATTTTCCAGTCCCTGATCCGCTTTGCGCTGCCGGTGCTCGGCGCGCTGATTCTGCAGGCGGCTTACGGTGCGGTCGACCTTCTCGTGGTCGGCTGGTTCGGCGATGCGTCGAGTATTTCCGCTGTCGGAACCGGAAGCAACTTCATGCAGATGGTAACACTTATCATCACCAGCCTTGCGATGGGTTCGACCGTTATGATCGGCCAGCACATCGGCGAGGGCAAGCCGGATAAGGCCGGCAAAACCGTGGGAACCTCGATTGTTCTGTTCGCCATCATCGGTGTCGTCATGACGGTGATTCTGGAAGCTGTTCGCAGGCCCGATCGCCAATATTTTACAGGTCCCGGCGGAGTCTTTTGACAAAACCGTCCTACTACCTGCGGATCTGTTCCGGCGGTAATTCTGATCATCATCGCGTACAACGTCATCAGCAGCGTGCTTCGCGGAATCGGTAATGCAAATCTGCCGCTTTTATTCGTCGGCATCGCCTGCGCAGCCAATATTGCCGGAGATCTGTTCTTCGTCGGTGTGCTGAAACTGGACGTTGCGGGAGCAGCGCTTGCGACGGTTCTGGCGCAGCTGATTTCTGTCATCGCCTCCATGGGTGTGTTGAAAAAAGGCAATCTGCCGATTGAATTCAAAAAAGAAGACTGCCGCATCGACCATGACGAGCTGAAGAAAGTCCTGAACGTCGGTGTGCCGATCGCGCTGCAGGAGACGACCGTACAGATTTCCTTCCTTGTGATCAACTCGATCATCAACGGCATGGGCCTTATGCCGTCCGCCGGATACGGTGTGGCGCAGAAGCTGACCTCATTCATCATGCTGATCCCGTCCTCTGTGATGCAGTCTGTGTCAGCATTCGTGGCACAGAACACCGGAGCCGGAAAGAAAGACCGCGCGTGGAAGGGCTTCCTCACCGCAATCGCAACGGGCTGCTCTCTTGGAGTTGTGATTTTCTGCATCGGTTTCTTCGGTGGAAGTGTCATCTCCAGAATCTTCACGAGCGATCCGGCCGTTATTGAGCAGAGCGCCGCTTACCTGCGCGGTTTCGCACCGGAATGTATTCTGACCTGTGTGCTGTTCAGCAGCATCGGATACTTCAACGGCCGCGGCATCAGCATCCCGGTTATGATCCAGGGAATCACCTCCGCCTGCCTGATCCGTATTCCGCTGGCGCTGTTCTTCTCACACCTGCCGAATACGAACCTGACCTTCGTCGGCATATCCACCCCGATCACAACCGTATACGGCATCTGCTTTTTCATGATCTGCTTTGCACGGTTAAAGAAAAAAGGGCAGATAGTAATTGAATCAAACATAACAGAACTGCCTGGGAAACGGCACGGTAGTCGATCCGCCGTTTCCCAGGCAGTTTTTGGTATTGTTTGTCCGGAACTTTTTTGATACAATACAGACAGAAAGAGCGGAAACCTGTTCAGAAGGGACAGAACAGACGGAAAGGGGAAGAGGAGTGGAGAACAGAGAAATCATCAATGAGACACTGGTCCATCTGTTTCACGAGATACAAAAACTGGAAGAAGAGGCGATCATTACCGAGGATTTCAAGGATCTGACGAACAACGATATGCACATCATAGAAGCCGTCGGCCTGGAGGGCGGCAATATGTCATCGATCGCGGCAAAGCTCGACATCACGGTCGGATCGCTGACAACGTCGATGAACAGTCTGGTGAAAAAAGGCTACACCGAGCGGGAGCGCAGCGAGAAGGACCGCCGGATCGTCTACATCCACCTGACCGGAAAGGGACGGCAGGCATTCCATCATCACGCAAAATTCCACGAGCAGATGACGGATGCCGTGATGGCGGAACTCGGAGAAGAGGAAGTGCAGGTGCTCGGGAAAACGCTGAAAGCGCTGACGGACTTCTTTCGGTCGTATAAAAAACTAGAAACAAAAAGGCTTTTGCAGCCGGGACAGAATCAGAAAAATCTGTCCGGTATGCAAAAGCCTTTTTCGCATGAAAACGCATGGAAAAATGCTATTTTTCTACGCCGTTCTTCTCACAGATATCCGCGAGCACACACCGTTCACAGTGCGGTGTCGTCCGCGCAGTACAGACCTCGCGTCCGTGCTCCACAAACCGGTGGCAGAGTGAGCTTCCTTCTTCCGGCGGCACAATTTTCCAGAGTGCCATCTCCACCTTCTTCGGATCCTTGCAGTCATGCACGAGCCCGATGCGGTTGCACAGCCGGATGCAGTGCGTATCCGTCACAATCGCAGGCTTTTTGAATACATCGCCCATAATCAGGTTCGCACTTTTCCGTCCCACGCCCGGGAGCTTCAAAAGTGCGTTAAAGTCATCCGGCACCTGGCTGTGGTACTCGTCGCGCAGCATGCGCATGCAGGCGTTCGATCGTCGCGTGCCTTGCTCTTTCCAAGACCGCACGGCCGCACAATTTCCTCGATTTCCTCCGGTGTCGCGTTTGCCAGCGCATCGATATCAGGATACTTTGCGTAGAGATCCTCCACCACAACATTGACCCGCGCATCGGTGCACTGTGCGGCCAGGCGGACACTGACGAGCAGCTTCCACGCCTGGTCATAGTCAAGCGTACAGTCGGCGTCAGGATATTCTTGTTTCAAACGTTCAATGACGGCAAGCGCCAGTTCTTCTTTTGTCATCGTGTTAAACTCCCATTCTCAAAGATATTAAAACAGCGAAAGCTATCAGGATCCTTTCTCGCGTGCTGCCTTCCGAAGCTGCAGCGGCGTCGTGTGAAACCGCTCGCGGAAGAGGCGGTGAAACAGCTTATCGTTTGTAAAGCCATGCTTTTCCGCGAGCGTGCCGACCGGCAGATCCGTGGCGATCAGGTCGCGGTAGATGCGGGAAAGACGGTAGGAATTCAAGTATTCCAGATACGTCGTTTCCATGTTCTGGCGGAAGAAACGGCAGAAATATTCCGGCTGCAGCGAGACAACATCGGCAGCCTCCTTCAGCGTAATCGGCCGCTGGTAATTTTCCTGCGTGTACGTCAGAATCGTATCGAGCCGTGTCTGCGTCCGGGAGCTCATCGGGTGGTGCGCAAGCGGGCTCTTCTCAGAAAATTTCGTGTAGAGCAGATCGAGAAACGTAAAAAGCTCCCGCTGGAACGTCAGCAGATAGCCGTCGGGCATTTCCTCATGAAGCTGCATCATCGAAAGCAGAAGACGCCGGAACTGGCTGATATTTTTCTGCACTTCCGGATTCGTACTGTCGTAGTCAATCGAGAACCAGAGCTGTGACGGATCAGGCAGATAGTTCGCAAGGAACGCATCCGGAATCTGCATCAGAATCGAGCGGTTTCCCGTGGACGGACAGCGCGCCGTGTGGATACGCCCGGAATTGATCAGCAGAAATTGACCCGGAAGGACGGTCTTGGTGCGGTCCGAGAGCGTGACAATGGAGGAACCCTCCAGAATATAAATAATTTCCAGCGCGTCGTGCCAGTGCGGCGGCGAAAAACTGCCGAAATCGTCGGTTACACGAAATTCGATGCTGCGGTTCGGCTGCAGCGTGATGTGTTCCTGGCGTGTCTGGCGCGGCAGATGATCTTTGCGTGGCATAAAAAACTCCTTTTTTGTTCAACTTAGTGCATCACTATCTTATCACGAAACCCCCGAATTGGGTATAGCAATTTTTGCATGAAGTTGTTATAATAAATGAACACAAAGCCACGTCACATACGGCTTCGTGCAAACTCAATCTAAAGAAAAGTGAAGGAAGAAAACGTATGTATCAAGTATGGAGTAACTTTTTAAATCCCGGCCAGATCGCCATGCTGGGAATCGTGGTCACCTTTCTGCTGACCTTTCTGGCGTTAAAGCATCCATTTTCCTTTCTGCCGAGCGATCACGGCAGAGAATTTGCCGTAAACGGCGGCCTCTCCCGCGGAAAACTGCGCGGCGTCGGCCTTGTGATCGTCATCTGTTTCCTGATCGGAAGCGTATTGTTCCTGCCTCTTGGCGCCGAGTATGCGATCTACGCGATCCTGCTCGTCTGCATCATGCTGAGCGGCTACCTCGATGATGCATCCGAAACCCCGTGGAGCGATTACAAAAAGGCGCGATTGACCTCGTCATCTCCATTGTGACCGTCATCACCTTTGTGAATTACAATTCCACCACGATCTACTTCGGAAGCATGTCCCTTACCATTCCGAAAGTGGTCTACATAATCCTCGGCATCATCCTGATCTGGATTTCAATCAACGTTACAAACTGTTCCGACGGTGTCGACGGACTCTGCGCGAGCCTTTCCTGCGTGGTCATCTTCGCATTCAGCATGATTTTCCATGATGCTCTGGGAAGCTTCACCGTAGCCAACTACCTGTTCGTGGCAGCGCTTCTCGCGTACCTGTATTTCAATACCTCGCCGAGCAGCATGCTGATGGGCGACGCCGGTTCGAGAGCACTTGGCTTCTACATCGCCATCCTTGCCATGCAGTCCCGCCATCCGTTCTTATATCTGCTGATGGCAGGCGTGATGATCGTCGACGGAGGAATCGGTCTTGTCAAAGTATTTTTACTCCGTTTCCTGAAAATCGCGATCCTCAAAAATACAAGAACACCGCTGCATGACCATGTCCGCCTGAAATACAAATGGTCCGACAGTCAGGTTGTGATCCGCTTTGTGATCCTGCAGATCCTGCTGGCAGTTGTTGCCTATCTGATTGTGGCATAAAGAAAAAACAAAAGAAGAAAGATGGGAGTGTGTCCCGGCAAAAGTAATTGGAAATGCAACAGGATACTTTTGCGGGACACACTCCCGTTTTGCATATTGGAACCAGAAAAAGGTTCAAACCGGAAAAAAGATAATATCGCCGTATTTTTTCACAGAATCCTCCCTGTTTTCGACAGGAAAAGTGTGGTAGGATAAAATTACCAAAAAACGTCAGCCTGAAACAGGAATTCTGTAAAAAATGATGAAAAGAGAGTGCTTTTCATCCTCTGTTTCGGGCGCATCAAATCAGGAGGTAATGAAAAGATGAAATTCACAGAAGGTTACTGGCTTCCGAGTGAAAAAGCAAATGCATCCCATGCAATGCAGGCTTATGAAGTAGAGCAGATTCCAGGCGGTATGCGTATCCTGGCTACCACACGTCCGATCGAGCACAGAGGCATGACCCTGAACCTGCCGACCATCACCGTTGAGTTCGTAGCACATACACCGGACACCATCTCCATGGAGGCATGGCACTACGAAGCCTACGACAACAAAGTTCCGTCCTTCGACAAAACAGAGAGCGTATACGAGGACGTAACTGTAACGATCAACGAGGATGAGGCAGTTCTTGATACCGGAAGCGTACAGGTCCGCGTACAGAGAAAAGGTGTCTTTGCTTACACCTTCGAGGCAGATGGAAAAGTTCTGACCGGAAGCGGCTTCCGCAACCTTTCCTATATCAGATGGGACCGTCAGCAGAGCACCATGCTGCCAGCCCAGAATTACATGACCGAAAAATATCAGCCATATATGGTAAGCGAGCTCTCCCTTGGCGTCGGCGAGTGCGTATACGGCCTTGGCGAGAGATTTACTCCATTCGTAAAAAACGGACAGGTTGTAGACACCTGGAACGAGGACGGCGGTACGGCATCCGAAATCGGCTACAAATGCGTACCGTTCTACATGACAAACAACGGCTACGGTATTCTCGTTGACAGTACCGACAACGTTTCTTTCGAAGTAGCAAGTGAAAAAGTAGAGTATGTCGGCTTCTCCGTACCGGGCGAAAGAATCAAATACTATCTGTTCCACGGACCGTCACCGAAGAAGATCATGAACGAGTACACCGCGCTGACCGGACGCCCGGCACTTCCTCCGGCGTGGTCCTTTGGTCTGTGGCTGTCCACATCCTTTACCACAAACTACGACGAAGAGACTACCACATCCTTCATCGAGGGAATGGAAAAGAGAAATATTCCGCTGAGCGTTTTCCACTTCGACTGCTTCTGGATGCACGAATTCCACTGGTGCGATTTTGAGTGGGACAAGAAATGCTTCCCGGATATTCGCGCAACCTTAAAGAAATATCACGACAAAGGTCTTCACATCTGTGCATGGATCAACCCGTATATTGCACAGGGAACCGCATTCTTCAAAGAAGGCGCTGCAAACGGCTATCTGCTGCAGAGAGCAGACGGAAAAGGCGTATGGCAGACCGACAACTGGCAGGCAGGTATGGGCCTTGTGGACTTTACCAACCCGGATGCGGTTAAATGGTATACCGATAAACTGAGAACTGTTCTGGACTGCGGCGTAGACTGCTTTAAGACCGACTTCGGCGAGAGAATCCCGGTTGACGTTGTTTACCACGACGGAAGCGATCCGCAGGCAATGCACAACTACTATACATACCTGTACAACCAGGCAGTATTCAGCCTGTTAAAAGAAGTAAAAGGTGAGAACGAGGCAGTTCTGTTTGCAAGAAGTGCAACAGCAGGAAGCCAGAAATTCCCGGTACACTGGGGCGGCGACTGCTCTGCAAACTATCCGTCCATGGCAGAAACGCTGCGCGGCGGCCTTTCCTTCGCCATGAGCGGCTTCTCCTTCTGGAGCCATGATATCTCCGGATTCGAGAGCACCGCAACACCGGATCTGTACAAGAGATGGTGCGCATTTGGACTGATGTCTACCCACAGCCGTCTGCACGGATCCACAAGCTACCGTGTGCCGTGGCTGTTCGACGAAGAGTCCTGCGACGTAGTAAAATTCTTCACCAACCTGAAATGCTCGCTGATGCCGTACATTTTCCAGAAATCTGTAGAGGCACACGAGGAAGGAACCCCGGTAATGCGCCCGATGGTATTCGAGTTCATGAACGACCCGGCCGTTCCGTATCTGGATCAGCAGTACATGTTAGGTGATGCCCTTATGGTTGCACCGGTATTCCGCGAGGATAAAGTTGCACAGTACTACCTGCCGGAAGGCACCTGGACTGAGCTTCTGACCGGCGAGACAAAAGAGGGCGGAAGATGGTATCAGGGAACCTACGACTACTTCTCCATGCCGCTGTATGTAAGAGAGAACAGCATCGTAGTAAGAGGAAACTGCGACACCAAACCGGATTACGACTACGCTGACCACGCAACTGTTTGCGTATATCAGTTAAAAGACGCAGCCGAGACAAAAGTTCCGGATATCCACGGAAACAATGTATTCACCGTAAAAGCAGTGAAAGACGGCGACACAGTGAAAGTATCCGTAGAAGGTGCACATACGGAACTCAAAGTAGAAGTATTCGTCGGAAACGAGAAGAAAGAAGCTGTACTCGCAGCAGATGCGAACGAAGTTGTTGTTGCATAAGCATCGGAATGTAAGAATATAGGGAGAGGCACAGAAAAGCAAATTTTTCTGTGACCTCTCTTTTCAAAAAAGGAGAATAAAACAATGCGTTTTCAGACAAAAAATGGTGTGTTAATTGCACAGGCAAACGGAGAAACACTGCGGATTGAGCCGTGGGGAAAAGATTCCTTACGTGTCCGCGCAACCATGCTTCCAGAATTTTCCGGAAAAGACTGGGCGCTGACCGAAGTGCCGGAAAAAACAGAGGCAAAAGCAGAGCAGTTTGAGGTCGATCATCTGGAAATCGACGGATCGATGGGAAAAACGAACCAGCGCATCGATCACCAATGGAAAAACTCCGTGCTGTAGTCAACTTTGCAGGAGTTATCACCTTCTACAAAGAAGATCAGGAAATTTTAAGAGAATATCACCGTTGCTACGACGGAACGATCAGCAAAGAGAGCCGCTGCTTAAAAACGGTCAACCGTGAGTGGAAAGGTGTGATCGGCGGAAGCGAATACAGCCTGAACCTGAAATTTGAGAGCAACGACGAAGAGAAAATTTTCGGAATGGGCCAGTATCAGCAGAAATACATGGATCTGAAGGGATGCACCCTGGAGCTGGCGCAGCGGAACTCCCAGATCAGCGTACCATTCGCCGTATCCAGCTTAGGATATGGTATGTTGTGGAACAATCCGGCTGTCGGACAGGTAACCTTCGGAAAGAACTACACCGAATGGACTGCACGCTCGACCAAAGATATGGACTACTGGCTGACCGCAGCCGATACACCGAAAGAGATCCTGGAAAATTACACCGCAGTGACCGGCCGCGCGCCGAAATTTCCGGAGGACCGTATGGGCCTGTGGCAGTGCAAGCTGCGCTACCGTACGCAGGAGGAAGTGCTTGAAGTGGCACGCCGCTACCAGAAGGAAGGCATCAAAATCGATCAGATTGTCATCGATTTCTTCCACTGGACCGTACAGGGCGACTGGAAATTCGATGAAAAATACTGGCCGGATCCAAAAGCCATGGTGGACGAACTGCATTCCATGGGAATCAAAGTTATCGTTTCCGTATGGCCAAGCGTAGACCGGAAGAGCGAGAATTTCTGGCCGATGCTGGACCGCGGCCTGCTGATTAAAACAGAGCGCGGCGCCCTGCAGACGTATGATTTCCAGGGGGACTGCGTGGAAATCGATGTGTTCAACCCGGAAACCAGAAAATACGTCTGGGAAGTCTGCAAGAAAAACTATTATGATTTTGGAATCGATGCCTTCTGGCTGGACAACTCAGAACCGGATTTCGGCGTTTACGATTTCGATCATTACCGCTATATCGACGGACCTGCTCTTTCCTGCAGCAATATCTATCCGCAGCTGTACAGCCGTGTCTTCTATGACGGCATGAAAGCAGAAGGAGAAGAAAATATTGTAAACCTGCTTCGCTGCGCCTGGGCCGGAAGCCAGAAATACGGAAATGTTGTATGGTCCGGCGATGTGCCGAGTACCTTTGAAGCCTTCTATGATCAGCTCCAGGCCGGCCTTAATATGGGTCTTGCCGGCATTCCATGGTGGACAACCGATATCGGCGGCTTTATGACAGATGATGTCAACGACCCGGATTTCCAGCAGCTTCTGATCCGCTGGTATGAGTTTGCCGTTTACTCTGCTGTTTTCCGTATGCACGGCGACCGCGGACCGCACAACATTCCACCGCTCGATGACCGTGATTTTGGCGGCGGCTACCTGTATACCGGCCAGTCCAATGAACTGTGGAGCTATGGAGAAGAAAATTACCGGATCATGAAAAATATTACGACATCCGCATCAGCATGCACGATTACATCAAACAGCTGTATGACGAAGCATCCGAAAACGGTTCTCCGCTGATCCGTACCATGTTCTACGAGTTCCCGGATGACAAAAAATGCTGGGAGCTGCAGGATCAGTATATGTTCGGAAGCGAATACCTGGTAGCGCCGATTTTCCATCTGAACGAGTTTGAGCGTGAAGTATATCTTCCGGAAGGACGCTGGGAAGACACCAGAGACGGAAAAGTGTACGAAGGCGGACAGACTATCCGTGCCGCTGCACCGATCGATTCGATTCCGGTATTTAAGAAAATGGCATAAGATCGTGTAAAAAGGTCAAAAAAGAAAACAGTACAGAAGACACACACAGCGTGGGGACTTTTCTGTACTGTTTTCTTTTCGACTCTAACTGCGCATCAGATATCCATATTTGCGCATCTGTCGGCGTATGATCTGCTCAACACGCTGGCGGATTTCCAGAGGATAGTAATCGGCCAGAGAAGCCAGTTCCGTGCAGACATCTTTTGTAGTAAAGGAAAAGTGAAGCTGGATACCGTATAATTCCTCCGCAGCATCCAGCTGTGTATCAAAATCAGAGCTGAAAGGTTTGGCTTCGATGCGTTCCATACAAACATCCATCGGCAGATCCAGAGGGTAGTCATTGCTGGTGTCTGCAAACAGGCATAAACCCTGATCGAACAGAGGACTTAGAGAATATTGCGCTGTTTCTGTATCATATAGAACAGCGATGTTGTTGGTGTGCCGGTCTTCATTCAGAAAGAAGGCATCAATTTCCAGCATAGCGGTCAAATATGCGCCGAAGTTCTGAATTCCCGTCATGTTTTCTAACTGATCTGCCAGAAAACGAATGCGTTCCGCAGGTTCTGAAAAAGCAGCAAGTGAGATTGCCAGACTGTCTCCGGTATTCTGACGGTACAGTTTTTCCAATGGGATCAGCATCTGATTTACTTTTAGAAAATCAGGACTGGAACAGCCACTGCGGAGAGTGCCGCGGTATGCAATCCGAACAGGCTGATACAGGACAAACGGGTGGGAAAGAGTGCTTTTTTGCAGTAAATGAGACACCAGTGTCTCCGAGAGTCCCTCATATCCCATATAGTCGGATTTGTACCAGATATTACCGATTTTCCATTTGAGCTGGTCCCCTTTTGAGGTGTGATCTGTTTTTTTGACAGGCAGCTGATGATCAAGACGGATCTGTTCCATGGCGTGCCTCCTTATTTTTCAGAATCAGGATCCATTGCTCGTCACCGGCCATTCGTCCATCTGTTTTTTCAATGATAAGCAGCGGATCATAAAAGGGAAGTCCCATTTCTTTTAAAATATCTTTGGCATGATCGCGTGTTTTGGGAAAACAGCGGCTTTCCAGAAACCAGGTAAAATCATCCCAGGTCGGATGCTCCACAACGCCAAAGGCACGAAGCGGAATTTTTTTTGTGTAATTCTGGATTGCAATTTTCTCATGACGGAAGTCGATATCGATCGTTGTGCAAAGCTGATCGCGGTAAAGAAAACACATCCGCGTTTTGACATCGGGATCCGTGCTGAAACAGTGAGCACGGGCAATTTGATTGTATACCGTCTGCCTGCTGACCTGAAAGGTGCGCGCGATCTCGGCAATACTTTTTCCCTGCTGCTGCAAGGCAGCCATCTGAATGATTTGTGGCAGCGAAAAAGCAGGTTTTCTTCCAGCTGCATGGCGCAGGGCTTCTTTTTTGGCTAACTGCTGGTATTGTTCCGCGTCCTTGGAAAGCCTGCGCAGCTCCTTTGGATCTGTTGTTCCAAAGATCTCATAAATCTGCTGCTCAAATGTGTTTTTCATGCAATCACCTCGTTTCTGCCATTACTGTATCACAGAGATCTGAAAGCGTCAAGAAATCATTTATTGACAAAAAACGAACTGATTGAGAAAAGTTACGGCTCGCAGATGTCTGAGAACAGCAATCATGGCGATGAAAGAACTTCCCTGCAGTGCAGGCAAAAGCTTGACAGAAAAAAGAAAAGTAGCGTACAATAAAGAAGCAGTACAGAGAGGCACGCAAACCGTGGGATTTCTGTGCTGTTTTTTTAGCAAAAAGGGAGGTTTTCAAAATGAATGAACTGGTTGAACTGTTAGACGAACTGCAGAAAAAAGCAAAGGCAGACCCCATTCTGCGTGAAAAACTGCTTCAGACAAGGGAAAATCCGAATCCAATCCACGCATTCTGCGAAATCTGCCATGCCTATGGCGTTTCCATCTATGAAATGGATCTTGCCATGGCAGGTGAAGAATTTTACGCAGAAATCAAACGCAGCACCAATGGCGGCGGAGAAAATTCCCCGGCGCTTGAAGGGGAAGATGACTTCTATGAGCTGTTTCTGGCAGCGTTAGAAAATATATGATTTTTTGCGAAGAATGTAAGTATTGATGAGTGTAGAAAGCTGCATGGATAGTGCCTGATGAACCTGCGAAGGGCTTGCCATGTCGTAGATGACACCGTCAAAAACTTCGAAGCGTTTCTCTTCTGGAAGCATTTCATACTGTTCCAGCGTGACTTTTTCGAGCTGTGGTTGAAGAACTGGCGTCATAAAATACACATCTTTTCCCAAAAATGAAATGAAATCGCTTAAAATTCTTTCTTTAAATGTTCTGCGAGAATCGTAT
>ENA-OQNJ01000232-OQNJ01000232.1-human-gut-metagenome-genome-assembly--contig:-NODE-232-length-15013-cov-4.991872_pt1 | contig 15013 bp, 9 predicted proteins | sample MGYA00242630_ERZ504882 | MGnify/ENA primary metagenome ERZ504882 (study PRJEB26092, sample SAMD00036408) | human gut metagenome | host: Homo sapiens | study: EMG produced TPA metagenomics assembly of... | reverse complement strand
GGCGTGTCGATTCTCGGCGCGGCCGTGGCTGACGATGTGATCGGCGTGATCCTGCTGTCCGTGATGTGCACGCTCGTCAACACCGGCAGCGTGGACGTGGCAGGGCTGGGTTTGATTCTGCTCAAGCAGGTGCTGTCTTGTGGCGGCCGCCGTGGTGGTGGTTTGGGTGGCGCCGGCGCTGATGACGCTGGCTGGCGTGCTGAAGGCGCCGTCCGGCATCGCGGTGATGGCCGTGATCATCTGCCTGGCGATGGCGTGGGCGTCGAATCTGGCCGGGTTGAGCTACGCGGTGGGCGCGTTTTTCGCCGGCATCGCGGTAAGCAACAGCGATTACGCGGAGGACGCGGACCGGTATATCGAGCCGGTTGGAGACACGTTGTTCGTGCCGGTGTTCTTCGTGGGCATCGGCCTGCAGACCACAGGCGTGGATGATACGAAGATGATCGTGTTCATTGCGATCATGACGGTTCTCGGCGTGATCACGAAGGTCGTCGGCTGCGGTTTGGGTGGCCGCATGGCCGGTTTCGGCGGCGCTTCGGCGCTGATGATCGGCGCGGGCATGGTGCCACGTGGCGAGATGGCGTTGATTACCGCGCAAATCGGCTTCAACGAGCATGTGCTCGGCAGCGAATACTATTCGACGATCATCTTCATCATTTCGCTGGTGACGCTGGTCGCGCCGCTGCTATTGAAGCTGACGATCCGGAAAGTGCCGGGAGTGGGGGCTGGCGCTGCCGGTACGGCTGGCGCTGAGCAGTAATCGCAATACGAAAACCTCCCGCCACGTACGGAACGTGACGGGAGATTTTCGCTACGGAAATCGCAAATCCGGAAAATATGGGAACGTCAGGCGAGGATGCCGTCGACGAAGCCTTCCGGATCGAACGGGGCGAGGTCGTCCGGGCCTTCGCCCAGGCCGACGAGCTTGACGGGCACGCCAAGCTCCTTCTGCACGGAAATCACGATGCCACCCTTTGCGGAGCCGTCGAGCTTGGAGAGCACCACACCGGTAATGCCGATGGCTTCGGCGAACACCTTGGCCTGGGTCATGCCATTCTGGCCAGTGGTGGCGTCGAGCACGAGCAGCACCTCGTCGACCGGAAGGTTCTTTTCGGTAACGCGGCGGATCTTGCCGAGCTCGTCCATGAGGTTCGCCTTGTTCTGCAGGCGGCCCGCAGTGTCGATGATGAGCACGTCGGCGTTCTCTTCCTTGGCCTTGGCACTGGCCTCGAATGCGACGGACGCCGGATCGGCGCCGTCCTTGTCGGAACGCACGACCGGGACACCGACCTTGGCACCCCAAGTTTCCAACTGGTCGGCGGCCGCCGCGCGGAAGGTATCGGCAGCGCCCAACATGACCTGCTTGCCTTCGGAAACAAGCAGGCGGGAAAGCTTGCCCGCAGTGGTGGTTTTGCCCGTGCCGTTCACGCCGACCATGATGATGACGCTTGGTTTGTTCGCGTCTTCCTTATTGGCATTGAGGCGGCGATCCGTGTCAGTGCCTACGAGCTTCAACAGCTTGTCCTTCAGCGCGGCACGCACTTCGGCCGGATCGGACTGGCCTGCGATTCGGGCGTCGTTGCGTAGTTCCTCGACAAGCTGTTCGCTCGCTTCCGCGCCCACGTCGGCGAGCAGAAGGGTGTCTTCGACGTCCTCCCAGTCAGCTTCGGAGAGCTGATCCTTGGCGAGGATGTTGAACAGGGCCTTGCCGAACGGATTGCCGGATTTCGACAGGCGCGCCTTAAGACGCTGCATGCGCGTGCCGGCAGCTTCGGGAGTTTCATGAACCGGTTCGGGCTTGGCTTCGGTGGCTGGTGCAGGAGCCGCCGTTTCGGAAGAGGAAGCTTGAACTGAGGACTTCTGCTGGCTTTCAGCCGGAGCTTTTTCAGCCGCATCAACATTGGAATCAACGGACGGCTTCACCGTGGAAGAATCAGCCGCAGCCGACTTTGCTTCCGCAGCAAGACGGGCATCAGCAGCCGCTTTCGCATCCTCAGTGGACTTGTTGACGGCGTTCTTGCGGGTCTTACCGAGCCACCAACCACCAATCACCAGAATTGCCGCGATAACGACAACGGCGACAATCGCAATAATCACATTCGTATCCATGACTCCAGCCTAAAAAGCGCAACGGACACTCTTCACCTACCGTTCAGAATGTCCGATTCGGGAGAAACGGACAAGTAAGCACCGTCAAACGCACCACAGTTGTCCGATTCTGCAGAATCGGACAGACTATCCACGGGACGTGAAAAACTGGACAGCATGGCTAACACATCCAGAATGACGTCGTATCAGCGGCGCGAGCAGCTCATCGAAATCGGTCGTTCGCTGTTCGCGTCGAAGGGTTTCGAAGCAGTGAGCGTGGAGGAGATCGCCGCCACCGCAAAAGTGTCAAAACCCATTGTGTACGAGCATTTCGGAGGTAAAGAGGGCCTGTACGCCGTGGTGGTGGACCGCGAAATGCGCGCGCTCACCGACACCCTCATCAACGCGCTGTCCGATCCGCAGGCACATCCGCGGCAGATCGTCGAACGCACCGCCCTCGCGCTGCTCACCTATGTCGAGGAGAACGCCGAGGGATTCCGCGTGCTCACCCGCGATTCGCCGAAAACCGATCCCGCGGGATCATTCAACTCGCTGCTCGGAGACATCTCCATCCGCGTCGAAGACATACTCACCGAGGCGTTCAAACGGCAGCATCTGCCCGCCAAGGGCGTGCCGTACTACGCGCAGATGCTCATCGGCATGACCGTCTACACCTGCCAATATTGGGCCGACCAGCGCAAGCTCAGCAAGGAGCAGCTCGCCGCACACATCGTGAATCTGGCCTGGCATGGCTTGAGCCGCATGGAAGCCAAGCCGGAACTGCGTTTCGAAAGCGACAAAGCCGCAAAAGAGGCGGAAAAACAGGAAAGGCGCGAAATCAAGGAAATCGCGAAACGTGAGCGCAAGGCCGCAACAGAGGAATCGTAAGCAGCACAAAAGCCAATAAACATCGACGAAAACCGACAAATCGTCAACAACGATACCCTTAAGGGAAATTTCAGGTGCAGATTGAACTATTCAGGGCGCCTATTGCGCACAAATCGTTCCCCTGAAGCGAACAAGGTGCTACGTTAGTTTCGTTACGCAGTGACCACGCGCGCGCGGAAGGTCACCTCGGCCGACCAAGGAAGACTATGCAGGAGAAGAAGACGCTCACCTTCGTGGTGCCCGCGTACAATATGACCGAATATTTGGAACGATGCGTCATGTCGTTAATCGCAGCGAAGCGCAACGACGACATCGAAGTGCTGATCGTGGATGACGGATCATCCGACGGTACGCTGGAAATGGCACAGAAATTCGAGGCCCGCTATCCAGGCATCGTGCGCGCCATCCACCAGGAGAACAGGGGGCACGGAGGGGCCGTCAACACCGGCATCGCGGCAGCAAACGGCATGTATGTGAAGGTCGTGGACGCCGACGATTGGGTTGGTCCCGAAGCACTCGAACAAGTCATGGCCGTGCTGCGCGAAGAGGCCGATTCCACCGAGCCGATCGACATGCTCGTCACCAATTATGTGTATGACAAAGTTGGCAAACGCAACAAGCATGTAGTGAACTTCCGCCATGCCATGAAGGCCGACGAGCGCCTAACTTGGAACGATCTTGGGCATTTCGGCTTGGCTGAATACATTCTCATGCACGCGCTGACGTACCGTACTGCCGTGGTGCGAGAGTCCGGCATGCAACTGCCGGAGCACACGTTCTACGTGGATTTCATTTACGCGTACCAACCATTCCCGTGGGTGAAGACCATGAAGTATTTGGATACGCCGTTCTACCACTATTTCATCGGGCGCGACGGGCAAAGCGTGCAGACCGATGTGATGATCCGCCGTGTCGACCAGCTGCGCCTCGTCAACCAGTGCATGGTGCGCGCCACTCCGGAACGCGACACGGTACCGGACGGCCTGTACCGTTATATGATCCACTTCCTGGCGATTGAAAGTTCCGTGGCAAGTGTGTTCATGATTTTGTCTCGCGATCCGGAAAATTATGAGAAGAAAAAGGATATGTGGGACGACATTAAGGCGTACTCCCCCACTATTTACAAGGATGTGCGCAAGAAGGCCATGTCTCGTGCGTTGAATTTGCGCGGGTCGATCGGTCGTTTCGTGATTCGCAAGGGATATTTCGTGGCGGAACACGTCGTCGGGTTCAACTGATTGCGATTTCCGACGATTTGATGGTCAATCGACGGTCTGGATGGCACTATCTACCTTATATATGGCAGAACTGACGTACGGGGTGAGGATGCAGTCGTGAGGCTGTTGGAAGCAGCACTGACGCTTCCAACAGCCTACGTTCATGCGGAACCGCCCCGAGCGCGGAAACCTGGCTCATTGGGACGGGTTTTGCCGGATTTCAGGGCTTTATGCTCAGTTCCAGCGGTCGGACATGGCGAAACTGTTGTGCATGAGATTGCTGGACGTGTAGAGCACGTCGTTGAGCAGTTTCGTAACGTGAGTGCGCAAGTATTCCGCCATTTCTTCGTTGGACTGCTGCAGTCTGGCGATGATTGCAATACTTGCGTTTTCCGTAATCTCCGCGGTTTCTGTACTCTCTTGCGGTTCGGACGCGCTCGATTGCGCGGTCATCTCACGCAATTCGGCATCGGTATGTTCCACCAGACGATGGCCGTAAGCGCGGGCCGATTCCATGAATTCTTCGATCGCATTGCTGGTTTCGTAGAAATGCGCGTCGGCGAGCGCGGCGATCAAACGGTTCGCCCAGTACAGGTTGTTGGTCGAGACTTCCGGCGTGGTGTCGCGCAGGTAGGCGGGCGTATCGTCGACGTTCGCATAGAACGGCGTGGCCGCGGTGAAGGGGCCGGAACCGTACGAAATCCACATGATCGAGCGGCTGGTTTCCGGCGCGTACGGGCGGATCTGCATGGCCACCATATGCCCGGTGCGGTTGATGCCGATCGGACGGTAGCGATGGCGGCTTTCCGACGTTCCGAGAGTACCGTACGGGTCGTAAGGGGTTCCCTCGAAGTGTGCGCTCATCAGGAAATCGACGTCTTCGAGCGTCACAGCGTTCTCAGGCACGCGACACCACGGAATATCGTCGGACGCGGGCGTGTAGCGGGCGGCCGGCGAATCCCAATCCTCGCTTGGATTGAGGTAGCGCTGCATGTACCAGGCACGCGGAGTGTTGTAGATGCGGTCTTTGGTGGTGGCGGTGCCGAAAGCCGTGCGCGGATTGAAATGGTTGCGTCTCAGCGCCGCGCCGCTACTGCTATTACTGCCACCGTTCATATTGACGTTTCCGAAAGCGTTCGTCGGCTGGAATCCGAAGCCGCTACTTGCAGCCGCGCTCATAGTGCGGTCAAGGTGGTGCGCATCCATGAATTCACGCAAATCGGCACTGCACATGAATTCACGTTGGGTGTTGAAGGCGTCGTCGAAGTCGAAATCGTCGATGCCGAGCTGGTTGGGGATGGTCGCATAGCAGTCGTCCGGCACGCGGCGGGCGATCCAATGGTGTCCGCCGATCGTTTCGACATACCAGATTTCGTTTACGTCGGAAATGATGATGCCATTCGATTCGTAGGTGCCGTATGTTTCAAGCAGTTCGGCGAGACGTGCGACGCCTTCGCGTGCCGTGGTTACGTAAGGCAGCACAAGGGTGATGATGTCTTCTTCTCCGATTCCGCCCGGAATTTCAGGGGTATTAGCGGCTTTGTTCGCCGGTTGCAGTTCAACGAGCGGATCAGCGGCTAGCACGCGCTCGTTGACTGCGATGGTTTCGGTGGCGCTCATCGCCACATTGTGCTCGTTGACGCCCGCTTCCGCGAGAATTCCGCGATTTGGCAGCACGTTCGGCACAATGCTGTATCGGCATGGATTGTCGGGAAGATCGATTTCGACATGACTGAGCACACTGCGGTAATGCCGCGGTTGGTCTTGCGGCGCGACCGCAATGAATTTCTTCGGATCGTAACGGCCGGAACCGGAATCATCGTCGCGTGCGATGATAGTGGAGCCGTCGTAGCTGGCTTTCTTTCCTACAAGAATCGTGGTACATGACATGCATTCCACTGTACGAGCAGATATGCAGAAATGATATTGCGATTCGCGGGAATTCGATGATGATTCGGCGATGACTTGGTGATAATCCACGTTTTTTGTCACTTACAGCTGATTTGTGTGGCGTTTTGCGTAAATATGCTGTATACTAGTTCTTTGTTGCCCCTCTAGCTCAACGGTTAGAGCAGCGTCCTTTTAAGTCGTGGGTTGTGGGTTCGAATCCCACGGGGGGCACATACGAAACCCTTGGAAACATTAGATTCCAAGGGTTTTTCAATTCCCGCGGTTTTGGCTCCAGATGCAATTAGACGAGCTCACATTGTTCGCACCCTAAACACGGATTGTCACATCATCATCCGCACCGGCAAACACCCTGCCATAGCCATCGTCGGATTCCTCCCTTACAGGCAAGACGCCTTGACGGGATGGCACCTTGCCGATTCCAAAAGGCTTCCGCCAATACAACGGCAATAGGAAAGTGTGGGAATCGAGAAAGATTGCAATTCCAACGAACACGCCCTAGCCTCTGGAAAAAGTCGCTAGGGGGCAGCTATCATGGCTTTCTGGGATTCTTATGAGGGGGAACTCCACGCATTCAGGGCGGTATTTCGAAGGCATCGCTTTGGGGCAATTAGTTACGTAACTAAGAAAGGGTTTCCCCAAATGTCTTTTAGCAAAAAGATTATTGCGGGCGTTGCAGCTGTAGCGACTCTGGCTGCCTTGGCACCGGCAGTCGCAATGGCCGAAGGCGATGCCCCAGCCACTCAGCAGCAGACTCAGGCTGCTAATGAAGCCAAGACCTTCAACGTGACGGTTCACGCTAACGGAGGCACCTTCACTTCCGGAAACAACACCGGACAGGCTGGAGATTACATGGTGACCGTGCAGGACGGTGGCAGCCTGGTCTCCGCACTGCCGCAGGTACAGCGTGATGGTTACCTGTTTGCTGGATGGTCCTACGACAAGGACGGCAAGAGCCCGATCGTCGCAACTGACTTCGTCTCCGCCTACACCGAGGTCTACGCCCAGTGGACCAAGCAGAAGCCGGTCGTTGACGCCAAGCAGTTCAACGTGATTGTCAGCACGAACGGTGGCACCATCGCCGACGGCGACCATAAGGGCGAAGCCGGAGATATCCAGGTATCTGCAGAACAGGACAGCGTGCTGGTAAACGCTCTGCCGACTGTGACTCGCGAGGGCTACACCTTCGCCGGCTGGTCCTATGACCAGGAAGGCAACAGCAAGGTCCTCGACACCGATTTCGTCTCCGCCAACACCTTCGTCTACGCACAGTGGACCAAGACCGACGACTCCAAGAAGGATGACAGCAAGCCGGCCGACACCACCAAGAAGAACGACACCAAGAGCAACACCAAGAAGACCGTTGCCCAGAAGATCAAGAAGGCCGTTCTCGGCAACACCGGTGCCACCGTCGGCGGTGTTGCGGTGTTCGCTGTGCTCGCTCTGCTCGGCTTCGCTGGCATCACCGTGCTGCGCAAGCGCGCCTGAGCCCAGTTGAGCTTAGCTTAGCCGAAGCGTCGTTCACGTAGGAATGATCTGGTTTGGCTTCGTGTGAGATGATTTCCGGGATGATTTTCAAGGAAAGCTTGCACGAAGCCAAATCGTCGTTCTATTGATTACGTGACTTCGCAAACACGCCCTCTCATAATCCGAGTATGCCTATGGGGGGGGTAGTATAAAGACTTGGCTGGCTGCCGGCGAGGGCTATACCTCAAACGCAGTTGACAAGTGCGGAAGAGCCTTCGAAAACACTTCCGCACTCTGATGCGCTGCCCTTGCCAGCGGCCAACCATCCACGACCCTGGAAGCCATTCGACTTCCAGGGTTTTCCTATTCCCGACGGAAAACCGCCAGACTTCAGCATAGCGTAGATACATTTCCCTAAAGAACGCTCAAAACCCCCTTGAAGTTCCCCACACACACCAAGCGCACTACCACGCCAAAGTAAGTCAGGAAGTCGGATTTTTCGACACGTTCGCACGGGAAAACTCGCGCTACACCCCATCAGACATCCTATGGGGGGGGGTTGACATGTACATCCCTTCCCTCAATCGAGTAGTCACGGCCACATCCGCACGCGAAAGCCGCTTGCATTCGCCCCACACCCATCAACACACATTTTCAATCGATGTACCCACCATAGATGGCAACTGGATTGCGACATGCGCGCAGACGTGAATTCCGTGGTTTGAGGTACACTGGAGCGCATTCGAACAAACGTTCGTATTTTCGGGAATTCTGGGGAATTCCCCACTATATACAGTGAGGAATCTCACGACACACCACTACCGGTAGTGTGTATGCTAGATAGTGGCTTGCGTAAGCGAGCATAACCGAAGAACGTGGCCGACACGGCTTTCACAAACGACGAAAGCCATTTGCATAGGGAGGAAATCGAATGACCGTGACCGTCTTCACCAATCCGAGCAACCCGCAATGCGAAGCCACCGAACAAGAGCTTGCAAAGCTGGGCGTGCGTTACGACACCGTCGACCTGACGAAGAACCCGTCCACCTTCGAACAAATCAAAAACGCTGGTTTCAAGCAGATTCCGGTCGTCATCTCACCGAACTCCTCATGGAGTGGACATAGGCCGGATCTGATCCGCCAGCTCGCACAAAGCTTCGCCGCATAGCCCAGCCCAGCCAGCCCGCTACATGCGACCAGCAGTGGACGGGTCGAGCGTCATGGTCTGGAACCGATTGGCCATGAAGTCGTCGTCGAAATACGTGGCGAAGAATTGCGAAACAGGCGAATTCTGCGCAATACCCGCCATACGCGAATACCAGGCATCCAGCGCCATCAACGTCATCACGCCGTCAATGAAAATCAGCGCAAAACACACCGCCGTCAACGTATAGCGAATCTTCCACGGAATACGCTGAATCATCGCAAGCAAATGCGGCAGAATCAGCTTCACCCACACCAAGCCAAGTATTCCCCAGAAAAACATGTATTTGCCGGATGTGCGCCCATCAATCGACAGCCATTTGCCTGTGTAATCCCACGCGCGAATACCGAACGCAACTTCCATGAACCAGCTGGTGAAATATTCAAACGCGCCGCCAATCACCGCGCTCGCGCAGAAAATCAGCATCCAATTCGACCGCCACAAGTGGTTGAGCAACACCGTCAGAATCACCGCGCCAAAACCGTAGATAGGCGAGAACGGCCCCCACAAAAATCCGGCGCGATCCTGCCATTCGCCGAACAGCACATAGTGGTACAGCGTCTCCACCACCAGACCAAACACGCAACCGACCACAAACAGCCAGAATAAGTTGAAGAAATCCAACGAAATATAGCCTTTGCCAGTCAGATCACGGCCGGCCATGCCCTTCGAAACAGCCGTCTCATACTCGCTGCGCGCATCCAAACGACGAAGCGCGAACTGCAAACGACGCTCCTCGCGCAGCGACGGATCGGCCGTAATATGCAACGTAACCAATACAAGCAGCTGCACGACCGGACCGATCAGATTCACACCCAAACCCTGCAACGACAACGACAATAGGCCTTCCGCAAGCGTGAGCGGAATCATCAAATACGTCCATTGCGCGATGTGCCGACGCTTGTTGAGAATCAGCAGCACGCCGAAAACCGCAAGGCATGCGGTGGAGACCAGCAGCACCGCAGCATGAATAACCGACAGAATAGTGGTGAGGTTCAGCGCGTCAAACGCCAGCCTGCCGGAAAGCGCGGCTTGGACTGCATACAGGCAGGAAATCACGATGATCGGCAACGTCACCACGCCTTCGACCAGCATGACGATGCCGTAAATGCGTGCAATCAGCGGCAGCCTACGGTCGGCCGGATTGTCGTCGGCTTCCGCCGATTTTGATTGCGCAATGATTCCGGCCTCTTCGATCGCTGTGATTTCGGTTTCGTCGGCGATGGCCGCGCTCACTTCTTCGGTTCTGCCCATACTATTCGTCCTTCCTTGTACAACGCTACCAAAACCCAATCGCAGTGCGATACACGAGAGGATTGTTTGTGCGCAACCCGCACAACCTGCGATTTCTGTCTGCACAAGTCACGTGCCATCTCGTAATCACAAGATGCGCAGACAGCAGACTCGACTTGCGCATGCACAGAATGCAAGTTGTGCGGTCATTAACGGCAAGATTCACAGTTCCGCCGCAGTTTGTCGTGTTTATTTCAGTCATGGGCGGAGCGCATTTACGTCCGTGCCCAAATTTGTCCGAGAGCGAGTATTACGATACGGGAGGCGTAGCGCTACGGATAACGTATCGCTATGCGCGAACACGGTCGAACATCCATTGGACTGGGGAGACAATGCGCAACGTACTGCAGATTCTGCGTCGTGACCTCAAACGACTCGTCACCGTACCTGCCGCCTGGGTCATCATGATCGGTATAACCATCATTCCGCCGCTGTACGCATGGTTCAACATCTACGGATTCTGGAATCCGTACGGCAACACCCAAGGCATCAAAGTTGCCGTGGCCAACGTCGATAAAGGCACCGACAACGCCTTGCTCGGCAAAATGAACCTCGGCGACCAGATCGAAGACACGCTGAAAGACAACGACCAGCTTGGCTGGGAATTCATGGGCAAGGCCGAAGCGATGGAAGCGGTACAGTCCGGCGACTGCTATGCGGCGATCATCATCCCCTCCAATTTCAGCGAGGATCTCGCCAACGTCGTGACCGACAACAAGAACCGGCCGACGCTGGAATACTATGTCAACGAAAAATCGAGCCCAATCTCCCCGAAAATCACCGATCAAGGCGCGACCACCGTCGACCGTACCGTCAACAACACCTTCGTCTCCACTGTCAGCGAAGTACTCACTAAAGCCGTGAACTCCGCGAACGGCACCATCAACGGCAAAACCAACTCCTTCGTCAACGAAACCACAGCAGAACTCGACAAAACCCAGAAGAACGTAAACCTCATCCGCTCCACCATCGAAGATCTTGACGCACAGCTCGCCAACGTGCCGCAACAAACGCAATCCGCACGTCAGGCAATGAACGATGTGCAGCTGGCCGCAGCAAGCGCCGGCAAGGGCCTGGCGAACACCGCCACCGCCATCGGCACCGCACAGAACGGTCTCAATACCTTCACTTCCAACGCCAACACTGCTTTGGAAAACGGTTCCGGTCTGATTTCGCAGGCCACCAGCGACACCACCACCAGCATCAACAAGGTGACCACGGCCGTCTCGTCCGCAAGCGGCACCGCACAGCAGGCCGTCAGCAACATGCAAAGCGTGACCGACAGCAACGCCCGGCTCATCGAGAAGCTCAAGAACGTCAGCGACAACGCACAGTACCAAGACATCATCAAGAAGCTTGAAGACACCAACAACACGGCCGCTGGCACGCTCAACGACCTCAAAACGTTGAGCGAGAACACGCAATCCACGTCCGACAGCGTGTCCAAACTCACCACCGACTTCAACACCAGCACGCAAAATTCACTGAAAAGCATGGGAGATGCCCGCAACACGTTGAATTCCGGCGCGCTCCCCCAGCTCAACTCAGGCCTGAGCTCGCTCGTCATGACCGCTGGCACGCTGTCTGGCACCGTGACCAGCCAAAACACCATCGTCACCCAAACCTCCGCCGTGCTCGACCAGCTCGACCAAGTAACGAACGACACCCGCACCACCCTGCAGAACACCGACAAGCAGCTTGAACAGGTGGAGAACAAGCTCATCACCGTCAGCACCGACCTGAAGGCACTCGGCAGCGTCGACATGCTGAAAAACCTGACCGGCGGCAGTTCCCTCGACACGGAGAAAATCGCCTCGTTCATGCAGTCCCCCACCGTGATCGACACGAAGAACGTGTACCCGATAAACTCCTACGGTTCCGGCATGGCTCCGCTCATGACCAATCTGGCCCTGTGGGTGGGCGCGTTCGCCTTCGTGGTGATCTTCAAGGTGGAAGTCGACGATGAAGGCCTCGAAGGCCTCGACCTGACCGCTTCCGAAAAATATTTCGCCCGCTACATGCTGCTCGGCATCATGGGCGCGGCCCAAGGCACGATCACCACCATCGGCGACCTGCTGCTTGGCGTGCAGACCGTGAACGCACCGCTGTTCGTACTTACCGGCGCCATCACATCGCTGGTATATCTGAGCATCACATTCGCACTATCGACCACGTTCATGCATATCGGCAAGGGATTGTGCGTCGCGTTGATTATCGTGCAGATTCCGGGCGCTTCCGGCCTGTATCCGATTGAGATGATGCCGAAATTCTTCCGCATGGTCTACCCGTTCGTGCCATTCAGTTATTCGATTGACGCGTTCCGCGAGACGATTGCCGGCTTCTACGATGGGCATTGGCTCAAGTCGATTGGCGCGCTACTGATGTTCGCCGTGGCCGCGTTCTTCATTGGACTTGCGATTCGCCCGCTGCTGGTCAATCTCAACCGCCTGTTCGCCCGTCAGATCAAGGAAAGCAACATGATCATCGGCGAGGAGGTACAGCTTCCGGAACGCGGCTACAACGTGTCCCAGGCCATTCAAGTGCTCGCCGATAAGGGCGGCTACCGTGAGGCGATCGAGGAACGTGCGAGCCGTTTCGCCGAACTGTATCCGAAGCTCAAGCGTGGCGCGCTGGTTGCCGGTTTCATTGTGCCGGTGATTCTGGTGCTGATCTTCTCCTTCACCAACGGCGAGAAGAGCGTGGTGCTTGCCACCTGGATCATCTGGGTGCTGCTCATCATCGGATTCCTGATGGTCATCGAATACATGCGTTTCAGCCTGCAACGCCAGGTGGAACTCGGCAGCCTCAGCGACGAAGCGATTCGCGAACAACTGGTGGAACGCCAAGCTGCAAGGCTGCGCCGCAAGAAGCGTGCGCAACAAATCAGGCGAGACAAGCTGATGCGCAAGGCACAACGAAGAAAACACGAAACCAAACAGGCGATCGCCAACGTCGCAGACACCAGCCAAGCCGATGCCGACGGCATCGCAACACTGGTACAGGCCATGAACGCGACCGGCAACACCGGCACAGCGAGCAACACCAATCCCAACGGTAACAGCGAAAGGAGCAACGCATGAAAAACATCTGGAAACTGTTCGTCGGCGACGTTCGACGCCTGACCAGCAACATCGTCTCCATCATCATCGTTACCGGACTGGTGGTGATTCCAGGCCTGTTCTCCTGGTTCAACGTGAGCGCAAGCTGGGATCCGTTCGCCAACACCGGCAATCTGAAATTCGCCGTCGCCAACGACGATGAAGGCTACAAGTCCGATCTCATTCCCGTGAAGATCAGTATCGGCGACCAGGTGGTCAACACCTTGCGCGCCAACGACCAGATGGACTGGACCTTCACCACCAAAAAACGAGGCCATCGACGGCACCAAATCCGGCAAATACTATGCAGCAGTGGTGATTCCGAAGGATTTCAGCACCCGCATGATGACATTCTTCACCGCGGACGGCGACCATGCCACACTCACCTACTACAACAACGAGAAGAAGAACGCACTCGCTCCGAAGATCACCGGCCAGGGAGCCGACACCGTGGCAGCACAGATCAACGAAATGTTCTCCGCAACGTTGACGAGCACCGCGCTCAACATCGCCTCGCAGCTGGCCGATGAGCTTGACAAACCGAAATCGCAGGCCACGCTCACCAACTTCAGCAACAATATGAACAACTTCGCGAACACGCTGAACGACACGTCATCCGCGTTGACCACGTTCAGCTCGCTGACGTTGAGCGCGCAGAACCTGCTCGACAGCTCCAACAGCCTGCTTTCCAACGTGAGCGGCAGCGCGAAGAACGCCGTCAACGAGCTCAAACAGTCGAAGAACGGCATCAACGATCTGACCGGAGCCGTCAAAACCAGCACGAATGCGCTCAGCACCGCGTTGAGCAGCTCGTCGAACAGCTTCGGCGCTGTCTCCACCGATATTGACAGCGTATTCAACAATGCGGGCACCCAAGCCGGCAATACGGCCACCGCCCTGCGCAATCAGGCTGCGAACGTATCCAAGCAGGCGCAAGGCTATCAGAACATCTACGATGCCCTCGACGAGCTCAGCAACAACAATCTGGTGCCGGAAGTCGCGAAAATCGCCATCAATCATCTCAAAACCAACGTGGGCGCGACCATTACGCAACTCAACGATCTAGCGAACTCACTCAACACCAGCGCCGACAATATCGACGCGAAAGTGAGCGACACCACAGCCGACCGCGAGCGCGTGAGCCAGCTTGCCCAGCAGGCGAAGGCCTCCATCGACGGCATCAAAACCGATTTCGACAGCCAGCTCAAGCCGCAGCTCAACGACATTTCCGATTCGATCAGCAGCACGGCCACCGCACTGAGCAGCACGGCCACCGATCTGAAGGGCGCGTTGGGAGATCTCAACAGCACCACGAAGTCGGCAGGCAAGCAGCTGACCAATATTCGCACGGTGTTGGATTCCACCGCCGAAAGCCTCACTAAGGCGAGCACCGCGCTGTCTTCGTTCAATGGCACGCTTTCCGACGCGCTGAACAGCGGCAATATGGACACCGTCAAGGACGTGCTCGGCAACAACACCGATTCGCTGGCGGCGGCTCTCGCAGCTCCCGTCCAAGTGAAGCGCACGGCCGTGTTCCCTGTGGAGAATTTCGGCTCGCAATTGGCTCCGTTCTACACGATTCTGCCGTTGTTCGTGGGATCGCTGCTTATGGCCGTAACACTCAAGACCACGGTGTCGCGCAAGAATCGTGAGGAGCTCGACAATCCGAAGCCGCATCAGCTGTTCCTCGGCCATTATGGCGTGTTCGCCGTGATCGCACTGTTGCAGAGCACGTTCTCGCTGGGCGGCGGCCTGCTGTTCCTGCACATTCAGGCGGTGCACCCGTGGCTGTTCATGTTGACCGGCTGGGTGGCCTCCCTCGTGTTCTCGTTCTTCACCTACACGATGGT
>ENA-OQNJ01000231-OQNJ01000231.1-human-gut-metagenome-genome-assembly--contig:-NODE-231-length-15024-cov-2.831107_pt1 | contig 15024 bp, 16 predicted proteins | sample MGYA00242630_ERZ504882 | MGnify/ENA primary metagenome ERZ504882 (study PRJEB26092, sample SAMD00036408) | human gut metagenome | host: Homo sapiens | study: EMG produced TPA metagenomics assembly of... | reverse complement strand
CACTTTGCGAGGTATGGCTCGGCGTTATAAACAGGAATGATTACCGAAAGCAGTCCTTGCTTCATACTGTCTCACTCTTTTCATCAACGATGTCACCAAAACCTTTACGAGTCAAAAAGCCTATGGCTACGCCAAAGCATGGGATATATGCCGCATCGAGTTTCAACGTTGCATTGCTCCACATGGAGATAATGCAAACCAAGCACATGCAAATACCCGTCAGGTTCAGGACGGCATCATACTTTCTGTATATCCAACGCTGCTTACACAAACAGATCAATGCAATTATGAACACAAGTACGAAAAGGCCGAAGCCTATATAGCCGGTTTCTATAAAAGTCCATTGATGTGTGAAGGAGCGGTAACTCAACTCGCCATATCTCAAATAGAATGGGGAATCCAAGAAAGCAAACTGGGAGTGCTCAGCACTTCCGAAACCAAAGCCAAACAACGAAGTCGCAAAATCATTATTGAAGAAATTCTTAGCAATGAAGGTGAACGCTCCTAGACGGGGAATACCGTAGCTATCCGCCCATGTAGCGGTAAGATATGTTTTGCTGGTATTCCAATCAGTCAGAAACTCAAGAATGTCTGGCATAACTATGGCAATATACTGAACCAGGAAGATTCCTGCGATAAATGCCACAGCAATAAAGCACAATGTTTTGAGAGACCACCGTGAAATCAATATGGAAAGAATGAAAATCACGATGAAATACAGGAAGAAGGTTTTCTCCTCAGCCATCGCGGCAATCATAATTGAAGTCACCGCGACGAATGCGACAGTCCATACCGGTTCACGCCCATTCAGATATGCATTCAAATAATATGCGAACAGCACAGCGCTGAACGTGTTTGCACCGGCACCGTTAGCGAAGAGCCCATGTACGAAATCAGGATTGCCACCGCTCGTCACCAAAGATTGATAGATCGCCAAAAGAAGATTGGGGAACTGCAGCCCCAATAGGACGTGGAACAGCTTCGTCATGTCTTCCACATGAAGCACAGCAATCACGCAAAACAGGTAAATGAGTCCACGAAACGTATTACGTACGGCCCACATCACCAGTAACGGCGAAACAAGATTAATGACCGCTGTAAAGATATCCATGACGAACAATGCGCATACCGCGCCCCAGAGCATATAGGAATGTTCTTTGCGCAGAATTGGCAGGAACCGACCCTGAATTCCAAATATTACGGCAATCAGCACTACATCATTAAGATATCGGATGGTTCCCGGTAAATGGAGGTTCTCAATCAACGCCTCCATCACAATGGAGTAGAACAAAATGAAGAAGACGCCAAAAACGCGCATTCAATGGAGTGCGCAATAGCCCTTTGCGTCTACTATGCCCCGCAGTTTTCAACATAGCTTCAGAGTTCATAGCGCAACTTTCAGACCGGCCAATGATAGCATAAGCCACGTTGCCTTCATACGCAGCAATCCCGCGAACACCGCTTGGGGAATAGGCAGTTTCCAGAACGGATAGCCAATAACGGAAACGCATACGGAAACATCATCAACCATCTTCCGCATCGCTCTCGATTTTTGAACTTGTGATATGCGGGATCCGGCTATGGTCTGACAAGCCACACGTGTATAATCGATAACACCGCGTCTGGCACGCAGAAGACATTCATTCCGATACGTTGGATTCTCACTACCAGCCATGGTGAGCAATTCACGGAACAGTTCCAAATATGAATCGACCATACGCTCCGAGAATGTTCGCGTTATCGAACTTTGACCATCACAACGATAGTTGTATCGGGTCTCTCCAATCGCGGTAATGACTGACGCCGCTTTACAAGCTGCGGTATTGAAGAACTTGTCTTCCGAACGAATATTACGGAACCGAAGATTGTTGTTCACAATCAGCGAGCGCCTATACACCGCGGTCCATACCGATACCGGCACCGGATCCCACTTCTGCCGATTTGGCAACGGACCGTAAAAGGAACGACGCAATCGGAAAATCTCTTCTTGTCCAGTGAGCACCTGGTCAGCGAAAGGATTCACATTCCTGTCTCCTTTTGCACCATCAACCATGCATTGCATACCCGAAAAACAGATATCGGCATTGTGTTGGGTCGCAGCATTATAGAGCTCTTCAAACATCTGCGGCTCGATCCAATCATCAGAGTCAACGAATCCGATGTACTCCCCTGTCGCGACTTCCATGCCACTGTTACGAGCCGGCCCCAGCCCACCATTCTCGCGATGCACAACCCTGATTCGTAAATCCTGCTTGGCGTATTCTTCAGCCATGTCGCCACAGCGATCCGGTGAACCGTCATCCACAAGAATGATCTCAATATTCTGCAGAGTCTGCTTCCGCACGCTTTGCACGCATGTATCGAGGTACTTCTCCACGTTATACATGGGAATAACCACGCTGACTTTCGGTTCGCTCACGCCTTCTCCTCATGCTTGCCGTTGATAAGCTTTTCATACAGACGCATGTAGTACTCTGCTCTGCGAGGCCAGGTCAGACTTTCAAAGCATGCTTTGATATTCTGCATATCGGGACGCATTTCGGGATGCTCGGACCACTCACGCATCGCCTGAGCGAAGCCCTTCGCCCCATCTCGAGTCTTGACGTAATTGCAGACCTTATCATTCAAAGCGATTGTGGCTCCGGCCTGATTAAAAGTAACGACTCCTAATCCATTTTGCATAGCCTCAGCAAGAACTACACCCGTTGCTTCACGCACACTCGGCATCACAAAGAAATCGGCCCATGCATACTGCTCCGCCATTTCCGTGTAGGGAATTTTGCCTAACACGGTAACATTATCCAGTCCTCGTTGAGCAACTTCATCACGAAGTTTCTGTTCTAAATGGCCCCATCCGCACATCCGCAACTCATACTTGGTGAATCCCTGATCCTTCAGCAAAGTGCAAGCATCTAGCAGTAGCTCAACTCCTTTACGTGGAATATACCGACCCACATAAAGAACATGCGGTATTGCATGGCTTTCACGTTGATGGTCTTTCCAAGCCTCAGGCCAACATCCCACTTCGGTTTTAACGATGTCATTCCGGGCATCAATACCATGGTCAATAAAATACTGCTTGCTCTCCTCATTCGCGAACAAATGCATATCAAACGAACGATACGCTTTGCGGAAAGAGGGCTTAATGAATGATAATCCAATTGGAGCAGCGACGCACTGCTTCAAACAACGCAACAGATCGAAGGTACCTGTCAAGTGGTTTTAGCGCATATTCAGCGCCGCCCTGTGGCCCCGAAATCTTCACCGCATCTGTCTTACCAAGATTGATCAAAGAGCGGAATTCGACAGGCGCTATCTGATGAATGACGTCGAAATGATATCGTCCATCAAGATCGTGGACCATTGGAGCGACACGTTTCAGCCAGATACCATGACGTCCTGGATATAGATATCCCTTGTAAACCTTCTTATAGAACGAAGGGATATCACAGTAATACACATGAAGCCGAAGTTCAGGATGCTTTGAAGAATAATCTTCAATGGCTTCCTTCTGCTCGATCTTGGTAATCAAATGCACGTCATTATCGAGGTTCTGGCTCATCGCCAAAGGAAGGTTCCAGCCTACGGCTTCCTCACTACCGCCATAAGGCGAGCTCGCATATGCAATGTACAAAATCTTCATATCAGTTACCGTTCTTACCTGAATTCAAAAGCTTTGCATACCGATCAACCAGCTGCTCCGCATATGCCTGCTGTCCACAACGCAGCGTGACGTACTTAATACACCGACGCTGCATAGTGCCATAGATATCTTCATCAACCGCGGCGGCTTTAAGCAGACTATCTTTCAAATCCGCGATGTTTCCGGATTCGAAAGTAAAGCCAGTTTTGTCTTCCTCCACCAGCTCGGGGATGCCGCCGATGCGTGCACCGATGATCGGCGTCTGAGCGGCCAGGGATTCCAGACCGGAGTATGGCATGTTCTCACGCCATTCGGAGCTCAGCACGCTAAACCTGGCGTTGCCAACCTCGCGTTGCAAATCTTCGCCAGACTTGTAGCCCAGAAGCTGGATGCGTGATGCGGCTTCAGATCCTGCATCGGCGACAAGACGCTCTATCTCAGAACGCTCTGGCCCATCGCCAACAATACGAAGATCCCAATTTGAAGGAAGGAAGGTTTCATCGTGCGCAGATTTAAAACTCTCGGTCGCGCAGCATACAGCACCGTTACGATCGGCAGAACCATGAGAAGCTGCTAGTCCAGCAGCCTTCAAAAAAGCTCGAACCAGCGTCAAGATTCCTTTTTCTTTGGAAAGTCGCCCGAAGAACAGGAAGTATGGTCGTTTTCCGTCAACAGCATCCTCGAATTTATGCGTATTCGAAACCTTACGAGCCATTTCCATCTGTGAATCGGTCAGGAAATTCTGTAAAGCAACCACTTTGCCAGCAAAACCGCCTTCTTCAAGCTTGCTTTTCATGAACTCAGACGGAGCAATAATCAAATCGATTATGTCATAGCTATGATGCAGTTTCAGAAACTCTGCTTCCATGGAAGCGAGCGCGCTCTTGGTACGGGAACCTTTCACACACACGTTCTTCACAGCATGCATGAAATGTTTATCCAAGCAAGCGTCGCACACTTCACCATGCCCGTTGACCATAGTGTATGCGGGGCAAACAAGAATGTAATCATGCGCCGTATACACCACCGGCACATGATGTTTCTTCAAATACGGTGCATCAAGAATCGAGAGCGTCAGCTGGCGATGCACATTGTTCATGTGGATCACATCTGGCTTGAATTCCTCCAGCAACGCCTCGAACTTGCGTCTCGCTTCAAAAGAGTAAATCAGTGTGGAAGCTTCCTGAACTTTCTTGAAAGCGGAAATATCCCCCACATAATCCTTTTCGGAAACGAAGTATTTACTCCAATAACTTGACTCGTTATTCGGATGCTGCATGGAAAAGAATGCAACCTCATGACCGAGCGCGCGTAATCCTTCAGCTAACGCGAAGAAATAGGTTTCCGCACCGCCTTTACGATAGAAATATTTGTTCACTAGGAGAATTCGCATGCTCACTCTCCCCCATACAGGTTCAGTGTCTGATCGGTGACGTCATCCCAGTTATATTTATCAACGATGTAATCTGCGGCATTTGCCTTGTAACGTTGTACAAGATCATCGTTTTCGAGCAATTCCTGAAGTTTTTCCCGCAGGGATTCAACAGAACCATGCTGGAATGTCGCTGCGTGCCCTTCTACTACTTCCGCACATTCCGGAATGTCGGACGTAAGGCAGCAGTTACCGTAACTCATGGCTTCCAGCAGACTCATCGGCATGCCCTCCAAGTCGCTTGGGAGCACATAAATATAAGCATTGCTATAGAGCTCTTTGAGTGCCTGCCCTTGTATGAATCCGGTCAAAATAACACGAGAATCCTGATTAGCCATCTGCTGAATATGCTGGTAATACTCGTTGGAGTCGGAAGCGCCTCCAGCGATGACAAGCTTTTTGTTCGTATTCAGCTTGTTGAACGCCTCGATAAGGTAATGCACGCCTTTCTCGGGAACAATACGCCCGAGAAACAGTACATAGTCGTTCTTGTGAAGACCATATTTTTCGGTAATTTCCTGCGCCGAAACCGGCTCACCATATTCAATGCCATTGGGAATGAAATGTGTACCGCGACCATATTTTTCTTGAAAATACTGCCGCATGCTTTCGCTGAGCACTATGATTTCATCCGCGCATTTCACTGCGGTACGTTCTCCGAACTTGAGATATGCGGAGGCGAACTTGCCCCATTTGGCACGCTGCCAGTCAAGACCGTGAATGGTCGCTACCGTGCGAATGCCCGCCCAATGCGCCAGACGCAGCATGACGCAGGGGCCTTCGGCATGATAGTGGATCACGTCAGGCCTGGCCGCAATGGCTTTCAGTGTCGCGAAGAATGAGGAGGTCAACGCCGCCAAACCGTTTCGCTTCGAAAGTTGGCACTGGAACAACACGCACGCCGTTATATACAAAGGGTCTTATTGCAGAATGAACGTTTCCGTCAAATTCGGCGCCCGCAACATTATGTCCCTTGCGATTGTATGCGATGACCTTATGCCCCTTTGCGGCCATACGCGTAGCTAGTTCATCTACAACAATCTCGATGCCGCCTTCACGCGAAGGAATGCGCTTATGACCTATCATCGCGATATTAACCATCACCGGTCACCCCTTAGTTATTCAGAGTGCCGGAATCGTGCCACAAGCGTTATGCAGGGCAGAGGATCGCATAGTCTGACCACTAACCAAACCGACGTAACGGCCGTTATCGGCTCTTTTCGCAATCGATCGACCTGTGGTCGGCATGCGAGTCCCGTCCTTTCCCTCTAAATGAACCCCGAATTGGTGTCTCTCAAGAGCAACCCAAACCGCGCAGAAGTTACCCAATCCCGTTCACTACCTGCCAAGGTCGATTTTTGCATCCCCCTCAGACACACCCAGCCCCCGTCGCCTACTTTGGGGGTATTCTTCACAGGTTTTCCATGAACGCTTTGCTTGCTCGTGACTTAAAAACCTGTGTTTGAAATCTGATTCAGTCGGTTTTCCGGACGTTTCTGAATGAGCGAAAAGAGCCGATAACGGCCGTTATGTCGGCTTAGTCCCGGTTCGAGGTCGGTAATCCAGTGCCGATTCGCGTGGCCCAGGTCATGGGAAAGATGCTTGGCGGTGGTGTCGAATCCGTAGTGATGAACTACTACCGCCATATCGACCGTAGCAAAGTGCAGTTCGATTTTTGGTGGATGCCGATTCGACTCGCGTTCCAGAGAGGAAATCAAAGCGTTGGCGGCCGCGTTTTCGCATCCCTCCATACCAGCATCCCCTTCGCTATCGCAAGGAATTGGTCAGGCTTTTCCGTGAGGAACACTGGCCGATCGTGCATAGCCATATCAACACACTCAGTGTATTCCCATTGTCTGCGGCTAAAAAGGCCGGAGTATCAGTCCGTATCGCCCACTCGCATTCCACGATGGGCAAGGGCGAGTTTGCCAAGAACCTGCTGAAGCTCGCGCTACGTCCGCTCTCGAACCTTTATCCTACAGAACGTTTCGCATGCAGTGAGTACGCCGGAAAATGGCTGTTCGGCAGAAACGCCGACTTCACGGTGATTCCCAACGCCATTGAACTGGAGAAGTTCCATTTCGACCCAGTCATTCGCCAGGAAACCCGCAGGGAACTCGGCATGGCCGATGGCATGTTCCTGATTGGCCATGTGGGTCGTTTCATGCCGCAGAAGAATCAGGCTTTCCTTGTCGACGTTCTCGCCGAGCTCCTTCCCCAGAAGCCGGACACGATACTCGCGTTCGCTGGTGACGGTCCAGACAGGCCAGACGTACAGCAGCACGCCCAAGAACTCGGCATTGGTGACCACATTCTGTTCTTGGGACAGCGCACGGACGTCAACCACCTTTACCAGGCGTTCGATGCTTTCTGTCTGCCGAGCCGTTATGAGGGTCTCGGCATGGTCGCCATCGAAGCCCAGGTCGCCGGATGCCCCTGTGTCCTCAGCGATCAGGTTCCGCACGAAGCTGATATTTCCGGAAAAACATCTTTCATAAGCTTGGAAAATAAATCTTCTTGGATTTCAACTGTACTCAACATTTCCTCGCAAACAGCGAATCGGCAGATTGAAACATCAAATACATGCGCTGAAAAATATGACATTTCAGCTAGTGCGAATCGTCTGACTTTCTTGTACGTAAGCAGTGCGGAAAGCGCGAATAGGTGGGAGGAAACACTGTGAATCCTCATGTTGCTGTAATCACTTCAGGCTATTTGCCAGTACCGAATGTTCTCGGCGGAGCTGTCGAAGCATTGGACATGATGATGGTTCAGGAGAATGAGAAGACTCCGAATTTTGATTTCACTGGTTTTTTCTTCTTGGGCACCGGCGTAGATCAGATCGTGGGTGAAGGTAATTTCAAGCATACTGATTTCTGCTTTATCAAGACGCCATTGCTGGTTCGCGCGGCGGATCGTTGCATTTATTGGGCAGCCAAGCATGTGCTCCACAAAAAGAAGCTCATGAGCTATCGGTATATTGCGCAACGCCTGTGGTATATCAACAAGGTTTCCAAGAAGCTCGCACAGCCCGCAAAGAATGGCGGCCCAGCTTTCGACAAGATAATGATCGAAAACCACGCAACATTGTTCATGACCATGCAGAAGCACGGTAATTCCGAGCGATATGCGGGAAAAGTGTATTACCACCTGCATAACGAAGTTCTTAATGATTTCGGCTGCATTAAAGAGATTTCCAAAGTCAAAAAAGTACTTGGAGTTTCCAAATATATTGTTGGCACGCTTGACACGTATTTAAGAGAGCATGGCGAGCCTGGTCTGCGCGAAGATCAGAAAGCTGTATGGCGTAATGGCGTCGACACAAGCCGGTTTGGTTCGAAGGAGGCTAATAGCAAGGCGATTGAATTTCGAAAGAAATTCAATATAGCCGAGAATGATATTGTTTTCCTGTTTTCCGGGCGTCTTACTCCGGAAAAAGGCGCTGAAGAACTATTGAAAGCGTTTACTGAAGTAGCGCAGAAAGTTCCCAATACCAAGCTGGTTATTGCCGGAGCTTTCTTCTTTAATTCGAATATCGTGAGTCCGTTTGAACAGAAACTTCGCGATTTAGCTTCAAATCCTGTTGTGAAAGATCGAATCATCTTCACTGGCTTTGTGAATTACGAAGATATGCCAGCTATTTATGCCATGGCCGATATATGCGTATTGCCGTCAATTTGGGACGATCCAGCACCCCTCGCGGTAATCGAAAGCTTGGTTTCTGGTAAGCCGCTCATCACCACTCGTTCCGGAGGCATCCCCGAATACGCCGATGGGCAGTCAGCCATCATCCTTGAACGTAGCGATCAACTTGTTGACCAGCTTGCTGATGCTATGACAAAGATTGCTCGAGACTCCGACGAACGTGATGCCATGGGCGCGCATAAAACAGCATTACGTTCCGAATTTAATAAAGAAACATACATGGCACAATTAGCCATTCGTCTGAGGTGACTACGTGGGTAAGTACAAGAATCTGCTAGTCAATGTCGGCATCTTCGGACTCAGCGCAGTAGCCACCAAACTGATGGCATTCATACTGATGCCGTTGTATACCCTGTACCTATCTACAGAGGAATACGGCATCATGGACATGGCTACCATCATGGTGACCACATTATTCCCTGTACTAACTCTGCTCATCAGCGAGGGCATGCTCCGTTTTACGCTTGATGATAAGTCAAAAGCCGCGTTTTATATTACCGAAACCATGCTGGTCATGTTGGCAAGCTGTGTGCTTTTGGCGATTCTTCTGCCAGTATTTGATTTGCCTATTTTTGGTGGATTAGGTAGATATAAAATTTGGTTCTTGTTGTCCTATGCGGCGTTGTGTTTTCCCTCTGTGATGGGTACTGTCGCTAGGGCTATGGATCAGATGAAACTCATTGCTTACGCCTCAATATTGTCTGCGCTTATTATGGGCGCGCTTGCTTATGCGTTGATTGCCGGAATGAATCTCGGTCTTATGGGGTATTTCTACTCTTATATCGTAGGCAATGGTTCAGCGATCCTGGTATATCTTTTCGCCGGTAAGCAGTATCAGTTTATCGATTTTACAGTATGGCGAAACAACGCGTCTCTTCGTAAGCAGCTTTGGCGCTACTCGCTGCCATTGGCTCCGAATTCATTGTGCAACCAGATTCAGACGACGGTTAGTCGTTTCATTATTACAGGTGTACTGGGTATTTCCGCTTCTGGTTTGTATGCTGCAGCTTCAAAGATTCCTAATTTGCTTAATGTGCTTCAACAGATTGTTCAACAGGCTTGGCAACTTTCCACGTTCCAAGAGTTTAAAAGCTCCGGGCTCAAGCATTTCTATGATGTAATCTGGCGTGTGTACCATGCCCTGATGTCGGTAGGAAGCGCATTAGTAATCACACTCTCTCCGTTCATCGCTAGGGTGCTTATGCAGCGCCAGTTTTACTCGGCATGGCCTCTTATATCCATTCTTGTGCTTGCCTTTTATCTTAGTGCTATCAACAACTTTCTTGGCACAATTTATCAGGCTTATATGCGTACAAAGCCGTTACTTGTGGCTACAGTTGTGGGAGCTGCAGCATGCCTCGCATTTACCGCTATCCTCGTACATGACTGGGGTATTTCAGCTGCTGCATTCGGCGTGTTTGTCGGTAGCTTGGTGATTTTCGTGGTTCGTGTGATTGATGTGCGTCGTCTGATGGCCATCAATATGAGGCCGATTCCTACGGCCATTACCATGACGCTGCTTACTGTCCAGTCCTTGGTAACCTCGAATCAATGTAACCATTATCTATTCTGGTCATCGATTTGTCTGCTGCTTATTACATTCGTGCAATGTTATGAACTTAAGCCTCTTATTACTCTGATATTCACAAGGAGGAAGTACACAGCATGAGTACTAATCCATCTGCCATGCCTGAGAAAACCCGAACTGAAGATCTCCCCCTGATTTCAGTGATTGTTCCTGTGTACAAGGTTGAGCGCTATCTTGACCGTTGTATACAGTCAATTGTCGACCAGACGTATCGAAATTTGGAAATCATTCTGGTCGATGATGGCTCTCCGGACGCTTGCCCTGATATGTGTGATGCTTGGGCGGCAAGAGATTGCAGGATCCGTGTCATTCATCAGGAGAACCGAGGATTAGGTGCCGCTCGAAATAGCGGAATCAGAATCAGCACCGGAGAGCTTATCGGTTTCGTTGATTCTGATGATTGGTTAGAACCGACTATGTATGAAGTCCTATATCGTTCTCTCACCAAAGAAAACGCTGATACCTCCATGATCACCGGTGTCTTGGAATATCCTAACGGACGACAAATATATCTTTATCATCCTGATTTACATCTGGTAATGACCACTTCGGAATCCTTTAAATACATTAATCTGCCAGGTTATTCGACAATCTCTGCTTGGAGCAAGCTCATCAAACGTTCCACTCTAGGAAATATTCGTTTCCCGGAAGGGTGCACTGGCGAAGATTGGCAATTCACCTACGATATACTTGCAGCGAGCGTACGAACTACTTTTGATTCAACGCCGCAGTACCATTATCGACAAGTTGCGGGAAGCCTTTCCAACACGAGCACAAATTTCAATTTTGCTGGTTACGAAGCTACCAAAAACATGGTGAAACTGGTACACCAAAAATTCCCCGAACAGCTTCCTTTTGCGTTGTATGGACAAATGAGAAGTATGGTGAGCCTTTATGATCAGGCTCTTGTCACGGGGCATGCTAAAGAACAGCAATGGCGAGATTTCGCAGAAGACACTCGCACTTTCGTCAATCAAAACATGAAAGCTGTTACTGAATCCGTGACGCTCCCTCGTGGGCGTCGCCTGCAGCTCAAACTCATGGCCATCTCTCCAACGCTTTATGGCGTGTTTTTCTTACTTCATAAACGTATTCATCCGGAACGGAGCAAGTGAAAAATGAGCATTAAACAACTTGCGATGCGGTTAGTTTATGGCCACAAGGCTTCATCGGAGCAATACATATCATGGCTCCGAAGCCAGGGAGTACACGTGGGACAGCATGTGCATCTATATACGCCATGGTCCATCAGAATCGATACTCAGAGACCTTGGATGATTGAAATCGGCGATAACGTACATATCACCGCAGATTGCTCTATTTTGCAGCATGACTATAGCTGGGCAGTAATACAACGCCTTACGGGTGAAGGTGCTGGGATCATGCGGAACGGTTCGTATTGGCAATAATGTTTTTGTCGGTCAGAAGTCGTTGATTCTCAAAGGAGCTGAGATCGGAGACAACACCATCATCGGAGCTGGCAGCGTGGTGACAGGCCGTTTGGATGGGAACGCTGTATATGCCGGTGCTCCGGCAAAGAAAATCTCTTCCTTGGAAGCGTATATCGACAAACGCCGCAAACTTCAATTAAATGAAGCCGTGTTATTAGTACGTGAGTACGAGCAGACATATGGAAAGCGGCCGCCAAAAAAGCTACTTCGGGAATTCTTCTGGCTGTTTGAGCCTAGGAACACTCAGCTGGATGAGGTATTCCAAAAGGTTTTCCAGCTTGATAACAATACCGAACGTTCACAGCAAGCGTTTGTTCAAAGCGAACCTATGTTTAGCAGCTATGAGGCATTCCTCAAATACGTTGAATCAAATTCTTAACAGCTAGCACAGAGAAAGAGGCTTCTATGAAAGACTCAATTACTTCTTACACCATTACCTGCAGCAGGCCAACTAATTATGGCGCTGTTCTGCAAACTTACGGCTTGAACACCGCTCTACGCAAGATGGGTGTGGACGCCAAGGTGCTGGATTACAACCCCAAATACTACTACACGTCTACGCGGCCGCTGCCTATTCGCATGCTTCGCGCCATCGTACGCTTCCCTGATTTGGTCAAGGGGCGCAAAGCGTTCGGCAAGTTCCTTGAGGACTACATACCTATGAGCGTCAAAACTTACCGTACGCTTGCCGAGATCGAGGCTGACACCCCCCAGTCCGACGTCTATATTTGTGGCAGCGACCAAATTTGGAACTGTAAGAACAAGCTTAATGGTAAAGACGATGCGTTTTTCCTGTCATTTGCGCCTGCGGGCGCTCGCAAAGTAGCGTATGCTGCCAGCATTGCCATGCCTGAAATTCCTGACGATCAGAAGGATCGTTATCGTCGGTTGATTTCCAATTTCGATGCTGTGTCTGTGCGCGAACCGTCGTCGGTGCCCATGCTTGAAGATCTCGGCATTAGTAATGTTCAATCCGTCATTGACCCAGTATTTCTGCTTGAGAAGGATGATTGGGACGTGATCGCCGACGCCAGCGATTTCATTCCCACTGAAGACTACGTACTGGTATACGGCTACAACCGTCAGAAAGAGGTATATGCCTACGCACGTCGGCTTGCCAAGAAGCTAGGCGTGAAAGTCTATACCATCGGTACTGCCATCGAAGATTACACACTTGATCAGGACCGTTATTTTTGGAATGCTTCTCCTAACACTTTTGTGAACCTTATTCGCAATGCGAAAGCCGTGGTGACAAATTCATTCCATGGCACTGTGTTCTCTATTGTGTACAACAAACCATTCCACTTCTTTACAGTTAAGCAGACCACAAACTCACGCATGCTCGACCTGCTGGATTCTCTGGCGTTAAAAGACAGACATGTTACCAGTGGCGACCTGCTGAGCAACCACATCGACTATACGCAGCCGAATACTCTACTCGCTTCATTACGTAAACAGTCATTAGCTTATTTACACAGCAGCGTATCGGAACCACTAAATCAACATTAATCAAGAGTCCAAAGGAATGTCATTATGAATTGGAAGAGCACTGTAGAACAGTGGATGCCAAAACCGCTTATCGCTCCTCTCAAGAATCTGCGTCAAAGCATTCATCTATATCAAGATTCGTGGGTACAAGCCAAGCGGTTTAATCGTAGCTACTCTCGCATTATGCCCCATGAGCGAGTAAGAATCGAGACACGAGTGATGTTTCTCAGCCATCAAATTGAAAAGGGGCTGAGCCATCACAATTTTCGCTATGGGTTTGGGAGAAAAGTTTTTAACGAGCTTCCGACCCTGCTTACACGTCTGGAACAAGCAGATCTGAATTTCGCTAATAACACTGTGTACAAAGAAAGTCTTGCTGCGCTTCATGAGTACATGCAGCGTCATCTCGATGCGGAGAAAGATATTTCTTGGCAGCAATCGTTATTCACTGCAGATCAGTGGCAACGCATTATGAATGCCGAATCAAACGATGGTGGAAGCATATCTATCCGTAAAAGTGACAAGTTCAATAACAAAGATCTTTCCTTTGCTGCGTTAAGTGAAAATAGACATTCAGTTCGTGAATTTGCTGATGAGCCGGTGTCCCTAGACGAACTTAACCAGGCAATTCAGATGGCCATGCGCACTCCATCAGTGTGTAACAGGCAACCCACCAGAGTGCATGTCATTCTCGACAAGGAAGTTATCGCACAGGCATTGCACATTCAAGGTGGTGTTAATGGATATCCAGCCCCTCCCGCATTGCTGATGATTACTTCTGACTTGCGCGCGTTTATGACATCTTATGAGCGCAATGAGGGATATACCGACGGCGGCCTGTTCGGAATGTCACTACTATTATCTTTTGAATCTTTGGGAATTGGAGCTTGTCCGCTCAATACCATGTTTACGGCAACTGCAGAAAAGAAAACCCGCAAACTTTTGCATTTGCCTGATAACGAAGTACCCGTCATGTATATCGAAGTTGGACATTTCTTGGACGAAACACGTACCTGTCGGTCCACTCGATTCCAAGGCTCAGATATTACCTCGGTCTTGCAGTAAACCACAGACTGATATTCCCGTTCGCGTACTTGCATCTGCGTGATCAGATAGTCGCATAATCAGCAAGGAGTCTTCCATGGATGCACTCTCTGTTTTTCGTCACTACATCATTGCTCAAAGCTGGAGCGCAAGTTGCCGGATTGCCATTGACGCTGAATTTGCTACTTACTGCATATGTAATTCTTCGTCATCCAAACCGAACTTTATTGATGATGAAGAGGTTTCGCGGATTGGCCGTGGCTTACGGAGCTCTGTTTGCGTCTGGTCTGCCATACATGTCTCAAGGGCGGATGTCTTTAGACATGTATGGCAATGGTTTATGAAGCGTTAGTCGTATTTGATCAACTGGCTATGCTGTTTGTTCTATGGGATGAATTTTCTTGAACAAAACCCCTTTTTGTGAATATAAAACATCAAAATAAGGAAAAGAATGTTTATTTATATAACATCTGTTTTCTGCTGCATACTTTTGGTATGTGTTGCAGATAAATTAAATAAAAAAGCAGAGGGTTTTACCTTTTGCTATTGGTTTTTTTGAGTTTTATTTACAATATCTGGATTCCGATATGGAGTTGGAACAGATTAGTTTTTTTACATATGTTCCAACTTATAAACAGATATATAATGGCACACCTCCACCAATGGAGCCAAT
>ENA-OQNJ01000228-OQNJ01000228.1-human-gut-metagenome-genome-assembly--contig:-NODE-228-length-15144-cov-2.642805_pt1 | contig 15144 bp, 19 predicted proteins | sample MGYA00242630_ERZ504882 | MGnify/ENA primary metagenome ERZ504882 (study PRJEB26092, sample SAMD00036408) | human gut metagenome | host: Homo sapiens | study: EMG produced TPA metagenomics assembly of... | reverse complement strand
ACTTCATCATCCGTAAATCCAAAGTGTTCATCAAATCTTGTATCAGTAATAGATAAAATCTTGAAATTATTCAATCCTGTAAAAATACTTTCTTTTGAAACACGAAGACAACCTGTTAAGACAGCAAAATCCAATGCCTCATTTGTCTTTAATGCTTTTCCGAATATGGCACGTATCAAAGAAACCATCTCTTTATAATAGCCATTTTGAAATGCCTTATCCAGTGGAACATCATATTCATCTATTAAAATAACCGTTTTTCTGCCATGATGCTTATATAACAGCTCAGATAAAGTTTGAAGCGAAGCATACAGTGCCTCATCTCTCATTTCATATCTGCCATCCTCTAATCGAATTAAAGAAGCATACGTCGACTTATCGTCAATGTCCAGCCTGTCACTCTGCTTCAAATATGCAAATCTCTTAGCTTCCTTTGCAATTATCTCTATCATCTGATACTTTGCAGCTTGAAAATCGAGTCCTTCCACTATTCTTTAAAGATAGAAATATCACAGGTATACTTGCCCATATTATCATCACACAGTTTTTTAGTTGTGCGATATATAAAGACCATCAAATAATTCAGAAGCTGCTCCAATTTCAAAGAAAGATTTGAGCATACTCATGTTTAGAGTCTTGCCAAAACGACGCGGTCTGGTAAAAACGGTTGACTTTTCCCCGGCTGTCAACCAACTGTTCAATCAGCTTTGTCTTATCGACATAGTAATATCCATCTGAACGGATTTCCTCAAAGCTCTCTATTCCCACCGGTAGTTTAATTGATTCTGTCATGCTTGCTCATCTCCTTTCGAAATACCAATATCCTTCTCAAATTTTTTGATATAGCACTACCCCCTCTCTTTTTATTGATTCCAACAATTCTTTTCTTACAGGCTTATCCAAGTCCACTATATCAAATTCCAACAACGTTGAAGTTGTTTCGTCTACATCCAAAATAAAATGACTACTGCTACCACCGCAAAATGCCAAATCTATATCACTTCGCTCTTTATAATCACCTCGCGCTCTTGAACCAAAAAGAATTAATTTTTCAACACAATTCTTCTTCGCCAGCTGGATAATCTCCTGTAATACTTTACATTTTATTCCTGTTTTTTCAAAGGTACTATTTACATCCATAAATGCTCCTATATTACTTCATTTATTCTTCCTCTTTAATCACCTTTAGGAAACGCTTGACCTCCGCCCATGCACGCTTGGACTCTGGGAAATTGAGGTATCCCATCTGGAACACATGAAACATCCCCTCATACACTGACAGTCGCACCTTAACGCCCTGGATTCTTGCCTTTGCAGCGGCCTCTACCGAGTCAGATAAGAGCATCTCTATCGAGCCTACCTGTATGAGCATTGGTGGAAAGCCTCTGAAATTACCAAACAGCGGCGATATGTATGGATCCATTTTATCGTGGTCACCGGGATAGTCATTCACGTAGATTAGACTGTCCCTCGTGTTACCAAACAGTGGATCCTTTTCGTAGTTTGTCTCATATGACTCTCCGCCTGCTGTGAGGTCTGTCCATGGTGACATGGCTACTATTCCTGCCGGAAGCGGCATGTCGTGGTCACGAAGATACATGGTGAGGCACATTGCAAGGCCTCCGCCCGCTGAGTCTCCTGCCAGCACAATCTGCGAGCCAAACCAGCCCTGTGACAAGAGCCATTTATAGCAGGCTATGGCATCCTCAAGTGCTGCCGGATACGGGTGCTCCGGCGCCACGCGATAGTCAGGCGTGAGCACTGAGCAGCCCTCACTTACCTCATTATAAAGGCCTGCAAATACATAGTATGCATTGCGCACTGCCCCCATATATCCACCACCATGCAGCTGCAGTATCACACGCTCTGTATTTGGGTTTTCCTTTGAAGATAAAAGCTTCATAGTGAAACCGCCCATATCTATATCCTCTGTTACAAAGCAGTCCGGAACAAGCCATGCAGGTTCCTTCATGCGCTTCCTGAGCTCTCCGGATTTTATTTTTTTGCCGATTGCAAGGTCATTTGTGATATGTCCCATCAGATTAGCAAGTATTTTTCCCTGTATACTGACTTCTTCATCTGCCACAGCTGCATTGCTATGGACTTTTTCCGCATGCTCACTTTTCATGGCAGATAATGAATTCTTAAACGTCTTTTCAAGCTTATTACCCAAAGCTCCTATTATTCCAGTTTCATTATCACCATTACTATCGCCGTTTTCAATTTCCGGATGGTAGTTTCCCATCTCTTCATCCTCAAACATATGCGAATTTCCTATTCCATGAAAGCCTATCATATATGAAATCTCCGTTTCAGCTCTGTTCTGGCTCTTTTGTCACCGATAATCAGTGTTCCGAGAAACAAAAACAGCGATGCGCCCATCGCTCCCATTGCCAGATATGGGAACCATATGATCTTGACTGCCACAAGTATCATCGCAATCACGCTCATCAGCACAAGAAAAAGCTGCATCATCATGTAGCTCTGCCAGTTTCTTATGTTTACTATCATAAGTATAATTGTTGCAAGAACCATCGCCAGTATGGCACTTGGGAAAACAAATGTAAGTGCCCAGCCACTGGCTCCTGTGAGCAGGTCTATGCCCTCGAGAAACAGCACCGTGAACACAAATGTACTTACATTTTAAAAATATATCCGTTTCTTCCGACTATTGCCAGACGCAGCGTCACATTCGCATAGATTACAACAAGAAGCACTATAAAGCTCCAGTTTATCTCATTGTCTGTCATGTAATCAACAGTTGTCAGCACAATCTGTCCTACTATAGACAGAAACAATATGATATTTTCCAGTAATCTGTATTTTCTTGATGCGCCCTTGACGTCAGGATATCTCGTACCGTTGTCATGGCTTGCTGTACTATCTGCCCTCTTTGCTGCACTATCTGTATCGTTTACGCACTTATCCGGCACATCATTATGCTGTTCAAAAACCCCCGTTCAGTGCCCTGATGATTGTCCGATGACAGTTCAACCGGTGCCACAACCTGCTGGCAGAGTGGGCATTTATCTGTATTGTCTGCAATATACACACCGCATTTCATGCATTTAGTCATAATACTCTCCATTTGTCTCAATTGTCACTTCCACTCCGTCATTTACAAGCTTCTTTAAAAAAGCTTCTCTGAATCATCGTATCGGCCAGAATAGATGAAAAAGTAAACACCAGCGTGTCCTTGTAGGAGCATATGGTGCCCTTCATAGGCTGTCCCTTGGACATTGGTATAAAGGATAAAAGCCTGTTATATACGGCTCGTATTCCGGCTCCACCTTTATATTTCCAATATTGGTAATAGTGGTGGTGTTTGCCAGTGCCGACTGCGTATAGACCGCCTTCATTGCCAGATTTTTTATTAAAAAGAGGCACCGGTCTCATCAGGATATTTTTCTGATTTGACACACTGTATGAGAAAAGATCCTCCAGATGCTCCTTCGAAATCTGTGAATTGATGGAATCCGTCACTATTTTAAGCACCTCCTCAAATGTGTAGGAGCTGTTTTGCGGTCTGAACTCAGCAGATATCATGACAAAAAAGTTCTTTGTGGTCACGGAGTCAAAATAAGGACGAAGATTCACAGGAACTGCAACCCTGACAGGCATATCGTTTGGCATGCCGTGAAAACACTCCTGATACACACTCCACACAAAGCATGCTACCAGATAATCATTTATGGAAACTCCATAGCGGTGGCAGACCTGCTTCAGCTGTGATACAGGCATCATACCATGTATCAGCCCAAACTCTCCATCAGGTACCTTTTCCAGCTTTAAAAGATACGCCTTCTGCCTGTTAAAGCCACTTGGCTTACTTGATTTGTAGTTCTTTACAAAGCTGTCCTCTCTATTTAAGGATGTGCCCTGCGTCAATGAATCGCCCTTTAGCTTTGCAATCTCCGGATGTGTGAGACGCAGATACTGGTAGGTGAGCTCCCTAAGGAAATTGATGCCGCCCATGCCATCTGTCAACACATGAAATACCTCAAGATTTATTCTGTTCTTATAGTATGTCACCCTGAAAAGATAGCTGTGATTCTTGTTCGGTCTTATAAATCTGCACGGAAATGTATTTTCCTCATGCACCTTTGGTGCCTTTTGCCATTTCCTCAAATAGTTCCAGAATACTCCCATCCTGAGTCTCACATTAAACAGACCAAACTTCGGAAGCACTATATCCAGTGCCTCCTGCAGCTTTTCACTGTCAATCTCATCAGTTAAGGTGACTGAGATCCTATATACATTTGTCATGCTCTCCCCCGCTATACTAGGGAACAGATTTGCTGTGTTGTCCAGCTTGTCCCAGCGGATTGAACGCGTTTTCGACATTTTAAACTTCCTCGCTTATTATAATGATATAGCGATGCAGCACCCTAATCGAGCCTGCCGTACACCTCCATCGGCACATATGCCTTTATCTGTATCCCATCAGCCACATATTCCTCCGACACAAGCTCGCCCTGTTTTCTGATGAGCTGTATCACGCCAGCCTTATCATATGGGATAATTCTCTCGATATATACCTTATTCTCTCTTAATATCTCCTCTAAAAGAGATTTTACCTCATCTAATCCCAGATCCTTTGCCGCTGAAATGTTAAGAGTATAATCTGCCCTGAAATCATGCAGCGGTTCGTTGTCTGTGCGGGCATCCTGCTTATTAAAAAGTGTGACAAATTTCTTGTCTTTTACACCAAGATCATCCAATGTCTGGTAGGTTATGAACATCTGCTTTTCTCGCTGCATATTTGATGCGTCCACCACATGGAAAATGATGTCAGCGTACTTTGCCTCCTCAAGGGTGCTCTTGAAGGCCTCTATCAGATGATGCGGCAGCTTTCTGATAAACCCGACCGTATCAGTTAAAAGCACCTGCTGCTTGCCATCAAGCGCAAGAATGCGCGTTGTAGGATCAAGCGTTGCAAAGAGCTTATCCTCCTCAAGCACATCTGCCTCTGTCAGGTGATTTAACAACGTGGACTTACCTGCGTTAGTATATCCTACTATCGCAACAACCGGTACTTTATTTTTTTCACGCTTTGCCCTTGTGATATCTCTGTGCTTCTGCACCTCTTTCAGCTCTCTTCGAAGCTGTGCTATCCTGTCATTTATAAGACGGCGGTCCACCTCAAGCTTTTTCTCTCCGGGTACCTCTTGTTCCTATTCCACCGCCAAGCCTTGACATGGACTTTCCCAGTCCCGACAAACGGCTTAATCTGTACTTGAGCTGAGCAAGCTCAACCTGTATCTTACCCTCACTTGTTGTGGCTCTTGATGCAAAAATATCAAGAATAACAAGTGTCCTGTCCATAACCTTTGTGTCAAGGTACATCTCCAGAGTTTTTCTGCTGTGCAGGACTCAGCTCATCATCGCACACGATGCCTGTTGCCCCTGTACTCTCCACAAGCTCTGCAATCTCTGCCACCTTGCCGGTGCCGACATACGTGCCCGGATGAATTTTTTCTCTTCTTTGGATAAGTGTGCCTACAACTGTCGCACCTGCTGTCTTTACCAGCTCCGCAAGCTCTGAAAGTGAATCATCTGCATCATCACCGTCCTGCTCGCTTACTCCGACGAGCACTACTCTCTCCTCAATATCCTCTATCTTAATAGTATCTGCCATAATCTATCTGGTCTCCAAAAACTGATATTCTCTTGCTGCATCCTCGTCATCAGGATAATCCTTCATGTATTCCTCCATTTTGCTCTTTGCTGTGGCAAAATCGCCGGAATACTCATATGCTATAATCATAGCCTTTGTTATCTGCTGCTTATTCGGCACACTTTCAAGTTCAAGTGCGTTCTGAAAATAAATAATCGCAGTGTCATAGTTACCATTGTCCATCTGCGCCTGTCCCATATTCATCAGCTCATACGAATCTGCCTCACCGCTGTCCAGGTATTTCTTAAAATACTTCTGCGAGCTGTCATTGTCGCCCTGCTTCTGATATACCTCACCCATATAGTAGTTTGCCTTGACAAGCTTCTCATCAACAGCCTTTTTCAGACTCTTTATTGCTGAATCATAATCTCCGAGCATGGTGTATATACGGCCTCTCTGCATATAGTCATCAGCAGTTTTTGCCTTAAGCTTTAAGGCATTATCCAGGTATTCCTTTCCCTGGTCATTCATGCCATACTTTGACAAGGTCTCATAAACGCCAAGATAGAGCTCATAATTATCATTATTCTCACTGAGCGCCGTCTTAAAATCCTTCAAGCCCTTGTCTGAATCATTCTTGGCAAAATATATACAGCCTCTCAGATAGTATGCGTCAGAATCCTTATTATAGTCGATAATAGCCGTATATGTATCAATTGCTCCATCCACGTCACCGCTTAAATACTGTGCCTTTGCCTTATAATAACATATGTCAAGCTCCTCTGCGCCTACTGAGCCCACCGACTGGTCCAGTGCCTTCTGAAAAGCATCGACCGCATCATCATAGCTGCCGTTTTTCTATACAGTTGATGCCATACTGTCTGTACGCATCCTTGTCCTTTGCCTTGTCGCCGGAGCCACAGCCGGTAAGCATGCCTGCTGTGAGCACTACGGTAAGCGTGAGTGCCATAAACTTTATTCTTTATCATAATAGTTCTCCATGTGTATATTCTTCCCCTTATTATATATGTATTTGCCAAACTTGTAAATCCCGCCCTTACATTTCTGCTAGGGCTCTTCCCCACCGTGAACTGCGGATTATGAGATTGTAAGCTGCAATAGTACGGTTTATGGGCGTGGTGGGGATACACAGCCTCGTGAGTGCTACGCTGCGCTGCCAAGATACTGTGGGAATTATGCCTTGCAGGCTTTCTATGCTCGACGAAACCGTCGAAACTCGCCTTCCATGGCTCGATTTCTCCTTGTCCCGGCATCCATGCCGGGCCATTTCTGTGTTACATGGGCATAATTCAACAGTATCTAGACAGCTTCGCTATTCGCTCTCACGAGACTGTGTATCCCCCACCACGCCCACAAACCTCACTTTTCCATAAAAAACTATAAGTATCGGTAAGTAGTGCAACACATCATCTCACATCTTTCCACAACATAGTAAGACGTAAGCACCGGCCACCGGTGCGCACACGTCACCCCACACATTTTGCCACAGCGTAAGGGATGTAAGCGCAGGGGACGGCATGCACACGTACTCTTGCGAGAGCGCATAGCGAAGCTGCCTAGTGTCTGTAGGATTATGCTTATAACCACAGAAATGCACCGCCATGGACGGCGGGGCAAGGCGTTATGCGCCACGGACGGCGCATAAAAGCCGGTTTCGTCAGCCTGTGAAACACTCCGGGCATAATCCGTACAGACACTTGGCAGCGTAGCGTAGCGAACGCAAGAGTATGTGTGCACGCCATCCCCTGCGCTTACGTCCCGACCTACCAAAAAAGAACCCCCGCGGGATGCACCCGCAGGAGTTCTTAAGCCCAATTTGTATTTAAAGGAGGAAGAAAAATTCTAAGCCTCTAAATGCCAGATTTCATCATTGTACTGCTTGATTGTTCTGTCAGAAGAGAAGAAACCAGCCTTGCTGATATTAACAAGCATCTTCTTAGCCCAAGCCTTCTTATCCTCATAATCAGCGTAAGCCTTCTCTTTTGTCTTGCAGTAATCCTCAAAGTCTGGGAATGTCATGAACCAGTCTTTGTTGAGGAGCTCGTTGTAAAGTCTCTCTAAGTTCTCCTTAGAACCAACCTTCATCATCTCATCACTTACAAGGAAGTCAACAGCCTTCTTTAAGTCTGCATCCTTGTCATAGTAATCCTTAGAGCAGTAGTCGCCTCTCTCATATCTGTCGATAACAGTCTGTGAATCCTCACCGAATACATAGATGTTCTCATCGCCGACAAGCTCAGCTATCTCTACGTTTGCTCCGTCACTTGTTCCAAGTGTAATAGCACCGTTAAGCATGAACTTCATGTTTCCTGTTCCTGATGCCTCCTTAGAAGCAAGAGAAATCTGCTCTGAAATATTTGCAGCTGGGAATAATTTCTCAGCTAATGTTACGTTGTAGTTCTCAACCATGAATACCTTAAGGTATGGACTTACCTCAGGATCATTGTTGATAATCTGCTGTAAGCAGAGGATTGCATGGATGATATCCTTTGCAATGATATATGCAGGAGCTGCCTTTGCACCGAAGAAGCATGTGATAGGTGTAGATGGCTTCTTGCCTGCCTTGATCTCAAAGTACTTGCGGATGATGTAAAGCACGTTGAGCTGCTGTCTCTTGTACTCGTGAAGTCTCTTAACCTGGATATCAAAGATTGAATTGTCAGGTACGTCGAGATTCTGAGTCTTCTTTAAGTAAGAAGCAAGTTCTGTCTTCTTTGCATTCTTGATGTCAACAAGCTTTGTGAGAACAGCGTCATCATTGATGAAATTGCCAAGCTTCTCTAACTCGTTTGCATCCTTCTTCCAGCCGTCACCGATAAGCTCTGTGATGTATGCTGAAAGCTCAGGGTTACAAGACATTAACCAACGACGGAATGTGATACCGTTTGTCTTGTTGTTGAACTTCTCAGGATATAACTTGTAGAAGTTATTGAGCTCTGTATTCTTTAAAATCTCTGTGTGGAGGTATGCAACACCGTTTACAGAATATCCGAAATGAATATCCATATGTGCCATGTGTACAAGACCATCCTTGATGATGTATGTGCTCTCGTCAGCTACCTTTGCGCGAACCTTGTTGTCAAGCTCACGGATGATTGGCATAAGCTGTGGAACTGCCTTCTCCAAGAAGCTGATTGGCCATTTCTCAAGAGCCTCTGCAAGGATTGTGTGGTTAGTGTATGCACAAACCTTTGATACAATCTCAATAGCCTCGTCCATCAGGATGCCCTTCTCCTGAAGGAGACGGATAAGCTCAGGAATAACCATTGATGGATGTGTATCGTTAATCTGAACTGCTGCATAATCAGCAAGGTCATGTAAATTAGAGCCCTTTGCCTCTGCCTCTGCAAGGATAAGTCTTGCTGCGTTTGATACCATGAAATACTGCTGGTATACACGAAGGAGACGACCCTTATCATCTGAATCATCAGGATATAAGAATAATGTAAGGTTCTTCTTGATATCATCCTTGTCGAAATCAATTGTATCGCCTACGATTGACTCATCAACTGACTCGATGTCGAATAAGTGAAGCTTTGTTGTACGGTTGTTGTATCCAACTACGTCGATATCGTAAAGTCTTGACTGTACTGTGAATCCTCCAAAGCTTACAGGATATGTGATATCTGTCTTTGTAAGCCAGCTCTCTTTTGTAATCCATGGGTTTGGAGTCTCCTTCTGGAGATTGTTCTCAAATACCTGCTTGAATAATCCGTAGTGGTAGTTGAGACCTACACCGTCTCCGTTGAGCCCGAGTGTTGCGATTGAATCTATGAAGCATGCTGCAAGACGTCCAAGTCCACCATTTCCAAGTGAAGGTTCAAGCTCGATTTCCTCGATTTCAGCAAGTGACTTTCCGTTCTTCTCAAGAGTCTCTTTAACTTCATCGTAGATGCCTAAGTTGATAAGGTTGTTTGATAAAAGCTTTCCGATAAGGAACTCTGCTGAGATGTAGTAGAGCTTTTTCTTTCCTTTGTTTGAAACCTTTTTCTCTGCCTTGTCTTTTACAAGCTCAAGTAATGCGTAGTATACTTCCTCGTCTGTACTAACGCTGATTCCCTTCTGAAGCTTTGTTTCGATTTCCTGCATGATTGCCATTTTGATTTCCTCCCAAATCTGTTATCATGTGTACACGCCAATGTGTCAAATTAACTAATTTTATTTTAGCGTGCTTAACTTCTTTGTGTCATTTGATGAATCAAGTATAATCCATTACACTGCACAATTCTTGCAATATACAGTCGAAAACTTGCACAATCCTATCATTTTTCGGTATTTTTAGTGGCGTTTTTAAGAAATAATATGCTAAAATATCATCATGAATATATTAGAATATGAAAATTATCACGAAGACAAAACGCATGTGGAGCTTACGTTCCCATACAATACCTACCTCTGCTCGATTCCTCTTGATTTTTCCGGAGTTCCGCTGCACTCGGCACGACGACATGGAGCTTATCTATATAAAGAAAGGCTGCGGTCATATATCTGTGGATTTTAAGGAGTACCATGTCACAGCGCCAAGCCTTGTGCTGATTCTGCCGGGACAGCTTCACTCTATAGACCAGTATATGGATGAATCGATGGAGTACGAAATATCATATTTTCCCTGTCGATGCTGCTTCCCGGAAAGTATGATTACACCAAGGAGGATTTTCTTACACCTCTCTTATCCGGCAGATTCACAGTTCCGACTGTTTTTACCCCGGTATATCCATACTACGAGGATGTCGTGGCTCCAATAGATGCATGCGATGAGATTTGCAAGACGATGCCGCAGGGCTACCAGCTTTATATAAAGAGCAAGCTCTACGAATTCTTTTTTGTGCTTGATAACCGCTGCCGTAATCTGACAAAGCCATTAAAAAGCAAAAAGACTCTTGATAAGATGAAGGTTGTGCTCAAATATGTGGAAAATAATTATGCCGACAAAATCTCCATTGCCGATATCGCTGATGTAGCCGGTTTTTCCGAGTCTCATTTTATGAGATATTTTAAAGAGACCATGGGCACATCGTTTGTTGACTATTTAAAGGACTACCGCCTGACCATGGCTGCGAGACTTTTGCAAAGCTCAGACAGCTCGGTGCTTTCTATTTCCGGTGAAGTGGGGTTTGAAAGCCTGTCGTATTTTAACAGAGCCTTCAAAAAGCACTATGGCATGACACCTCTGCAGTACCGCAAGGGCAGTTGACACCACTCCAGACAGTTACAATACAATATTTCTTAAATAAACGATGGAAAATAATCATGAAAAAAAATACATACATAAAAATGACTGCCCCATTTCGTGAAAATAACAGGGCAGCCCGAAAGCTTGAATTAATCAATAAAATATGCACTTATTTAGTTTTTATCACATACCCTGTATACGTGCTGTATCTGTGCTTTACAGCCGGTCATATGCTTGCACTATCAATCATAGTTCCGTTAGATGGCTTTATTGCAGTATCTGTTTTCAGATATATCGTAAACAGGCCACGCCCATACGAAAAGTTTGATATGCCGCCTGTCATTCCAAAGGACACACACGGCAGATCTTTTCCAAGCAGGCATGTTTTTTCTGCATTTATAATTGCATTCACTATTTTAATCTGCTCACCTGTGGCCTCGCCTTTATGGTTCACTGGCATTTTGCTTACAGTTCTTGCAGCTATAATCGCCTGTGTCCGGGTAATATCAGGTGTGCACTTTATCAGCGATGTTGTCGGTGCTTTTGTTTTTGTCAGCCATTGAAGCATATATAGTAACTGTTTTCTTTTTATTAAATTAGCTGTTAGTTGTTGTTTCCACCATCAACACTCTTTTTATGGCGTTTCCGGCATCATCTACGGCATCCTTTGCACCGTCTATCACATCCTTACCGGCATCACCTGCTCCGTCTATCACATCTTTTCCGGCATCGCCTGCTCCGTCTATCACATCTTTTCCGGCATCGCCTGCTCCGTCTATCACATCCTTGCCGGCATTCCCGGCGCCATCTATGATATCCTTGCCGGCTTTACCGGCATCGTCGGCGGCAGAGCCACCTCTTTGTGTATTTTCAACCATTGAGGTGTCTGCCACATTACTATTGTTTCCACAGGCTGCAAAGCTTCCTGCAGCAGCGAGTATCAGGCAAAGTGCCAATAAATATTTCATTTTCTTCATTGTATCAGTCTCCTTTTCGTTTTGGAGATAGTATGGGCAATTTTTCGTAATTTATACATCATTCGTAACTATTCTGAACCACTGAGAACTAAAAAAGCTAATGCGTCATGCATGCATTCATGTAAGTGGCAGTTTTTCTTATTCTCAGCTCTTTAACTTAGGTTTCGTGATGAGTGCCGCGATATACGAAAAGATAAGTGCTGCCGATACTCCGACGGCACAGGCCTTAAAGCCGCCCTTAAACAGACCTATAAATCCCTCGCTGTCAACTGCCTCCTTCACACCCTTCCACAGTACATTTCCAAAGCCCAAAAGCGGTACGTTTGCGCCGGCGCCTGCCCACTTTGAAAATGGCCCGTATATGCCGACGGCGCCAAGCAGCGCTCCTGTGCACACGAGCATTACCATAATTCTGCCCGGCATGAGCTTTGTTTTTTCCATTAAAATCTGTACGATGGCGCAGATGATACCGCCCACGACAAATGCTTTTACATAATCCATTATATCCTTACGCCTTTCTTCTATTTTTGAACGTGCAGCCCATCCCTCAAAAACGGCTCGTTCACCCTATCTCATTCATCCTATTATATATGTGAAGCCATCAGCTTCAAATTACAACTTCACATTACTGCTTCAAGCACCACACCGTGTGCAATTCCCGGTACTGACTCGCCCTCGTTGAAGCTGACAGGCGAAAGAAGTGCTCCTGTAGGCACAAAAAGTATACGCTTCAATTCACCACTTCTAAGCTTGGGCAGATAATATGCCGACAAAACAGTTGCCGAGCACGCACAGCCCGAACCACCTGAGCCTGTGTTCTGGTTCGTTGCATCAAACATCTTCATGCCACAATCCTCGTGATTTTTGCTTATGTCCACGCCTTTTTGCCTGCACAGGTCAATCAGTATCTTCTGTCCGACGCTTCCAAGGTCTCCTGTCACTATCCTATCGTAATAAGATGCCTTTCTGCCGAAATCACTCAGGTGATTTACTATCAACTCACAGGCCGCAGGTGCCATTGCTGCGCCCACTGTTCATGGCATCCTTTATTGCCATAGTCCACCACAACTCCTGTCGTGATTCCCTCCAATCTGCACCTTCCTTGATATACTATCTGCATTGTCACACCCAGTCCATTCATTGTCACACCCAGCCATTTCATTACCACCTGCTCCACTGCCCACAATAAATGCTGCACTTCCTGTCACTGTCCACGTCGCTGACACAGGTCTTTGATTGGCATACTGGTTAGGGAAGCGAAACTGCTTTTCGGCACTGCCAAAGTGGCTCGATGTCACTGCCACCGCATGACTTGCATACCCTGCTGCCACAAATGCCGCGGCAAGTGAGAGCGACTCCCCGCATGTGGAGCATGCTCCGTACACTCCAAACCACGGAATACGGAAGTTTTCCACACCAAAGGTTGTGGCCATAGACTGTCCAAGCAGATCTCCTGCAAATACATAGTCCATGTCGGATGCATCCAGATGTGCTTTTCCAAGGGCCATTGTGAGTGCATCGCGCTGCATGGAGCTTTCTGCCTTTTCCCACGTATTCTGCCCAAACCTGTCATCTTTGCCTACAATATCAAACAGACCACCAAGCGGTCCGTCCGCCTCCTTTGTGCCTACAACCGAGCTGCTTTCCAATATAAAACGGAGCCTCCGTAAAACCGGAGACTCCACTTTCCCAATTTTTGCTGCATACCGACTCTCCTTACTCTTAATCTCATCAAATCATTGATTTAATTAATGTCAGTATGCACAAACATATAAAATATATTCATTCACATATAACAGCTCTACTTGCCATCATATGACACAACTGCATCCACATCATACTTGCTAAGAAGCTTTCTGCCATTAAGACCTGCAAGCTCAATAAGGAAAAGCATCTTCACGACCTCTCCTCCAAGCTCCTCCACAAGCTCTGCTGCTGCCTGCATTGTGCCTCCTGTAGCGATAAGATCATCCACGAGAACCACCTTCTGACCGGGCTTTACAGAATCCTTGTGCATCTCAATTGTTGCTGTGCCATACTCAAGGTCATATGTCTTTGATACAGTCTCACATGGCAGCTTGCCTGCTTTTCTCACCATAACAAACGGTTTATGAAGCGCATATGCTATCGGCATGCCAAAAACAAAGCCTCTTGATTCAGCTCCTGCTATCACATCAAAATCAAGTCCGTCAAGCTTCTTTATCATCTCGTCAATTGCAAGCTTTAATCCATCTGCATCCTGGATAACACTTGTCACATCGCGGAACATGATGCCCTTCTCCGGGAAATCCGGGATAGTTCTGATATAGTCCTTTACTGTTTTCATTGTATGTACCTTCCTTATGTGTATTTAATATGTATTTACATATATATTCGTAATGCATTTGTCCTTTTGTATGCATTACCATTTTACTCTCTTCGGACAGCATATGCAAATCATATTCACTAAAAACACTTCCTAAAATCACTTAACCTTATGATATCCGTCTATGCACTCCACGACATCCACTATCTCTATCGTGCCGGCATGTGAATCTGCCACAAAGCGTATATCAAATCTGCCGTATCTCATGCCATAGATATAATCCCTGGCCTTGTTGTATGCAGCTCTTGGATCCTGTGCCAGAATATGCTCCACAGTAATGCGGGTATCTTCATCCATACAGCTTTTGAGTGCCTCATCCCTCCATATAACATGCACCGTATCCCATCTGTGCTCTGCGGCAAAGCCATCTGATGCCTTAGGATGTGAGTCTGAATATGCCAGATACGGCTTTATATCATAGATTGGTGTGCCGTCAAGCATATCTACACCTGACACATGAATTATGGGGCCCTTGCTGCTTTTGTACTCAACCTTATCAAGCCTTACAGAGGACAGTCCCATGCCGTTTGGGCGAAAGGGCGAACGTGTGGCAAAAACACCTTTCTTTTCCCGGCCTCCAAGCCTGGGTGGTGTGACGAGCGGTGTGAATTTCTCCACCCTGTTTTCGGAAAAGCCCCATATAATCCACAAATGTGTGAACTCTTCTATTCCTCGAAGCGCATCGGGGTTTTGGTATTTGGGTTCAAATACTATCTGCCCTGCTGCCTCAGGCACAAGGCCGCTCTGCCTTGGAATACCAAATTTCTCTCCAAATCCGGTGTGCATAATCGCAACCGGCTCTATAGTCTTCTCATACATATCTCTATACCAGTATTTTATTCAGTATATCATCCTCGAGCACAAGCTTCTTTGCCGCGTCGCGGTACTCCTTCTCATGCAGATATGTGTGCCTGAACGGCTTCATGGATGGCGCCATATCTATCGCATCCAGAAAATCCTGCTTTCTCATGCCAAGAGTGGCCGCATAGTC
>ENA-OQNJ01000226-OQNJ01000226.1-human-gut-metagenome-genome-assembly--contig:-NODE-226-length-15149-cov-2.997936_pt1 | contig 15149 bp, 16 predicted proteins | sample MGYA00242630_ERZ504882 | MGnify/ENA primary metagenome ERZ504882 (study PRJEB26092, sample SAMD00036408) | human gut metagenome | host: Homo sapiens | study: EMG produced TPA metagenomics assembly of... | reverse complement strand
TTCCCTTCTGTGCCAGAACGATCACTGTCGAACCACCGAAGGCAAAATAGCCTTTCTCTTCGCCGCGCTGTACACGTCTCGCCGCTCCGGCATTTTCATTGACAATCTTTCCGACCATCATCGCGCCGACCTCCATCTGCAGCAGTGTGCCGAAATTTGCGGACTGCAGCAGCGTGTAGGTTCTCGTATTTTCTTTATAGATCGGGCAAAAATCATTCGCCGCCGGATTGACCGTGTGGAGCACGCCCTCAATCCGCCGTTCCGTCGAGCAGATGCCGTCATCTACAAAGAGATACCGGTGATAATCGTCCACGGAAAGCCGGAACAGAAATAACGTTCCGCCCTCATACCGTTTTGCCAGCTTCCGGTCGCGCAGAAGCTGTTCCAGCGTATATTCTGTGTTCTTGATCTCAAACTTCCCGTTCTCATGAATCGGATAAACCGTAAGCCGCGCATCACACGGGCTGATAAAATCCTGCGGCGCATTGGAAAACGGACGTGCATCCATTTTCAGCTTCCGCACAAAGAAATCATTGAACGAGATAAACTGCTTTGCGGTACATTCCTTCAGTGAAATATGATTTTTCTTTACAAACGGTGCAACCAGCGGCACCGATAAGCGGCTGTCCAGAAAGCAGCCTGCCGCACGAGATACAAATGGCTGAACCAGCGGCTGCATCGCGGCTCTTCCGGCGGCACGGCTGTACATCATGTGTAGAAAACGGTCCTGCATATCATTTTCCTCGCGGATCAGATCAAGCTTTGGATGATTTTTCCCCTGTTTTCGGTAAGGATAAGCGCAGAGTCTCAAACCGTTCTTCCTCCCTTCCAGATCAGAAGTCCGCGGAGCACAGCCACTCCAACGACCGCTACCAGCACAGCAAGCTCTTTATTCGTCGGCTTGCGGAAGCGGAAATCCGTGATAAACAGAACGCCGACCGCCAGCACCAGCAGATGCAGCCAGATCAGAAAGTATCCGCGGCAGAGCGGTGCAAAGACGAACAGCAGCGGCAGAGCTACTGACATCGAGGTAATCGGCAGTCCCTGGTAATATTTCCGGTTCTCCGAAGTTTCATTCTGACGCTTCTCTTCCATCACGTTAAAATATCCCAGACGGATCACGCCCGCAAGACCGTAGAAAACAAGAATCGGAATGCTGTAAAAATGTGTCATGCCAAGCTCATAGCAGAGCACGATCGGAAAGACGCCGAAACAAACCACATCGCAGAGCGAATCGATCTGAATGCCGAACCGCTTTTCATCTTCGGTCCTGTTTTTCTTCGTCCGCGCAATTTTTCCATCGAACATATCGCACAGTCCGGAAAAAGCAAGACAAAAAATCGCCCAGTTAAAGTGTCCCCGCGTTGCAAGAAAAATGCCGCTGATGGACGATGCAAAGCTGATATATGTTAATATTACGGTATAATCATAGAACCCTATCATATGTAGTTCCCCCTCTTTTTTCTCTTTTCGTATTCCCGATCGTAAGCTGTGCGACGATGGTAAAGACTGCACTCACCAGCAGTTCCCCGTAGTAGCCGAGCCCTCTGGAAAGCACCATTGCCGGAAGAAGCAGCGTGCTTCCAAAGACCGGCGGGAAAATTTTCAGGAACAGTGTCTCGCTGATTCCCATTCCTCCCGGAAGCGGCAGCATGTCAACCGATACGGAAATGACCGCCTGCAGCAGCACAATGGCAATAAAGGAAATGCCTGATAAATGGAAGGCGCGGTATACAAACCATGTTGCTGCAAATAAAGCAAACCTCTGTACAAATGTAATCGCAAGGACATTGACCAGCACCATTTTGTGGGTGCCAAGATACGCTGCCGTATTCTGGTAGACTTCCATGGAAGCTTCCAGTTTTTTCAGGCGGCTTTCTTTTCGTTTCATCAAATGCAGTTTTTCCACGATTTTCAGGCCCAAAACCAGAATTGTCCGCGCAAGCGCCGGATGAAAAACCAGAATAAGCATGGCTGTGACACAGAAGACATTCAGACCGATTCCCAGATAGAAAACCGGAAGGATTTCCGTCAGATACCGGTGCAGGAAGCCCTGTCCGAACAGAACAAGCCCAAGTCCCACCACGACCAGCACCGCTTTGTAGGTGATCGTGACGATCATCAGAATCACCGTTGATACCGGAAGAGATATTTTCTCCTTTTTTCATATAGTAGAGCTGCATCGGCTGGCCGCCGCTTGCGGACGGTGTGATACAGCTGAAAAAGAATCCGACGGAAGAAAACAGAAAACATGTCCGCCTCTTCACCGGAATCTGGAAGGAATGCATCATGTACCAGATGATGATCGATTCTCCCCAGATAAAAACACGACACAGAACAGTCCCGGCAACAGCCACCGCACATCTGCTCGCCGCATTGCTTCCATCATTGCGCCAAGGTCTTCGCCGTGGAAAACACCGTATATCGTCAACGCAAAAATCACAACGAGAAAAACAGTATTCACGATCATTTTTTTCTTACTCTGCACGGCGTTTCCACCTCCTTCGTTCCAATATCATGCCATACCATGCACCAAGATGCGTGCGTCCCGCGATCTGCCACGTCACTTCTGCCAGAAGCGCTCCGCCAATCACATCTGCAATCACATGCTGCTTTGTTGTCAGCGTAGAGACAAACACGGCAAGTGCCGCCCAGAAAGAGAACCGCTGATACCAGCGCGGAATCTCCCGTCTGCTGCGGACTGCGATATAGCAGAACCAGCTGTTCAGGCAGTGAATCGATGGGAACAAATTGTCCGCCGCATCCATCTGGTAGAGCAAGGCAAGCATCTGATTCCAGAATCCCTGTTCCGGGATCGACGGCCTTACGTTCGTTGTCGGCAGCAGCAGATAAAATGCCATACAGACAAGCCGCGCCAGAACATCTGCTGCAAAGAACCGCCAGACAAATTCTTTCTCTCTGCTTGCGGCAATCAGATAATTTACAATCCAGACCAGATAACAGCCAAAATAAATCACGATCGTCCACGGGATCACCGGGATCTGCTGGTCCAGCACCGTTTCTATATTGTAATGTTTCCACGAACTGGTAAACGGCCGCGTTCCAAAATAAGCGATAAAATTCGCTGTCAGCGTCAGAATTAGCGGCAGGATACCATAGTATGGAAACTTTCTTCTCTCGTCTCTCTTCAAAATCCGTCCTCCCTTGTCTCAAACACGTATCAGTATACGCAAAAACATTCCCTGACACAACCCAGTTCCGCTCGTTTTCAGAAACCTTAATAAAATCTTCTGTTTTTCGGCAGGGAAAAAGAAAGATTTAGAAGATTCGCAGAGAAAAAAACGACCATATAGGGCTTCACGGGTGTTCCTATATGGTCGTTTTCTTTCAGCATCGTATTTTTGTCATAAACGAATTTTTATTCAATCATCATGGCATCGCCGAAGGAGAAAAAGCGGTATTTTTCTCTTACAGCCTCTTCATAAGCTGCCATAATATGCTCTTTTCCAGCCAGTGCCGATACCAGCATCACCAGTGTGGACTCCGGCAGATGGAAATTGGTGATCAGTCCGTCGATCATCTTGAAGCGGTAACCCGGATAGATAAAGATCTCGGTCCAGCCGCTTCCGGCTTTTAAAATGCCGTCCTCGCCGGTTGCCGACTCCAGAGTACGGCAGCTCGTTGTTCCGACTGCGATCACACGGCCGCCTGCTGCTTTCGTATCGTTGATCAGTTTTGCCTGATCTTCTTCTACCACATAGAACTCAGAGTGCATGTGATGCTGGGTGACATCCTCCACCTTTACCGGACGGAAAGTTCCAAGTCCCACATGCAGGGTAACGTGTGCAATTTTCACACCGGCATCCTGCACCTGCTGCAAAAGCTCTTTCGTAAAATGCAGTCCGGCGGTCGGAGCTGCTGCGGAGCCTTCGTGTTTTGCGTATACCGTCTGATAACGGTTCTTGTCCTGCAATTTATGTGTGATATATGGCGGCAGCGGCATTTCACCAAGCTGATCCAGAATTTCTTCAAAAATGCCTTCATAGTGAAACTTGATCAGGCGGTTTCCTTCATCCACGATATCGACTACTTCGCCTGTCAGAATTCCGTCTCCAAAGGAGATTACGGTTCCGACCTTGCATTTTTTGCCCGGTTTTACCAGCGTTTCCCAGATGTCATTTTCTTTTCTCTTTAAAAGAAGAATCTCAATTGCCGCATCCGTTCCGACCTTGGAACCATAAAGACGCGCCGGAATTACCTTCGTATCATTGATAACCAGACAGTCGCCTGGTTTCAGATACTGCAGAATATCACGGAAATGACCATGCTTATATTCACCTGTCGTTTTATCCAGATGCATCAGGCGGGAAGCGCTGCGGTCTTCCAATGGATCCTGTGCAATCAGTTCTTTTGGCAGATCATAATAAAAATCTGATGTTTTCATTTGTTTCCTCCATTCTATGGCAGCCGGCATGATTCGCCGGATTTGCTCTGTTCATTCAACTTTTTTTGCCCAACGGATCCATTATAGCATTTTCCGTACTTTCTGACAAGGAATTCTCTCGAATCCCAATCATCTCCTGTGTGGTCTACTCGATCACTGCCCGGCTTCCTACACCATCCCGGCTTCGATTTTTCGTCACAATGATTTTTTTCTCAATCCGCTCTTTTAACTTGGGCACATGAGAAATAATTCCGACCAGACAGTTTCCATCCGCCAGACCTTCCAGTGCTTTCACCGCCTGATTCAGGGACTCTTCATCGAGAGAACCAAAACCTTCGTCCACAAACATGGAATCTAACCGGATTCCTCCTGCATACGACTGAATTTCATCTGACAGGCCAAGTGCCAGCGAAAGCGATGCCTGAAACGATTCGCCGCCGGAGAGCGTGCGGACACTCCGCTCCGTTCCGTTATAATGGTCAATCACATTCAGTTCCAATCCGGCTTTTTCTTTCTTATTCGTGCCGTCTTCCTGCCGTTTCAGCTCATACTGTCCCTGGCTCATCGTCAGGAAACGCACATTGGCTTTTCGCAGAATCCGGTCAAAATACGCCATCTGCACATACGTTTCCAGTTCAATCTTTTGCTTTCCGCTCACATTTCCACATGCGGTATCCGCAAGCGCATTGACCCATTTGTACTCTTCTTCCACGGTCTGCATCTGACTTTGCTGATTCCGAATGGCATCATATGTGTTCTGATTCGTATTTGCCGCGTGATACTGCTCGTTATAACGCTGATCCAGAACCTGTTTCTGTTCGGAAAGTCCCCTTAAATCTTCCTGTAATTCTATTTCTGACGGGAGTGGCTGTTCCTGTGAATCCGCTGTTTCTAACGCCTGAATCGCCGTAAGCGCCGCCTGTACTTCCGTCAGTTTTTTCTGTATGGCATCCAGTTCCTCTTTTGCTGTTTTCTGTGCTTCTTCCAGCCGTTCTTTCTGTGCTTCCCAGGCTGCAATATGTTCCAGAAGTTCTGTTTCTTCTTTTCCCGCAAGCTGCGCCTCTTTTTCCCGGATCTTTTCCAGCAGTGCTTTTCTTTCAGCCTTTTGTTCCGTTTCCCGCAGCTCTTTTTTGCGAATTTCCTGTTCTCTTTGCTCCGTTTTCTGTGTTTCTTCCTGGATTTCCTGTCGGATCTTTTTCAGTTCCTCCTGTTCTGCAAGAATACATTGTTTCTGTTCTGTCAGTTCTTTTCGCTTTTGTTTCAGCCAGTGCTGTTCCCATACAGACCGAATCCACAGTTCTCTTTCCGCATCTGCAAGTTTTTCTGCGATTTCCGATCCCGTAAATTCATTTATCTGTTTTTTCACCGTTTCTGCACTTACCAGATCCTTCAGCTGCTCCTTCCCATCTCCAGGCCTGCCTTCGGATTTCGCTCCTGTTTTCTGCTGATCCTGTTCTGCCCAGATCGCTCTCTGCTCTTCCAGATTTTCCAGCAGTTTCTCTTCTTGTTCCTTCCATCTCTTCCGATCGCTTTGCAGTACTTCAAGACGGCTCCGCACCTTCTGCAGCCGCTCATGATCCTCTTTCCGCTCAGCTTCCGCTTTTTTCTGCCGTGCGATACATTCTGCACGGCGGCTCACCTTTGCCCGCGTGGCAGCAATCTCTCCCTCACACTGTTTCTGTCTGTTTTTCCGGAAGGAAATCACCTGGGCAATCTGATCAGCCAGGGAGTTTCTGTCCTCGCTCTCCCCCGGGACCCTTTCTTTGCGCAGGATTCTTTTTCTCCATAAAAGCAGTCGTTTTTTGCGCCTCCGCAATTTCTTTTTCCAACTGTTCTTCCAGTGCTCTTTTGGTTCCTTCTGCCCGGCCAAGCTGTGTCTGTTCCGCTGCAATGGTCTTTTTTATGCTTTCCAGTCTTTTCTGCCGTTCTGTCTGTCTTTTTTCCAGTTCCGCATATTCCATCTGACGTACTTTCTGTGTTTCTTCTTCCTTCCGAAGCTGCTCTGCCTTCTCGACCGCTTCCTGTTGAAATAAAAACATCCGGCATCTGTGAAAGTCGCTTCTGTTCGTGTTCTTTCTGACTCTCGGGCAGTTCTCTTAACAGCCATTCCGTTAGCTGTGCACGTTTTTCCTTTACCTGTCTGCGGCAGCTGCCCGCAGCCTCGCTTTGTCCCGCAGCTGCTTCCTCCTGCATCCGAAGTTCTTCTTTCTTGTGATCCAGCGTTTCTTTATCTGGCGTATGTTCTGCTCGTCTGGCAGGCTGCGGATGATGAATAGCGCCGCAGACCGGGCATGGTTCTCCCTCTGTCAGTTTTTCTGCCAGAATTCCCGCCTGTGCATCCAGAAATAAAGATTCCATCGCCTGATATGTTTCCCGTAAAGCATCTCTCTTTTTGATTTCACGCTGGTATGCACCTTGCTTTTCTTCCAGTTCTTTGCGTCCCTGCTCCCAGCTTTCCAGCAGATTTTCCAGCGTTTCCAGCTTCTGGTGGTATTTTTCCTGCAGCAGCGCGGCTCCGTCTCTTTCGGCCAGATGTTCTGCCGTTGTCGCGATATCCGCCTGTAAGTTCTCTTCTTCCTTTCGCAGTTGTGTCACCTGCGCGGCAATCTGCGTCCTTTCAGCCGTCGTTCTCTCCAGCTGTTTTTCGTTTCTTCTAAAGTGTGGATTTTCTGTTCCAGATTTTTCTTTTCATCCAGCTAGTTTTTCGCAGACCTGATCCTGCCCGGCCAGCCTTTCTGCCTCTTCGGCTGCCCTGGCCGCTGTCTCCTCTGTTTCTTTTAGTTTTTTTACAAAGAACGCTTTCCTCTTCTTTGTTTGCCGTTTCCTCTTTGACTGCGCCTGCAATTGTCTCGCAGTATGCTTCCATCTGCTGTATCTGCTCTGCGGCATACGCTTCTTTTTGTTCCGTCCGTGCAAGTTTCACCTCCGCATCAGAGAGACGTTCTTCCCGTGCTTTCTTCTGTTCCAGGACTTTTTTTGCACGCTCCTGCTCTGTCTGAAGCTGTTCTTTTGCTTCTGTTGCTGCCTGCAGTTCCTTTTGCAGCTGTGTCATTGCACTTTGCTCCTGCTGCACTTTTCGCAGCAGTTCCAGACACACTTTTTCTTCCCGAATCTGCTCTTCCAACTGCTTACAATCTCTGCCTCTTTCTCTGCCTGCTCACTTCTCTTTTTCTTTTCTTCTTCCTTCGGAAGCAGAGTCTCCCATTCTTTTTCTTTCTGCTCTTTCTCTTTTTGTCTCGTCTGTCGCTCTTTTAGTTTTTCCCAAAAGCTGGGTTTTTCTTTTCGATCTCTTCATTTAGCGTACTCTGCTCGTCTTGCAACGCCTTTAATTTCTCATCGTCCCATTCGATGCAGCGTGCAAGCAGTTCCATACCGCGCATAACCTGGCCGTCGAATTTATTTTTCTTCAGCCGGTCAAACTCTGTTTTCCATTCTGCCTCTTCCGGGCAGACAACATTTTCCAGATACTGGCTGATGCTGCGTTTCTTTTCATCGTATATTTTCCAGCGCTCCTTTGCTGCTTCCCGCAGGCGCTTCTGCAGCTCCTGATAAATCTCTGTGTGAAACATTTTCCGGAAAATTTCACTCCGATCCGCTGTTCCTGTCAGCAGAAGCTTCTGGAAATCTCCCTGCGCAATCATCGCAATCTGTCGGAACTGACGCTGATCCAGCCCGAGAAGTTCTGTCACTTTCTTTGTCACTTCCGAAGTTTTCGTAACCGGCTGCCGCTCATCCGGAAAAATCAGTTCTGCATTCGCTTTCTCCATCGTCATGCCCTGTCCGCGGTCCTTCGGGCGCAGATATTCCGGGTTTCTCTTTACCGTATAGTCCTTTCCCTGATACGTAAACGTAAGCTCTACGAAGGTACGCACCTCCGGTTTTGCATACTTACTGCGGAACATTTCGCCTTTCCGGATTTCACCGCTCGCTTCCCCGTAAAGCGCAAACGTGATGGCATCAAAAATCGTTGTTTTTCCAGCGCCGGTGTCCCCCGTAATCAGATACAGACCGCCGCCCAGCCGGTCAAAATCAAGTTCTATCCGGTCCGCATACGGTCCGAATGCACTGATGACTAATTTCTTTGGTTTCATGCCTTCATCCCCCGTAACAATTCTTCCACCAGCGCTTTCTGCTGTGCGGTCATGCTCTGATTATTCTGTAATTCATAAAATTCCCGGAACAGTTCCAGTTCTGATTTTTCCTCCACTCGTTCCGCCGTGCCAATGTCTGCAGCAGACCGGGTTCTTTTGTTATCGTACTCCAGGCGCATCAGGTTCGGATAGATCGTTCGGAGTTTTGCCATTCCATCCGGCACATCTTCTTCATCCGTCAACGTCACCAGAAGGTAATCCTCGCAGTCGCTGTTCTTATAAAATGTTTTTGCCGTGACTTCCAGATACGTCCCCCGGATTTTCCTGAGATCGTGCAAGGGCTTTAATGGAATTGTTCTAAGCTCCACCGTTCCTTTTTCTTTTAATTCGATCACCGTAATCGATTTTTCCTGTCCTGCTTCCGAAAAAGAATATTTCAGCGGCGAACCGCAATAGCGAACCGTGTCTCTTTCCACCTTCTGTGGGCTGTGGATGTGCCCCAGTGCAGCATAATCAAACTTTTCAAACAATTCTGCCGGAATCTGATCCAAGTCGCCAACCTGCAGTTCTTCTGCATCACATCGTTTTGCCCCGGTTACGAACTGATGGGCCAGAATCACATTTCGATCCTGTTCATCAACCAGATCCTGTTCCAGTGCAATCCGAACTGCATCCGCTGTACACATTACTTCTTCTGCACGCTCCGGCAGGGCATGACGCACCACCGCAGGCCGTAAAAACGGAAGCAGATGAATCCACACCGTGCCATACGCATCCTGCAGCGGAATTTTCTCTATCGTTCCATTGTATACCTTTGAAAAATATATCCCGCTTTTTCCCATCAGGCTGGATCCAAATGCCAGACGCTCGGCGGAATCATGGTTTCCACTGATAATAAAAGTGAGAATCCGATTGGTGGAAAGCTCTGTCAGAAACGCGTCAAAAACCTGAACCGCTTCTGCACTTGGAATCGTACTGTCGTAAATATCTCCGGAAAGCAGTACGCCATCTGGTCTCTCTCTTTTTGCAGCATGCAGAATCTGCGACAAAATGTACTTCTGATCCTCGATCATCGAAAATTCATTGACTCGCTTTCCGATGTGGAGATCGGATAAGTGGAATAATTTCATAAGCGCCTCCCTGTCATTTTCCATGGTATTGTAATCTGCCGGGCCCGCCACTGGCAGCCCCCTCCGAACGTAAAACAACAAAAGCCCCTGCTTTCGCAGGAGCTCTCTCTTTCGTAGCGAGAGGGGGATTCGAACCCTCGACACCGCGGGTATGAACCGCGTGCTCTAGCCAACTGAGCTATCTCGCCATACTATATTTTTAGAAGTATGGGGCCTACAGGGCTCGAACCTGTGACCCTCTGCTTGTAAGGCAGATGCTCTCCCAGCTGAGCTAAGACCCCATATCTGTTTTCTAGCAGTTCTTACGTCCTGCTGACAATATGTATATTAGCACGCTTTGTTCTGTTTGTCAACGATATTTTTTGAAATTTTTCAAATTTTTTCTTTTGTTTCTACAATACCAGCGATTTCATGTCCTTCCGGCATACGCTGTCTTTAACTATCCATTCTTCTAACAGATCTTTCAGGGCATTTGCACTGACCGGTGCATAAGCACTTGGCTTTACCACCGCAGTATTTCCTGCCGCAATGGCATCTACCAGCGGTTCTAACGTCAGCAGAACAGGGTAATTCCACGGGCTCATAATCAGCACATTGCCATAAGGAGAAGGGCTTCGATAACTTTTTGCAGCGAACTGCGCCAGCGGTGTTCTGACATGTTTTGTTCTGCAAAGCCGCCCTAAGTGCTGCTTCATCCAGCGGATTTCCCCCTGCACCAGTCCAATCTCACACATCACACTCTCCGTCTTGCTCTTTCCAAGATCCGTATGCAGCGCTTTGCAGAGGATCTGCTCCTGTTTTTGCAAGGCCATTTCCAATCTGCTCAAAGCCTCCATCCGCACATACAAACGCCCATTTAATGCGGTACGAACCGAAACAATACGATCCGCATTTACAATCGTTGTCTTTGATGCACGCTTCATACATTTTCTTGTTATTTTCTCTTCCAGCTGATACAGTCTGCTTTTAATTTCATAAAACTCATTTGACGTATAAGCAAACACCTTGTTTTCCACTGCCTAGAAATATAAAATATCTTCTGTTCTTATGGAAACACATTCTTTCTTTTCTGTGTATCCCCGGATAGATTCCCCTTTGCTTCTTACATACTCTTTTATTTCTGCAAATTCTTTCGTAAAATTTACATATTCGAGTATAACGCCCTCTTTTTCCGGGTCATCGATCTCTCTTTCTGTAATATTCATAACTGTCTCTTTTCTCATTTTTTATTCATTCTATAGTCGAAGGATATATTTACTTCCCATCTTTCTCCGGAAGAGCTGTCATGCACAAAAAAACTAATTCCAAATACCACAACACATCCCACCATAAGCATCACCATCTGATTTACACTTACTACAGACCCCTGGAACTTCGGGTTACAATCCAGTGTATCACGAATCGCAGTAATCATTTCTTCTGGCAGCTGATTGTTCTCCATCTCTTCGAAGATTCCACGGAGCATATGATTTTTCAGCAGGGAAGTTCCGTAGGTACTTGGCAGATACGACAGTACTTTCTGCAGACCGCTGCCGAAATTTGAAATCGGCATGTAAGCTCCGCATAAAAATCCATACCCGGCACTTACGATTGTTCCCACTGCGGATAACTGACCCTGGGTTGTCAGTGGAAAACTGACGATGCTTGACAACGTGCTTCCAAAGAGTACCAGTAAAATTTCATCGAGAAGAACCCAGAGTACATCTACAGCGCTCATATACCAGCCCATTTTGTACATATAGCCAAGGCATAATACAAGCGCAAGCCCATTCACCAGCAGGGAATTGACTACAGTAGATAAAAAATACCCAAGATAAAGCTGTGCTTTGCTGATTGGCGATACATTAAAATCTTTCCTTGTTCCGTTTGCCCGGTCCTGTACCATCGTAAGATTCACGCAGAATGTCACAGTCACACAGCTGACTGCCAGAAGAGCCGCGGCAAGCTGTGCGGCCACCGTTCCATCGATCAGTTTGTCTGAGATTGTAATCATGTCCGGGATCGCGGACACAAAGGAATCTCTGTATACGTTTGCCAGAAATGTAGCATACAGCAAAATCAGAATTCCCGGAGTAATTAAAGCCGAAAAAAACATTCCTCTGTCTTTAAAAAACAATTTTCTGTTTCGACTTATAAGTGCAAATACTGCCTTCATCTGTGCTCACCTCCCAATGTTTTTCCGGTTACAGCAAGAAATACATCATCCATTCTGCCCTTTACCACTTCATAATCACGGAATATTTCCTGATGTTCCACGATCAGCCGGGTAGCCTCTGCGGTATTTTTTACTTTTAACTGATAGCCATCCCAGATCTTTTTATACTCTCTGCCCAGTGTTTTTGATTTCTTCTTCTGTCACACCATAAACAGACATAGTGTCCTGCACATACTCATTTTTCAGCTCAAAAGGAGTTCCTTCTGCCACGATGCTTCCTTTATCCAGAATCACCACATAACCGGCATTTGCAGCTTCTTCCATGTAGTGCGTAGTCAGAAAAACTGTCAGCTTTTCTTCCACTCGAAGTTTTTCAATGATATCCCAGATCAAAAGCCGCGTCTGTGGGTCAAGTCCTGTCGTTGGTTCATCTAAAATCAGAAGTTCGGGCCGATGCAGCAAGGCTCTTGCAATATCAATTCTTCTTCTCTGTCCGCCGGACAGTTTTCCGACCGGCCGGTTCAGATAATCTCCGAAATCAAAAATCTCCACTAGTTCCCGCAATCTTTTTTCAAACGCTTTTCCTGTTATTCCATAAAGCGCTGCTCTGTTTTTCAGATTTTCCCCGACGGTAAGTGGCTTGTCCAGCACACTGTCCTGAAATACCACGCCAAGCATTGTTCCAACTTTCCTTCCGATCTTATCCAGATCTGTGCCCTGGATCTGAACCGTTCCGCTGTCTTTGCGAAGCTGCCCGCAGATGATCGAAATCGTTGTGCTCTTCCCTGCCCCGTTTACACCAAGGAATGCAAAGAGCTCTCCTTTTTTCACCTGAAAACTCAGATCATTGACTGCTTTTACATCACCAAATCTTTTCTTTAAATGAGTGATTTTAATCATATCTGTTTCCATTACGCCTGCCCTCTCCTTTGATTTCTTTGCTGTTCCACATAAAAAACTATCAGACAATTTCAATTGATACAAAACGTGATTTTTATATCCACATACCGATGTTTGTCCAAATACAGCTTCCCGAACATTCTGCACCCAGGATGCTTCCCTGTTGTGGCAATATACCATAACATGTTCTTCCTGCTTTGGATCAATCTGTTCCACCTCACATGTCATCCATCTCACCCCCAGTTATTCCTATTTCTTTTATATATGATTTTACAGCATTCGTCCAGTCTGCATGATGTGAAATGCAGAAATTCGCGGGTAAGATGCCAATTTCTGTTGTCTGCTCGTCTGGCGCATAGGAATTCATAAAAATAAGTGGAAAGCCATGTCAATGGACATGAAACTTTCCACTTATTCATTTTCATAAATTTTTTAATCACTTGAAACTCCACGTCATGAATTCCCGCTTATCCTAATACTTCAAATCTGCCATGTGTATCACCTGTAATATATATCATATCTGTCCTTTCTGAAATGATTGTTCATAACCATTCACATTGTACCATATTTGTCAGGCGGCAAATTATCCTTCCCACCTACTGTAAACTTCCTGCAAATTAAATTAGTATATCACATTATCGGCAATAAAACCATATATTTCGTTTTTCCTTATTGTTATTTTTGCCGTCAAGCAGAATGCTGTTTTGGGAGGTAACACCTGATCTTACACACTTCTTGTATGCATTCTGGACTGCAGAGCTTGCCACAGTTGCGGCTGGTGCTGTTTACCATTACCTCATCCAATGGCTATTATATACTACATGATTGACTTTCTGTTCTGTACTGATTTTCTCTCAACAACCATAGACAAACTCCACACAAAAATATATAATAAAACACAAAAAGCCAGAAAGGAGCCCCATGCTTTTAGACGAATTCGATCCATCCAAAACCGCAGTAATTAATCCATGGGATCTGATCAAAGAAATCGATCAGATTCCCAAAACAGCGATCGCCTGTTATTCTCACATAACATTCGAGCGAATCGTTGCGGAACTTCAGGCAGAAATCATCGCAGAGACGAGTACCGCAAATGGTAAAAAGCCAATCTACCGTGCCAAATATAAAGGCAGTGAACTTTCCCTTTTCATGATTGATGTCGGTGCCCCGACAAGTGTGGGAATGCTTGAGGACGTCTACCAGATGGGAGTGCAGACCGTTGTTATATTTGGAACCTGCGGTGTTTTAGATGGCAGTATTGCAGATTGTTCCATTATTATTCCAAACGCAGCTGTTCGGGATGAGGGGACAAGCTATCACTATATGCCCCCGTCAGACGAAATCCGGGTGAATCAAAAACATATGGAAATGTTAACCAGACTTCTGGATAAAATGCACGTAACCTATACGGTTGGAAAAGTATGGACTACCGATGCTTTTTACCGGGAAACCGTGGAAAAAGTAAAGCGCAGAAAAATGCAGGGCTGTATCTGCGTTGATATGGAGTGCTCTGCAAATGCAGCCGTGGCTCAGTTTCGAGACAGGAATCTGATCCAGTTCTTTTACGCAGCAGACAATCTGGATGCAGAAGAATGGGATATCAGAAGTCTCCACAACTGTGATAAACTGGAAGAAAAAGACAGAATTGCAGCCATAGCGCTCGAAATAGCACTGCAAAGCGAACGCTGGCAGAAAGAAGGAAATAGCGATAAAATATGCCTATAAAAATAGAAAAATCTTAGACGGCACCAAAGAAATGCAGGTACAGACTGGCCTTATCCTTCTCACGGATGGAGAAAAAATCACCGGCCTTGTCCCGGATGGTTCTGATCTTTCGGGTTATACGGAAGTAGATCTTGCCGGAAAGTACATCATGCCGGGACTTATTAACATGCATGTGCACCTTGCCGGAAACGGAAAACCGTAGAAAAACAGCGGGACAATGAAAAACTGGTCAAAACCCTGATGAGCACCGGGCTTTCCCGTGCCACTGCCTACCGCACGGTGGCAGGCTTTGCAAAAACAGAGCTGCTAAGCGGCGTCACTACCATCCGAACCGTAGGCGGTCTTGGCACGTTTGATACACGGCTGCGGGATGGAATTGCGGCCGGAAAGAAAATCGGCCCGAGAATCCTTGCGGCAAACGAAGGAATTTCTGTACCGGGCGGTCATATGGCGGGTTCTGTTGCAATTGCCGCAGAAAACATCGATGCTGCAGTTGCTCACGTAGAAGAAGCAAAGCGGGAAAATGTTGATCTGATCAAGCTGATGATCACGGGCGGCGTGCTGGATGCCACCCAAAAGGGCGTACCAGGAGAGCTGAAAATCCGGTTTGGTAACACTTCGCTGTGAAGGCGTTCCAGGACAGCTTCATAGTTTCCTCCAATAGCTTCATAGCACTCTCGCATTGTCATATTTTAGTCCTCCTGTCAATTGTATTCCACTAATTCATGAACCTCTGCTAATCA
>ENA-OQNJ01000221-OQNJ01000221.1-human-gut-metagenome-genome-assembly--contig:-NODE-221-length-15271-cov-3.236199_pt1 | contig 15271 bp, 18 predicted proteins | sample MGYA00242630_ERZ504882 | MGnify/ENA primary metagenome ERZ504882 (study PRJEB26092, sample SAMD00036408) | human gut metagenome | host: Homo sapiens | study: EMG produced TPA metagenomics assembly of... | reverse complement strand
GCAAGTTTATCGATGAACCAGATGTCAATCTTTTGAATTTGCATGAATTTCTTCATAAGAAATGCCTTTTTCTGATTTGCTTCTGCAATTCTCCAGATTCTCATATCATCGACAATTTTTAATCTTCGATTAATTCTCTTTTGTCAAGCTTGCAAAGTCATAAGACATAAGACTGTCTACATGCTGTTCCAGAGAACGGATAGCTTTCATTAATGCACCTTCAAAGTTATTGCAGATGCTCATAACTTCTCCGGTTGCTTTCATCTGTGTAGTTAAAGTTCTCTTTGCACTGATGAATTTATCGAACGGCAGACGCGGAATCTTTACAACACAGTAGTCAAGCATTGGCTCGAAACTTGCATAAGTTTTTCCTGTAATTGCATTTGGAATTTCATCAAGTGTATAACCAAGTGCAATCTTTGCTGCAACTTTTGCAATCGGGTAACCGGTTGCTTTAGAAGCCAGTGCAGAAGAACGGGAAACTCGCGGGTTTACTTCGATAACACAGTATTCAAAGCTGTCTGGATTTAATGCATACTGTACGTTACATCCACCTGTAATTCCAAGTTCTGTAATGATATTGAGTGCAGAAGTACGAAGCATCTGATACTCTTTGTCACCAAGAGTCTGAGATGGTGCAACTACGATACTGTCTCCGGTATGGACACCAACCGGATCAATGTTTTCCATGTTACAAACGGTAATACAGTTTCCTGCACCGTCACGCATTACTTCGTATTCAATTTCTTTCCATCCTGCGATACAACGTTCTACTAAAACTTCTCCAACACGGGAAAGACGCAGACCATTTTCCAGAATTTCTACTAACTGTTCTTCATTATAAGCGATACCACCACCGCTTCCACCAAGGGTGTAAGCCGGACGAAGTACAACCGGATAACCGATCTTATTCGTAAACTCAATACCTGCTTCTACACTACGTACAACTAAAGATGCTGCAACCGGCTCACCGATTTTTCCATAGTATCTTTAAATTCCTGACGGTCTTCTGCTTTTTTATAGTCTGGGAAGTCGTACCAATCAGACGTACATGATGCTCTTTTAAGAAGCCTCTCTCTTCAAGTTCCATTGCAAGGTTTAATCCTGCCTGTCCACCAAGAGTCGGAAGCACACTGTCCGGTTTTTCTTTCATAATTAACTGCTCTACCACTTCAACGGTAAGCGGTTCAATATAAACGCGGTCTGCAATATCTTTATCTGTCATGATGGTTGCCGGATTGGAGTTTAAGAGTACAACTTCAATTCCTTCTTCTTTCAAGGAACGGCAAGCCTGTGTTCCCGCATAGTCAAACTCTGCTGCCTGTCCGATTACAATCGGACCGGAGCCGATTACAAGTACTTTTTTAATATCCTGAATCTTCGGCATTATTTGCTTTCCTCCATCATCTTCATAAATCTGTCAAATAAGTATCCTGAATCCTGTGGTCCCGGGCATGCTTCCGGATGGAACTGTACGGTAAAAATATTCTTTCCGATATATTTCAGTCCTTCGTTTGTCTTATCATTTACATTTTCAAATGCCGGCACTGCCACATTTTGGTCTAAAGTATCTGTATCTACCATATAACCATGGTTCTGAGAAGAAATATAAACTCTTCCGGTTTCCAAATCTTTTACCGGATGATTTCCTCCTCTGTGTCCGTACTTCATCTTCTTAGTATCTGCACCTGTTGCTAATGCCATTAACTGATGTCCAAGGCAAATCGCAAAAATCGGAACTTCTGAATCATAAAGTTTCTTTACTTCTTTTATAATGGAAACACATTCCTTCGGGTCCCCAGGTCCGTTTGAGAGCATGATTCCGTCCGGATTACTCTTTAAAATTTCTTCCGCCGGTGTTGCTGCCGGGTAAATTGTTACTTCGCATCCTCTCTTATTTAAAGATTTTGCGATGGTTTCTTTTGCGCCAAAATCAAGCAGTGCAACTTTTGGACCATTTCCCTTTTAAAACATGTTTTTCTTCGCAGGTTAAACCCGCTCAACTACTTTTCCGGTTGTGTATTCTTTTAATTTTGGAATAATCTCATCCAGATTGTAGTTTTCATTCGTTGTAATCATACCATTCATGGTACCTTTTTCTCTTAAGATTTTTGTCAGTGCTCTTGTGTCGATTCCGGCAATTCCCGGAATATCATACTTCTTAAGAAAGTTTTGAACTGTATCTTCACAGCGGAAATTACTTGGAATTCGTGATAATTCTCTGACGATGTAACCATCTGGCCACGGTCTCAAAGACTCCTGGTCTTCGTGGCAGATGCCATAGTTACCAATTAACGGATATGTCATGCAGACAGCCTGTCCGGCATAAGAAGGGTCCGTAAGGACTTCAAGATAACCTGTCATAGATGTATTAAAGACTATCTCACTAATAATTTCTTTTTCGACCCAATGCTGGTGCCGGTAAAGCGGTGCCGTCTTCCAGTATCAAAAATGCTTTCATTTTTCACCTGTCTCCCTTTCCTATTTCTTGCTGTTAGTTTACGGGTTTCCTATTTTTCCCCAAATTGTAAAAACGTGTATCACAAGATATTTCATTTTTCAACCTTTTTTCTATATTTTTTACAGTTTTAAAATTTTTTATCTTCTGTCTTCACTTTTTCCTGTTCCCTCTAGACAATCAGCCACAAAGATAAGTTCCGTAAATATTCTGAGATTACTCTATATTATACCACATCTCTTTTTATCTTTTTCGATTATTTTTTCAAAATAGTCTTGACTTTTTTTACATATTATTGTATAGTGTTCCTTGTGCTTACAAAAGCGCAAACTTAATAACAGATGCAGGAGTGGCGGAATTGGCAGACGCGCAGGCTTCAGGTGCCTGTGGTAGCAATATCGTGTGGGTTCAAGTCCCATCTCCTGCATTAACAGGGAAGTCGGTGAACGGCTTCCTATTTTATTTTGTGCAGATAATTTTGAAAGCCTATTGGCTATTAATGGTCTGTAACCGTTGCCTGCCACACTGAGGGGTACAGCTGTCACAGGAATTTGATTATTATATTGGAGATGGGATTGCAGCGTGAAGAGATTGAATCTATCTTATATTAATGTAATATGTGTGTTTGTTTTGTCCTTTGCTGTTATGGAGTATGTAAATCTTTTGATTGGCAGAGTGGGCGGATTTCCTGTGCTTGCAGGGGTGCTTGTGTCATATTCCGCTATGAGATATGGCAGCTTTGCAAGGAAAAATATGGCATGCTACATGGGCATCTATATACTGACATGGTTTATCGGCACGGTAGTGCTCTTTATCTCAAAATACTCAGGCTGGGGCAATATCAAAAAGCTTGGTCCGGCGCAGTATTTTAAGGCACTGTACGGCTCAACCCTGTCAGAGATATGGGGATATTTTTTTGCAATTGTGCTCATGCTGACAGTGATTGTTTCACTTTTTCCGCTTATCGTAATAAAAACAGGAAAATATATGCACGGTATGTGTTGGGAAATACGCTTTTTTGGACGATAATACTCATACCGCTTAGGTTTATAGATAAGAAATTTGTCAATCACAAGGTGATGTGGCAGGCCGGCTGTATGATGGCCTTTGCTGTGCTTTTGCTTGTGCTGGAGCTTTTCGTTGTATACAGATTGGTGAAATACAGGTATTGCGATGAGCATGCAGACAGGAAAGTGCGCATTCACAGACGCAGAGTTCGAAGGAAAACATTAAAAGCTGTAATAGTCATTGTGCCGGTCGTTGTCATTGCAATTATTGTTGTTTACACATATTTCATGTCGCCTTCAAACGAGCCGGCTGAGTATGAAAAGGTCGCAAGCTGTATCACAAATGATGACAGGCTTGGGCCTATGGTTTATGACAGTCAGGTGTATATTCCGATAACCATAGAGCTTGACTATGCAGGGACCGGCAGTCCGCTTGGCTATATTGTATACAAGGATCAGGACTATGGCAGCAGGTACTATGAGCTTGCAGCTTCAAACCTCTTATATATGAATAAGAACGGTGACGATACATATTTACAGATGTCGGGCAACGCATCAAATTCATACAAGAAGCTGTCTGTAGTTGAAAAAAGCAATTCATGGAAGGACTGCAGAGTTTTTCTCATGTGGGATGAGGAGTGGCAGTCAGAGTCGCGCTACAGCAAGGATGTCACAGGCTATACGGAGTGCGATGAGGATTTCATAAAAAGTCTTGAGGATACTTTTGGTGCAGTGAAAATAAATCCGGCAGACTTCAAGGGCTATGATGCCTATTTTACAATAGAGGGCTACAAATCCATGAAGGATGCCATAGAGAGTGACAGTCATGTGGGCACCTGGGTGGGCTGCATACTGGCAAAAGACGATAAATTTTACTATGGCAGCTACGACAATGAAATCACAGGCGGACAGCTTCAGATGCTGCGCCATGTGCTCGGCGGTAATTGATATAGCATTTAATTTTTGCCGAAAGAAAATTAAAGTAAAAAGAAATAAAAAAAGGATTTTTAAAAATCACGTCGAATAATAACTAGTGTAGAGCATAATTAGTGTAGAGCACTATTAGTGGAATGTAACGCTATTTGTTACATTTGTGTGTGAATAGCAGCAGAACATAACGACTGTGACAGCGAGGAGGCAGATAAATGACTATTCGCGAGCAGATAGAAAAACGTGAGCAGGAAATACTTAGTCCGTTCGCATGCCTGAGCATCAACTCAAGAGGCAGGGACTATGATGAGCCGCAGTGCGATATCAGGCCTGTTTTTCAGCGGGACAGGGACCGGATACTGCATAGCAAGGCATTCAGGCGTCTGAAAAATAAGACACAGGTGTTTCTTACGCCAAAGGGCGACCATTACCGCACACGTATGTCGCATACGCTTGAGGTGTCGCAGAATGCCAGGACAATAGCCAAGGCACTGAGACTGAATGAGGATCTGGTGGAGGCTATAGCACTGGGACACGACCTGGGGCATACACCGTTTGGACATGCGGGTGAGCGCATCCTCAATGAGATTTACGAGGGTGGCTTTAAGCATAATGAGCAGAGTGTGCGCATAGTGGAGAAGCTTGAAAAGGACGGAGCAGGACTCAATCTGACATGGGAGGTCAGAGATGGTATGCTAAATCACCAGACCTCGCTCATGCCACACACCTTAGAGGGCAAAATAGTCAGGCTTTCAGACAAGATAGCCTACATAAATTCAGACTTTGATGATGCAATCCGCGCACAGCTTCTGTGCGAGGATGATATACCGCTTGAGATAAGAAACACGCTTGGACACAGCACCAAGGCCAGGCTCAATCATATGGTGCACAATATCATCACAAACAGCATGGGAAAGGACGATATATGCATGTCAAAAGAGTCTGCGCAGGCAATGCAGGATTTGCGTAAATTCATGTTCGCAAACCTCTATAACAATCCCGTCGCAAAAAGCGAGGAGAAAAAGGCCAAGGCGATGCTCAAGCAGCTTTATTTCTATTATATGGAGCATATAGAGGAGCTGCCGCAGAAATACCTCGCCATGCTAGGGCAGGGTGATGACAAGGGGCGCATCATATGCGACTATATATCAGGCATGACAGACCAGTATGCCACCACGAAGTTCCACGAGTATTTCGTACCGGTAGCATGGGAAATCGATGGTTACTGAGATTATTTATAATTCTGTAAAAACCGCCCGGTGAGCGCGTCTGCAGTGCGGCACTTAGCTCTTGCAGAGGCGACTAGCGAAGCTGCTTAGAGACTGTAGAATTATGCACATGAAGCACAGAAATGCACCGGCATGGAAGCCGGGGCAAGGAGATATCGAGCCATGGATGGCGAGTTTCGACGGTTTCGTCAAGCATAGAAAAACTGCAGGCATAATTCGTACAGACTCTTAGCAGCGTAGCGTTAGCCGGTTGTAAGAGCTAAGTGCCGCACTGCAGACGCGCTCACTGGGCGACAACAAAGAAGAACAGTAAGGGGATGATAAAATGCCGTACTACTCTGACGAGCTTATAGAGGAGGTACGTTCGCGAAATGACATAGTCGATGTTATAGGAAGCTACGTGCATCTTCAGAAAAACGGGAAGTACCTATTTTGGATTATGCCCATTCCATAACGAAAAGACAGGTATCCTTTTCCGTCTCACCGAATAAGCAGATGTACTATTGCTTCGGCTGTGGAGCCGGAGGCAATGTATTTACATTTCTCATGCAGTATGAGAACTTCACCTTCCCAGAGGCCATGCAGGAGCTTGCAGACCGTGTGGGAATTGAGCTTCCCAAGCAGGAGATGACATCAGCACAAAGGAGAGAAGCAGACAGGCGCACACAGCTGCTTGAGATAAATAAAGAGGCTGCAAAGTATTTTTATATGCTGCTTCGTGGACCAAGAGGACAAAGGGCGCATGAGTATTTCAAAAAGAGAGAGCTGTCAGATGAGACAATGCAGAAGTTCGGTCTTGGTTACTCGGACCAGTACAGTGATGATCTGTACAAGTATCTGCGCAGCAAGGGTTATGATGATGAGATACTTAAGGAGACAGGTCTTGTGACGATAGATGAGGTCAGAGGCGGGCACGATAAGTTCTGGAATCGTGCGATGTTTCCGATTATGGATGTGCACAACCGTGTCATAGGCTTTGGAGGCCGAGTGATGGGTGACGGAGAGCCAAAGTATTTAAACTCTCCGGAGACAAAGATATTTGATAAGAGCCGTAATCTTTACGGACTTAATATAGCAAGGAGCACGAGGAAAAACCAGCTCCTTTTGTGTGAGGGCTACATGGATGTCATAGCACTGCATCAGGCGGGCTTTGACAATGCGGTGGCGTCGCTTGGCACGGCGCTCACGAGCGGACATGCCTCACTATTAAAGAGATACACCAATGAGGTGTATCTGACATATGACAGTGATGGCGCCGGGGTAAAGGCAGCGCTGCGTGCGATTCCGATACTCAAGGAGGTAGGCATCACAACAAAGGTCATTAACATGCGGCCGTACAAGGACCCGGATGAGTTTATCAAGGCGCTTGGCGCACAGGAGTATGAGGAGCGTATCAAAAAGGCTGAAAACAGCTTTATGTTTCAGATACGGATCATGCAGGCAGGCTATGATATGGACGATCCCGAGTCAAAAACCGCATTTTATAATGAAATCGCAAAGAAGCTGCTTGGGTTTACCGAGGAGCTTGAGCGGACAAACTATACGCAGGCAGTGTCCAGAGAGTACAGCATACCATACGACGACTTAAGAAAGCTCGTAAACAGTATGGCAATGAAGGGCGGTATCGTAAAGCCTCAGACAAAGCTTAAAAGTGGAATCAATGAGAAAAATAAAAAGGAGGATGGCATGAAGCAGTCGCAGAAGCTTCTCCTCACATGGCTCATAGAGGATAATTCACTTTTTGACAGGATAAAGGGGCGTATCAGTGCAGATGACTTTACCGAAGAGCTGTACCACAAGGTGGCTAAGGAGGTTTTTTCACAGTACGAGACCACGCATACAGTAAATCCGGCCAGGATAGTAAGCATGTTTACCGATGAGGACGAACAGCGCGAGGTGGCAGGGCTTTTCAATGCCACAATCCATCAGGTGGAGGGCAAAAATGACAAGGCAACCGCACTCAGGGAAACCGTTGTCCGTATCAAGCAAAACAGCATAGACTACCGCTCAAAGCATCTGGCACCTACAGATACGGAGGGCATGATGAGGATTATTGAGGATAAGCGTGCACTCGAAGAATTGCAAAAAATACCAGAATAAAGAGGAAAATAAAATGGCAAAGAAAAAGGAACAAAAAGACATGGCACAGGAGCAGGAGCAGAGACTGAATTTCCAGCAGAAGCTTATTGAGATTCTTGAGCTTGGAAAAAGAAAAGAATATGCTCGAATATCAGGAAATTGCAGATTTTTTCAAGGACTTAAATCTGGATCCGGAGAAGTTTGAGATGGTAATTGATTATCTCGAGCAAAACGGCATAGACGTGCTTAAAATCAGCAATGATGATGACGTGGATGATGATATCATACTCGATGATGAGGACGAGGTAGAGGTTGAAAAGATTGATCTCTCAGTACCGGAGGGAGTCAGCGTCGAGGATCCTGTCCGTATGTATCTTAAGGAAATAGGTAAGGTACCTCTTCTCTCAGCAGATGAGGAGATTGAGCTCGCTCAGAATATGGAGGACGGAGCGGTAGCAACCGAGAAGATTAATGTACTAAAGGGCCGCATTGATGGTGCATCGGAAGAGGAAAAGGCTGAGATAAAGGAAGAAATAAAGACACTGCAGAGGGATGTGGACAAGGGAGCAGATGCCAAAAAGCGTCTTGCAGAAGCAAACCTGCGTCTTGTTGTCAGCATCGCAAAGAGATATGTGGGAAGAGGAATGCTTTTCCTTGACCTGATTCAGGAGGGAAACTTAGGTCTTATCAAGGCAGTTGAGAAGTTCGACTACAAGAAGGGCTACAAATTCTCTACATATGCCACATGGTGGATTCGCCAGGCTATCACAAGAGCCATAGCCGATCAGGCCAGAACAATCCGTATTCCTGTGCATATGGTTGAGACAATCAACAAGCTCATCCGTGTGTCAAGACAGCTCCTTCAGGAGCTTGGCAGAGAGCCTTCACCGGAGGAAATTGCCAAGGAGATGAACATGCCGGTAGAGCGTGTGCGTGAGATACTCAAGATATCGCAGGAGCCTGTTTCACTTGAGACTCCAATCGGTGAGGAGGAGGATTCACATCTTGGTGATTTCATCAAGGATGATAATGTACCGGTTCCTGCTGATGCGGCAGCATTCACACTTCTTAAGGAGCAGCTTGAGGAGGTGCTTGGAACTCTTACAGAGAGAGAGCAGAAGGTACTCACACTCCGCTTTGGCTTAGAGGACGGCAGAGCCAGAACACTTGAAGAAGTAGGTAAGGAGTTCAACGTCACTCGTGAGCGTATCCGCCAGATTGAGGCAAAGGCGCTAAGAAAGCTTCGTCATCCAAGCAGAAGTAGAAAGCTTAAGGACTACTTAGAGTAAGATGATTAGGCTATCCAGAAGAATGAAGGCAGTGGCATCAATGGTCACGGCCGGCTACACGCTGTGTGATGTGGGAACCGACCATGGCTATGTGCCTATTGCCCTGGTGCAGGGTAATATAATACCGAAAGCAATTGCTGTTGATATAAATAAGGGACCGCTTGAGCGCGCCAATGAGCATATAAGGGCAAACGGTCTGACAGAGCAGATTACCACAAGGCTTTCCAATGGGCTTGAAGCGATACACGACGGAGAGGTTGACTCTATTGTCATAGCAGGAATGGGAGGAGAGCTTGTTATTCACATTTTAACCGCAGGGGAGACAGTGTGCAGGTCGGCAAAGGAGCTGATTCTGCAGCCACAGTCGGAAGTGAGCAAAGTCCGTGAATATGTAAGGAACACAGGCTATAAGATAGTTGATGAGGATATGATTTTGGAGGACGGAAAATACTATCCGATGTTCAGATGTGTGCCGTGTGCGGACAATTCCGCATGGGACAATATGGACGAGACGACGGTTACTGTATGCGATTTGTACGGACCGGTACTTATCAAAACGGTAATCCGGTGCTTCGGAAGTTTCTTGTCAGGGAACACCACAAGCTGGCTGCCATCATGCAGCAGCTAAGGACACAGGATATGAGTGATTCCATCATGGACAGAATCGAGCAGATAAACGAGATGATGGCATACAATGAGGCAGCATATTCGACTATGGGGGCAATAAGAAATGCAGGAATATAGTGTGAAGGTGACCTTGCCGGATGGACAGGTCATGGCAGTGACAGCATCAGAAAGTGATACTTTAGAAGCCGTAGCAGACAGATTCAAGGATTATTATGAGGATGACATAATCCTTGGAATTGTAAACGGCAGGCTTCGTGAACTGAATAAGAAAATAAAAAGTGACTGTGAGCTTAGCTTTGTGACGACAGCTGACAGGGATGGCAGGCGTACATACAGAAGAAGTGTTGTGCTGCTTTTGCAGAGGGCTATATACGATGTATATGGCAGTATGACACAGCTTCATGTGATGCATTCGCTCGGAGAAGGCTATTATTGTCAGCTTGAGAAAGCAGTGGAGTGTGCGGACAGCCAACAGGAAAAATATAATGAAGATACAGACTTACAAGGCAGCAGAGAAAACAGTGAGAAAAGTGTGACAGAGCATGATATCGACAGGATAGTATGCAGCATGTACACATTTGTGGAAAAAGACCTCACGATTACCAAGCACAGTGCAAAAACACAGTATGCAGAGCAGCTTTTCAAGGAAAAAGGGCTGCATGATAAGGAGAGGCTATTGCACTACAGGAGAAGCTCCAGAGTCAATCTCTATGAGCTGGATGGGGTGGTGGATTATTTCTACGGATTTATGGCACCCTCGACAGGCATGCTCAAATACTTTGATATAGTGCCGTATGAGAGTGGCTTTGTGCTTCTTTTTCCGGGTGCTCACAGCAGGAGTGTTGAGCCGCTTGTGACATCAAATAAGCTGTTTCACACGCTGGATGATTCCAGGGAATGGAGCAAGATGCTTGGAATAGGCACGATAGGCTCACTGAATGATGCGATTGCAGCAGGCAGGGGACAGGAAATCATGCTGCTTCAGGAGGCACTGATGGAGCAGAAGATAGGAAATCTTGCAGCGCAGATTGCTTCGGATGACAAAAAGAAATTTATCATGATAGCAGGTCCTTCATCATCAGGCAAGACATCGTTTGCCAACAGACTGTCAATCCAGCTTATAGCAAAGGGCAGAAAGCCACATCAGTTAAGTCTGGATGACTACTATGTGGACAGGGAGTTTTGCCCGAAGCATCCGGACGGAAGCTTTGATTTTGAGTGCCTTGAATCTATTGATGTAAAGCTGTTCAATGAGGATATGAACAGGCTTCTTAAAGGAGAGGCTGTTGATATGCCTTCTTTCAATTTTAAGACAGGAAAGAGAGAGTACCGCGGAAGAAAGCTGACGCTGGGAGCTGATGATATACTTGTCATAGAAGGAATCCACGGACTAAATGACAGGCTTTCACAGCTTATCCCGCCTGAGCACAAGTTCAAAATCTATATATCAGCGCTTACACAGCTCAATATTGACGAGCACAATCCTCTTTCCACCACAGATGAAAGACTTATACGCCGGATTGTGCGTGATGCGCGTACACGAGGTACCAATGCCATGGAGACTATCGCTATGTGGCCGTCTGTCAGAAAGGGTGAAAGGGAGAATATCTTTCCTTTCCAGGAACAGGCGGATGTGATGTTCAACTCTGCACTTGTGTATGAGCTTGCAGTACTCAAGGTGTATGCGGAGCCGTTGCTTTTTGGCATAGAAAGAGACTGCCCGGAGTATCTCGAGGCAAAGAGGCTGCTTAAGCTCTTAGACTACTTTCTTCCGATGCCGGCTGACGGCATACCAAACAATTCACTGCTTCGTGAGTTTGTAGGAGGAAGCTGCTTTAATGTTTAAAACTAAAAAATCCCGCATTCCGGCTGTGTATAGAATACTGCTTGTGGCAATTGCAGTCATGGCTATTGGCGGTATTGCCGTAAATTGTTATGTGGGAAATTATTATCGGGCAGATTCAATTGCGGAGGCTGCAATCGATTCAGACAGAGAGGTTTCTGTTACTATTGAAAAGAAGGACAAGCGTATACAGGCCACCCAGTACGACTTAAAGCTTAAGAATTATACGATAACCTTTGCACCGCAGGATAAGGAAAAAGCCACAAAGGCATTGATTTTTTATCCGGGAGGCAGGGTACAGTATACGGCGTATGCGCCGCTGATGCATGAGCTTGCAAAGAATAATTTCGTGTGCATACTTGTACATATGCCGGGCAACCTCGCAGTATTGGACCAGAATGCAGCAGACGGTATCATTGAAAAATACAAGGAAATATACCCATCCATACAGGAATGGTACATGGGAGGCCACTCCTTAGGCGGAGCCATGGCTGCAGAATATGTGTCAAAGCATGTTGATGAGTTTGACGGACTATATCTTTTTGCAGCATATTCTACCGCTGACCTGTCGGATTCAGATCTGAGGGTTTTTTAGCGTGTACGGTTCAGAGGATGGTGTGCTTGATATGGACAAATACCGCAAATACCGCTCAAACCTGCCGGAGGATACATATGAGTATGTCATTGATGGCGGGTGCCATTCTTATTTTGGAAGCTATGGTCTGCAAAAGGGAGACGGTACACCTGATGTGGCTTTCGAGGAGCAGATAGAGATGACGGTAGACTTTATTACATACAACAGCAAATAATAATTACCGGTAGACTGCATCATATACAACAGCAAATGATAGTTACCGGTAGACTGCATCATATACAACAGCAAATGATAGTTACCGGGAAATAACAAAATGCAACTGAGATATCTCAGTTGCATTTTTAATGGTGCACCTTGCGGCGCACGTTACTAATAAGTTACTTTACGAAACGCCAATAGGCTTTAGATTATTAAAATACGCAGGACGATAAGCCGGGTTATGTCGTTGAGTGATCATCTATCTAGGACGCCTGTTGCCAGACGCCTCAAGCAACCTACCTAAAGCTGGCGGGCCACGTCAAAGCTTTGTTTCGGTCTTGCTTCGGATGGGGTTTACATGTGCCCTCCCTGTTACCAGTGAGGCGGTAGTCTCTTACACTGCCATTCCACCCTTACCACAAAAGTGGCGGTATATTTCTGTTGCACTGTCCTTAGAGTTTCCTCCACCGGCCGTTAACCGGCATCCTGCCCTGTGAAGCCCGGACTTTCCTCACCTGCGGTCTTTCGACACCTGCAGCCGCGATCACCTGTCCTGCATATTTATTTAATATACCAAGCATTTTTTCAAAAATCAAGCCCTTTTACCAACTTTAATAAACGAAATATAAAATGTTTCTTAAAAGACGATAGGTCTATTGACGGTTTTTATCTTCAATATTATCTTAATAAATGTAAAGAACGATTTAAAACCTCAAATTCATAGCGTGGACACTGTATGAGGTAAGAATTTGGCTATAATGAAAATATAGGGCGAGGCGGTAATATGAGAGAAAAATTTATCAGATTTATGAATGGAAGAAACGGGATGGACGAGCTTGCAAGGGCTGAGTCATGGGTAGTAATGATATTACTTGTGGTTTCAATATTTACAAGGTCGGCGATACTTGATATACTGGCTATAGGACTGATGATACATATGTATTTTCGTGTATTTTCGAGAAATGTAAACAAGCGCTATGCAGAGAATCAGAAGGTTTTTAAATGCCAGGTATGAGTGGACCGTAAAGGCAGAGCGCAGGAAAAAGCGCTTTGCACAGAGGAAGCAGTACAAGTTCTTCAAGTGTCCTATGTGCAAGCAGGAGGTCAGGGTGCCAAGAGGACATGGCAAGATCTGTATTACCTGTCCGAAGTGCCGGGAGCAGTTCGTGAGACGCAGCTAGTACATCGAATAATAAGTAACCAGCCATATGACTTGCCTGATTTCCCATCTGCGGCGTTGTAGTCAATCGACGTAGCCACCGCTACGCCTCATTCCTCCGCCTTGCAGATGAAAATTCATTCTGCGTCATATAGCCAGAAACTTATTTTTCGATGTACTGGTACGTCAATATATATACCTGTACATAAGAGCATGGAGAAGAGAAATGTTTGGATATATAACTGTCAATAAGGACACTTTGTCCGAGGAAAATAAAAAAATATATCAAAGCTATTATTGCGGGCTGTGCCAGACAATGAAGTCGCAGTATGGCAGGCGTGCACAGATGGCACTAAACTATGACATGACTTTTCTCATAGTGCTTCTGACAGGCTTGTACGAGCCGGATAGTGTAACGCGGGATGGATTTGTATGCAGCGTGCACCCTACGAAGAAGCGTACACTTCGCACCAATGAGATTACAGAGTATGCTGCAGCTATGAACATACTGCTTGCATACTACAATCTGATAGATGACTGGAAGGACGATAAAAGCCTGACGAAGAAGACATACGCAGAGATGCTGAAAAAGGACTTTGAGAAGGCAAAAAAAGGCTATCCGATACAGGCTAAGGCGATAGAAGACTACATTGCAAGGCTTGCAGAGTGCGAGAAGAGCAATGATACCAATATTGATGCAGTTGCGGGGCTGACAGGAGAGATGCTCGGCATACTTTTTGCGTGGAAGCAGGATGAGTGGCAGAAGGATCTGAAGGAATTTGGCTGCTATATGGGCAAATTTATTTATATAATGGATGCGTATGAGGATATTGGGGATGATGTGAAAAAGAAGTCATATAATCCACTTATACAGCTCATGCATTGCTGCAATAATGATCAGGAAAAATTTGACAAATCCTGTCGGCTTATGATGACATCTATGCTTTCAGAGGCAGCAAAAATATTTGAGAGGTTGCCAATTCTCTTACATGCGGATATAATCAGAAATGTTCTATACTCCGGTGTGTGGAGCAAGTATGAGTATATTCAGATGAAGAAAAGGAAGAAACATAAATGATAGATCCATATCAGGTGCTCGGTGTCAGCCGCAGTGCAAGTGACGATGAAATAAAAAAGGCCTACAGGAGCTTAAGCAGAAAATATCATCCTGATGCCAATATCAATAATCCTAACAAGGATCAGGCTGAGGAGAAGTTTAAGCAGGTGCAGCAGGCATATGACCAGATAATGAAGGAAAAGCAGTCCGGTGCTGCCGGAGCCGGTGGATACGGTGGTGCGGGAAGCAGCAGCTCATACGGCGGCAGCTCCTATGGTGGAGCATATGGTAGTGGACCGGGAGCAGGTGATCCATTTGGAGCAGGTGGACCGTTTGGTGGTTTCTATGGCCGCTATACCTACAATAATGCAGGCAGCAGTGCGCAGGATGACAATCCAAAGGTGCGTGCAGCAGGCAATTTCATCAGCAACGGCTACTACAATGAGGCGCTGAAGGTGCTTGATGAGGTACCTTTTGCTGAGAGACGCGGAAGGTGGTACTACTACAGTGCTATCGCAAACCAAAAGCTCGGCAACACAGCGACAGCCATAGAACACATACAGCGAGCAGTGTCGCTTGAGCCAAACAACATGCAGTACCGCCAGTTTATGCAGATAATTGAAAATGGTGGCTCGTGGTATTCGGATATGGGAGACATATACGGACGCCCTAGTGGCAGGGGTAGCGAGTGCTGCAGCCTGCTAGCCACATTCCTTTGCTGGCAGATGTTCTGCTGCTAGATGTCAAGCTTTTCTGATGTTACAGATGGAAATTCATGCAAGTTATTGGGCTGGTTATTT
>ENA-OQNJ01000220-OQNJ01000220.1-human-gut-metagenome-genome-assembly--contig:-NODE-220-length-15291-cov-2.601227_pt1 | contig 15291 bp, 16 predicted proteins | sample MGYA00242630_ERZ504882 | MGnify/ENA primary metagenome ERZ504882 (study PRJEB26092, sample SAMD00036408) | human gut metagenome | host: Homo sapiens | study: EMG produced TPA metagenomics assembly of... | reverse complement strand
TATCTCTTGCCGCTATTAACTTCCGCTCCGTTTCTTTCAGTTCAGTTATGTCATAATTGACACAAACCATATCAATAATCCCGTCTTCCGGACGAAAATCGCGTACCATTACATTGACTCTTGTCCATGTATACGTGCCATCTTCACGTAATATACGCACATCACGCCTCAGATGGCTGGCTTCCCGTATCAATACCTGATCAAAGAAGCGAAGCATCATCCTGCGATCATCCGGATGAAAATGAGAATGCACTTTGATAATCTCATTCAATGGAGTTCCTTCTTTCTCACCTACATTCCGATACCAGCTATTCACAGCATAGCCATCACATTTCAAGGCATTAAAATGGGCATATCCTACTTTGGCATAGTTACCAATCAATGTGAAAAACTCCTCAAAGTCCTGTATTTTGCTATATGCATTTGTTGTTTCCGTATTATCAATATTGATCAACAATATATTTATCAGATTGCCCAAAGCATCATAAAGTGGAGCGAATTTCGAGATCAAACTGATAGTACCGGTGCGAGAAGTAGAATAATAGCCGTCCAAACGGTCGAAATCATAATTAAACGACATATCAATAGGTGCTCCTGCTTTCAACTTATCTTTCAATCCCTGCGGCAGCAAAGGATTATCAAATAAATTCAATCCTATCACATCCTCCTTATGCCGGAGACCGAAGATTTCCATCTCCTTGTCATTCAAATCTGTCATAAACCCATCCTTATCATACAACTCGATACCAGCAGGAAGATTCTTATAAATATTCTGCAAATAAGCTTTTTCCAGCCGGGCTTCAGATTCAGAGCGTCTCAATTCCATACAAATACTGATAATATTACCCAAAGAGACAAACCATTGATAATCCTCATTGCACCAATTCCGGTGTTCACGCACCATATCCACCCCTATATACCCCCACACTCCGTCTTTTGAGTTCAAAGGCACCACCATAGTAGATTTCACTCCATATTCCTCTAATCTACGCTTATCCGCCCCGGCTGAATCAGGAAGCAAATTTAAATGTAAAAAGAATGATAGGATTACCAGCCAATATCTGTCCTGTCCACCAAGAGGCATAATCAATAGAAGATTCCGACATAAACCTTACGTCTTTTATACCTCACTGCTATTTCATAGGTACAGACTTCCGTATGCAATTTCCTGTCCAATTCAAAAATATAAGTACGATCTGCTTGAAATTGGCGCAATACCTCCTTTAAAATCTTATTGATAACCAAGGTAATATCATCAGAATGCAAAAAATCAAGCAATGACTTGGAAATGCCGTTCAAACGAGATAATAAAGAGTTCAACCGGTCTACCGTCTGCTCCTGCATATTCATCCGTTGCCGGGAAATACATTGCAACATACCCATGACGCGGACATGACCTTCTTTGGTAATACGCTTCTCACCGACCTTGGTACTGACCCACATCATCCCATATTTGGAATGTATCGGAAAAACCTGCTCATAAATCTCCATCATCCGGAAAGAGCGAAATTCCTCCAAAATACGCTCCCGATAATTCTCACAAATCAGATTCGCGAAATCTTTAGCAGAAATCTTATTCCCTTCTATTCCTAACAAATCGGCTACAAACTCAGAACAATAGTAAACTCCTTCATCAAAGTCCACCTCCCACCATCCTATGCGTGCCATTGATACAAGCTGCTGCAACCTTGCATCATTCTCTTGAATCTTCCCCATATACAAGCTACCTTTTAATTTATGCACCAAGATAATCATTATCTGTCAATACCAAATACTTAAACATGAAAAAATAAACACCGGCAATAAATAATCAATGCCCGAAATCTATTTTAACGCAGTTCACTTGCAAATAAACAGCGAACTGTGTATTTTCGTAAAAGAACTACATTACAAACCTTACAAATTCGTATAACCATGAAACGTAATATCCTATTATTAATAATTTTGACAGTCATATCCTTAGAAGCATCCGGACAAAAATATACGATTTATGTGGATGACTTCAATAGTGAGATCAAAATACCCAACAGGGCGATCAACCTGATTCGTCTCGCATTTATCGATGGTATCCGCAACACCAACCGCATCAATGTAGTGGACGCCGTTTCAGCTGGAAGTGATCTCAGTCTGAGTCCGCTGGAAGATGCACGCCGCTTCAGAGCAGAGTACCTGTTAAAAGGAAACCTGATACAAAGGGAAGCAACCGATGACGGAAGCTCTCACAGACGTTACCACAGCCGTGAGAACAGTTATAAAGAGAAATTCACCCTGCGCCTTGATTTAATACGGACCAGTGACGGAGTAACTATCAGCACACGCAATTATGAAGAGACAGGCTCAGCATCCGGTAAAGATGCCACCCAATATAGCGCTTTAGAGAATTCATTAATCAATGTGCCATACGAAATGGGACTTTTTGTAGAAAATCACTTCAAAGTATACGGTTCAATACTGAAAGTGGTATCTACCAAAAGAGACAAGGCAAAAACCATTTATATCAACCTGGGATATGATGATCCTATCAAAGAAGGATTACGCTTTGATGTAGTGGAAGATGGCATACTGGAGGGACATAATATAGAAACCAAAATCGGTGAAATACGGATTACCGAAATCATGGGACCGAAAATCTCTTTATGTAAAGTGAACAAAGGGGGTGAAACTATTCTTACTGCATTAAATGAAGGAAAGACCTTGAAACTTATTTCCAGACAGGCCAAACTGTTCGATGAATAACATACCATTCATAATGAATATACAACAACACAACCGCCGACCCGGCATCTGCCAAGGCCCGGCGGTATTACTATATCAAGACAAACCGCTACTTTTCTATAATGGAAGTTAGAGGATGACGGTTCCCCTTTATCTCTCTCAGAAATGCTTTTGCCGAACCAAAATTCAAATATAAATCCAAACGCACCGGCAAATGGTTTTTATCATCAGTTACATAAAAGGTTATTACCTCTTTTTCTTTCCTTTTTATACTCTACCAAGGAAAAGACCAAACAACGGTATTTCACACCATTCTCCGCCTTAAAATTCTTCCGGCCACGATAAATCAATGTTTGCTGCTCTACTTTAGTACCTGTAGCCATATCAAACAATATTTTATCGCCGACTTTATAGTCACTTACATCAAATGAACGTGCCCTCATCAATATGCTCAGCATATCAAAGATACACTCATCACTTTGGTCTTTCGATTTCACCGTATCCCGTTCCCTCCTCATACGACGCTGATCGGCAATACATTTCCCGTTTTTATAACTGAACCATACTTCGTCCACCGTATAGCGGTCGCCCTCTTCGGCTCCTTTACGAAAATAAACAGGTTCCAGACGACTGCTGGTAATACAAGTCAATGTATCACGCATCTTAAAAAACGAAATCAACTTGTCTGTTACTGACAGAAATCAAGTTACTACGAAAACAAGGTTTCCCCTGATAGGTAATAGCCTGCATGTCCATTTTTGCCTGTCCGGCAGCAACCCAAATGAATTTCCAGTTAAACTTTAAATCGTACACTAATTCTTCACCTGCCTGGATAGCTTCGTTTTGTGCCGCACATTGCGCCCTGGTTGCCATAATGGCAAACCAGCCGCACAATAATATGAGAATAGTTTTTTTCATCGGCCTAGTTTTCTAGCTCTTTCTTTATTTCTATCTTGCACCTTTTTGGTCTCTTCCGGTTTTTGTTTCTTTATTTCATCCAGCTTTTGCTTGTCTATAGGAATAGCATTCACATCCCAATTCTCTTCAAATTCAAAGTTAGCTTTCATTTCCCAAACTTTCGGGAAATAGAAAACCTCTTCAGGCTGAATCTTCTTATCATAATCTCCCGTATCCCAAACTCCGTTATTATTATGGTCGTTAAACAAACGTATATAATATTTCGTACCCGGATTCAAGAAATAGAAGTCCGCCGTTCCTTCCTCCGTTACCGGTTGTTGGCGCAATACATTTCCATTCGCATCCAACAACTCGGCAACAGCATGGGGAGCAGCTCCTTTTATATTCAACAAGATAGTTCCGTACTCGTCCATTTTCTTCACTTTCACCGTTTGCTGGACTTTGTCCGTATGCAGCCCATAAACACCAATAAACGCCAAAGAATCAATAGTCAACTGATATTCCTGCTCCGGTTGCCAATCTGCCAATATCTGATATTGACGTGGCATCAACGAGTCAGCCATAAAGAAGAAAGGAGCCGGTTGCCACACACTATCCACCTTTACTTCCATATGAATGGCCGCCGTGTCTATGCTTGCCACAGGTTCTTCAAAAGATAGATAGATATTCCTGTATATATCGAATGCTGACGGAGCATCGACGTTCATAGTCAGGAATTTAGTTGGTTCCACCCTGATGGTATCTCCTTTTTCTCCCTTTTTTACGTTCCTTCTCCCTTTCCTCATTCGCTTTTTTCTGCAATTTTTCCCGTTGCTCTCTTGTCAGTTTATTAGCCAGATAAATGGTATCGGTTTTGGGAACCAACCGGTTTAGTGTATCCGTATATAAATAATCCAACTGAACCTCCAGCGTATCCATCTGATAAACCAACGAATCCTTGATCCAATAACAAATTGAGTCGTTTCGTGGAGTCGTTTCTATAATAAACGCATCCTTCTCATCAAAGTTCAATCCTTTCAAAACAGGCAACGTATCGGCCGGCGCACTGAAAGATAATATAAAATGATTCTCTTTATCACGCTCGCTCTTGGACAGATACTGGCGGTTATTTATTCCCTTAAATGCTCTTAGAACAATATTATCCGGCAGAAAACGGGTATACCCCACTGTTTTAATCGTATCGATAGTCGCTGTATCCTTCCACAACGTATCCTGACGCACAGCAGCCTCCATGGAAGGAATAATAATAGAATCACAAAAAGCAATCATCTCGGTCTTGGAGTCATACAAATAATTCTGGTTACCATCCATCAAACCAAAGATATGATATTTACCAGGTGCGATACCGCGGATGGTAAAACGCCCTCGGCTATCAGTACGGGATACACGGTCAAACGGTTTCTTGACAAAAGCGCTATCGCTCAGATCTGCATGCAATCCCACCATCATACCTTTGACAGGTTCCAAATCAGCAGCAGCCAATACATTTCCGGAAACTTCCAGTGTATCAATGGCTTCTCCCGTAGAAAAAGAAAAAGCATAATTACCTAGCGGATTACCCTCATTGTTATCCACAATGGCATCCGAAAAATCAATGGTATAAGTGGTATTGGGTTTCAATGAGTCCATGAGGTTAACCAATACTCTTCTGCCGCTTGCCTTAATATCAGGTTGTTCCAATTGAGGAGGAGACACTACCACCTTCTCCGATGTTTTCTCTAATTTGATGAACTCATCAAATTCAATGGCAATCTTCTTATTCTTATTGTTTGTTGCATACGGCTTGGGAGAGCTTCTGATAAACTTGGGCGGCTCCTCATCATACGGACCTCCATCCGGTGTTCCCATGCTTGCGCAGGAATACACCACGATCATCAGCATCAACAAAGCAGGTAATTTATGTTTTTTCCAATTCATGTTCTTATTGGTTCAAGCTTAGCATTTCTTCTATATAATCACGCGTATTGCTCAATCTCGGCACTTTGTGCTGTCCGCCTAATTTGCCTTTTTCTTTCAGCCAATCGTGGAACAGATTAGGTCTCGCCACGATTATTTCCAACGGCTGCAAGGTAATGTTTTTATGGCGTTTAGCTTCGTAATCGGAGTTAATTTGTTGTAAAGAAGTGTCAAGAACCCGACTAAAATTCTCTAAAGAATCCGGCATAACGGCAAATTCTATCAGCCACTGATGACGGCACTTGGCATGTGCATCCATGAAAACAGGAGCAGCAGAATAATCAATAATCTGTGCACCGGTCGCCTCGCAGGCTTTTGCCAACCCTTGTTCCGCATTATCCACCATCAACTCCTCACCAAATGCATTAATAAAGTGCTTGGTACGCCCTGTTATAACAAATTTATAGGGGTGTTTGTTGGTGAACTTCACGGTATCACCAATCATATAACGCCACAATCCGCAGGAAGTACTGATGACCATCGCATAATTTTTATTCAACTCCACATCTGTTAACGGAACAATATGAGGATTTTCAGTACCGACATCTTCCATCGGAATAAATTCATAAAATACCCCATAGTCAATCATCAGTAACATGGAAGGATCACTGAAATCATTTTGTAATCCGAAAAAACCTTCACTGGCATTGTATGTTTCCATATAATGCATCTTGTCGCTACGAATAAGCTGTTTATATTGTTCGCGATAAGGAGTAAAAGCAACCCCTCCATGAAAAAAAACCTTCCAAATCAGGCCATACTTCCGCCAAATTATCCGTTCCCTTCACTTCCAGAATATGTTTCAGTACAGCCATCATCCATGACGGCACTCCTGAAACGATTGGTCACATTCTGATTCATTGTGGCACGAGTAATCCTTTTCACTTTTTTCCTCGAAATCACTCAGCAACGCAATCTTTTTATCGGGCACCCGAATCAGATTGACCAACGGATTCACATTTTCAATCAATATGGCAGAAAGGTCTCCTACAAGACTTCGTTTCACATTATAGTTTGGTGCATGGCTTCCTCCAAGAATCAGACCTTTTCCAGAGAAAAAACGACTCTCAGGATTTTGTTGGAGATACAGCGCCACTGCATCCATACCACCCGCATAATGAATATCATGAAGTCCCTCCCTGCTGACAGGAATAAACTTACTTTTGTCATTAGTTGTTCCTGAAGATTTGGCAAACCACTGCACTTCTCCACGCCACAGGACATCTTTCTCTCCATGACGCATCCGTTCCACGTATGGCTTGATTTCTTCGTAAGTCTGTATAGGTACACGTTGAAAGTCTTGATATCTCTTTATGTCTTTATAGCCATATTTCAATCCCCACTCCGTATGGGCCGCATCCTTCATCAGCCGGCAAAACACTTTATGTTGGAGCGCCTCAGCCTGAGTTGCATACAAGGCTGTCGCTTTTTGTCTGGGCTTGAATAGCGTACTAATTAATCTGGTAGAATTCATTTGTCTTAGTATACGATTCGTTATATCTTGCAAAAATAGCTTATTTCTATATTATAATGGCTGATAACATTATTTTTTTATAGTTTTCTACATTACTTTATTTTTGTTATCTTTACGGTCGCTTACAACTTAACATCAAAGGCTATGAAGATAGGAATATTGACATCAGGAGGAGACTGTCCAGGAATAAACGCCACAATTAGAGGAGTTTGCAAAACAGCGATAAATCATTACGGTATGGAAGTTTATGGAATTCATAGCGGATTCCGGGGATTGCTGGACAATGACGTAGAACCATTGACAGAAAAATCATTATCGGGCTTGTTAAATCTGGGAGGGACAATACTAGGCACTTCCAGAGAAAAGCCATTCAAGAAACGCCTGTCGGCAGCCTCGGAGGACAAACCGGCTTTGATGTTAAAGAATATCCATGATCTAGGTCTGGACTGTATCGTATGTATCGGCGGAAACGGAACCCAAAAGACCGCAGCCAAACTGGCCCAAGCAGGTGTGAACGTTGTTTCCGTACCTAAAACAATAGATAACGATGTTTGGGGAACAGACGTTTCATTCGGATTCGATTCTGCCGTAACCATTGCTACCGATGCCATTGACCGGCTGCATTCTACAGCCAGTTCACACCAACGTGTCATGGTTATTGAAGTGATGGGACATAAAGCTGGCTGGATTGCACTTTATTCCGGAATGGCGGGAGGCGGTGACGTGATTCTTATTCCGGAACTGTCTTATGATATTCATAATATAGGCAATACCATCATTGAACGCTTGAAAAAACGGGAAGCCCTATTCCATTGTTGTTGTCGCAGAAGGCATCAAAACCATGGACGGCAAAAAAGCCGCCGAATATATAGCCCAAGAAATAGAATATGAAACCGGATTCGAGACCCGTGAAACTGTACTGGGATATATCCAGCGTGGCGGCTCTCCTACTCCCTACGACCGTAATCTGGCCACTCGTATGGGTGGACATGCCACAGAACTGATTGCTTCCGGACAATTCGGACGAATGGTCTCTCTGCAAGGTGCGGAAATTGGCTCCATCCCTCTGAATGAAGTGGCTGGTAAATTAAAACTTGTCAATGAGAACCATGACCTGATTGTACAAGGCAAACGGATGGGAATCTGCTTCGGATAAGAAGCAGATTCAATCCTTTTCCATATACTTGGATGGAGACACTCCGAATTGCTCGGTAAAATGCTTTCGGAGCGTACGTGTATCACTATATCCTACCATTTCGGCTATTTCCTGAATGGAATACCTGTTCTCCATAATAAGGGAGGCAGCCTTGCTCATCCGTACACTCCGAATCATATCAATAGCAGCCAGTTCGCTACGTTGCTTTATTTTTCTATAAAGGGTAGGCTGACTCATATTCAATTGCTCCGCCAACATTTTTACATTAAAGTTCTCATTCGCCAGATTAGCTTCTATGACATGAATAATTTGCTGTATAAAATCATCCGGAGCATTATTCCCATCCGCTTCCGGTTCACTTTCCTGCTGCTTCAACATCAACGTCTTTGTATATATCCTCTTCAGGCGTTCCCGCTGGAGTATCAGGTTCCGGACTTTTGCCTTCAATACCTCCGGATTGAAGGGTTTCATCATATTATCATCCACACCTATTTTTGAAGCCTGCAACACATCCGCATCCTCAGCCCTTTGCCGTCAGCATCAAAATAGGGATATGTGCTGTCCGAGGCTGCTCACGCAATTCCCGGCAACAGGTAAACCCATCTTTTACAGGCATCATTATATCAGAAATAATCAAATCCGGAATTTTACTCATTGCCACATCACCCCCCTCTTCACCGTTTGCCGCCTCATATACGGCATAATCTTTACAGAATAAAGAACAGACATAATGCCGGATTTCCTCATTGTCCTCAATAACAAGAAGAGTATGTTTTTTTATTCGAAGGCTTGTCTTCCTGCCCTTCCGCCTGCATTACCGGTAACGGAAGAGCATATTCCTCCATCTCCGGAGCACCAACAATCTCATACCGGTCCTCTGCAAAATGTGCATTTCCCTCAGGAATCAATAATGTGAAAGTGCTACCCTTTCCAAGAGTACTGTCCAAATTCACCGTGCCATGATGAAGATCCATCGTATTTTTAACAATACGCAAGCCTATACCTACCTTATTAGAAAACAAAGGTGTATTTTCTCCGGTAATAAATGATTCAAAAATCCTCCCCCGTAACTCTTCCGGTATTCCTTTACCTGTATCCGATATGATTATACTGCAAAATGAATATCCATCTATCTCGATACGGTTCATCTTAAAAATCACCTTTCCATTCGGAGATGTATACTTAAACGCATTAGATAATAAATTACGGATAGCCGAACTTATTTTTTCCACGTCTATCCATAGCAAAAGTGGCTCATTCAGCGATTCAACCGTAAAGTTAATCCCTTCTGTTTCTGCCAGTTCATGAAAAGGATCGGTTATCTGCTTTGCCAATACCACTATATCGACTTTCGAAATCCGGAGTTTAATCATACCTGTCTTCAATCTTCTGCACATAAAGCAAATGATCGACCAATGTCTGCAAAGAGGTTCCATTGCGATACATGGCAGCCAGTTTAGTATAGACGGTGTCTGAAGGGCGGACGGTTCCTAACAATTCCTGCAGGGGAGATAAGATTAAAGTTAAAGGTGTACGCAACTCGTGAGCTGCATTCGTAAAGAAATTCTCGCGTTCCATCCGAATCTGCTTCTCCTTGTCACGCTCTACAGTAGCAGCAAATATCTCATGTTCCAAGCGCAACTCATGCTCCAACCTCTTTTGCCGTAATTTAATACGCTGCATAACCATATAAACTATTATCCCTCCCAGCACCATCATACAGAAGCGGAAAAAGAAAGTTTCACTCCAATGAGGCAAAATCTCTACTCTCAACGAGGTTATTTTACTGTCTCTTTCATCCGGATAAATATTTTTCATCTCAAAAACATATTCCCCGGCAGGAAGGTTAGCATACGAAACTTTTTCCCCTCCGTTGGCCACAAGCCAATCAGGCTGATAAGGACGAAGCCTGTAACTATACTTCTGCTGGCTTTCAGAATAAGAAAGGTTATTGAACGTCAGCGCAAAGTCACGATTCGCATGATTCAACCGGACAAAAGGCGTATAGAAATACTTTGTGAAACGAATGGTCTGCCCATTGACCTCTCTTCCTATCTCTACAGGTTTATTATTTACCTCCAATCCGGTAATCACGACAGATTCGGAAGTGGTAAACGCTTTAATGTCATCGGGGTTAAAATAAGTAAGATTTTTATTATTTCCCCAAAACAGGACATCCTCCCAATGCAGGACAGAACGGTTACTGCCCGCAATGTAATAATTATAAAACAAATGCTGATGACGGCTATAACGGGAAATACCTGAATTAGAGCCCAACCAGATTTGCCCGTCCGCATCCTCAGTCATGCAACCAATAAAGTTACTGCACAATCCATCCCGGGTAGTATATACATGAGTTATCGCATCCTGTCCGGGAGAGAAAACTGCCAGACCGGCCATGTATCCGACATACAAATTACCATCGGACGAAGCTAATAATGAACGAACGGAATTCTCAGCCATACCATACTTCTTTTCATAGCCGGTCTGCAGTTCTTTTTCATTTATCACTTTACATATACCATAATTCGCAGTGCCCAGCCAAAGCGTATGATCGTCGGTTTCAGCCATAGCACGAATATAAAGAGGAGACAAGTTCTGTAATCCGGATACTTTGAAATGTATCTTCTTACCCCTGTTCGTTTCACGGTCGAATAGCCAAAGTCCTTTATGTGTACCAATCCAAAAACGACCTTTGCTATCAAGAAATAAGGCCCAGACAGATGATTTGTTAAGGTCACCATCTTCCGTGATCAATCGCAATATTTTGAATGAGCGTTCTTTTTTATAATAACAGGTCAATGAACCATCTGAATTCCCAAACCATAAATTCCCTTTCTCATCTTTCAGACTGCACAACACTGTCTGTTGTTTTTTCACATCTTGATCTCCTACTTGAAAGAAGTCTATTTTTTCCGAAGTACCAAACGCTGTCCGGCTCCGCATAATTCCTTTATGGTATGTTGCCAACCAAAGATAATGATCGTCATCCGCTACAATAGAACAAATCTCATTATGCCTGTCCTGATAAAAACAATTATAAAACTGCATACGCAAATCCGACCAGATAACTCCTCCACCATCCGTACCAATCCACAGAATACCATGTGAATCGTAATAAGCCGCAATCATCCTCGTTTCAAGATTGCGGTACATCAAAGAAGAAGTGTTACTATAAACTTCTGTCAATATCTCGTCCTGATTATTTTTATCTATTGTCATCACCGTATATCCATTCCACGTTACGGCTAGATATTTATTCTCATTTAATCTGATAACACCGAAAACATCTGTATGAGAAAGTCTGTCGGATACCGGAGCCACATGATAAGTCAACTGCTTGATTTTCTCGGTTCGTTCATTGTAATAAATAACCCCATGAGCAATTGTAGAAATCCATATCCGACCATCATCATACAAAACAGAATTTACAGACAGACTACCGATACGCCCCAGGTCAATCACCCGAAAGGAATTCAGGTTTGTCGCATCCAGCAAGATAATTCTACCTTTTTCATCAATCAGACAGATACTTTTTTTATCCGAAGAATAAGTGATGGCAACCAAAAGATTATCCTGGTTATTCCAGCCTGTATATTTTTCTTGAACCCGGAGCCGAAGCTCACCCTCTTTTGATGCGCACCGCTTCATTAAATGCAACTCACTCCCGGAAATCACCCAAACCAACGAATCGTTCTTCTGCAATATCCCTCGAGATGGAATACCCTGTCCCGAAGAAGAAACCACAGACAAAAACCGTTCTTTTTTCAAATCAAATGCAGAAAAGACACCATTATCCACAAATGCCAGCACCCCATCAAAAGCTTCCTTCAAGTTTGAGATACTAGGATAACTATTACTTTGTTCAAAATTCGTAATCTGCCTGCCGTCATAACGGCTCAGCCCGTTTCGGGTTCCAAACCAGACGAAACCTTCTTTATCCTTATAAACAGCAGATACGGTATTGTCGGCCAATCCGTTTTGCATATTAAGCAGATGCACATCTTTTTCTAAAAACGCATAACACACATCCGGCAGTAATATACATACTCCAATTATAACCAGTGATAAGATTTTAAGGTTCATATTTAATTCATTACCTGTAGCAAAGGAATAAAATAAAAAACGAGATAACAACAAAGATTCACCAAAAAATATAGAGATGCATTAAACATGCATACTGAATGAAATGAACGTGTATTAAGCCACTTCACTGATTAACATACATTTGCAATGTATTAACCTAATGTCTAATTAAAAAACAGAGAAGCATGAAAAAAATCTCAATTCTATTTTTGATATTGCTTTGCAACTGTACATTCCTGTACGCCCAGCAATTCAGCATCACCGGTGTAGTCACGGATAAAAAGCTCAAAGAGCCTATTATCGGTGCCAGTGTCATTGTCAAAGGGACAACCAATGGAACGGTGACTGACCTTGATGGAAATTTCACAATCCAAGTTTCAAAAGAAAATGTGTTGGTTATCTCTTTTATCGGATACATCACACAAGAAATTAAAGTCAATGAAAACCAAACTTCGTATAACATTCAAATGTCTGAAGACACACAAACGTTGGATGAGGTTGTCGTAGTCGGTTTCGGTACACAAAGAAAAGCTAATCTGACAGACGCTGTAGCTACAGTAGATACTAAAGTACTCGATTCCCGTCCCGTCACTAACTTAGGCCAATCATTACAAGGTACTGTTCCTGGTTTAAATTTATCTGTTGGAGGCTTAGGAGGACAATTAGGACAAACTATGGATGTGAACATCCGTGGTACAGGTACTATTTCTACAGGTTCTAAAGCTGCTACGTTAGTTTTAATTGACGGTATAGAAGGCAATATGAACAATCTGAATCCGGATGATGTAGAGTCTATCTCCGTATTAAAAGATGCAGCCGCCAGTTCTATTTATGGTTCACGTGCAGCATTCGGCGTGATTTTGATTACTACTAAAAAAGGTAAAGCAGGAAAAGCCAATATCTCTTATTCCGGAAATGCCCGTTATGCCGGTCCTAACCATTTGCCGAATTTAATGAACTCCTACCAATTCGCTAACTATTTTAACGAAGGTAGTATTAACGGAGGAGGAAAAGCTATTTTTGATGAAGATACCATGGAACGTATCCAGCAATACATGAATGGTGAAATTACAACCAGCACTATTGCCAATGCAAATGGTAACTGGCAATTCCATGAAAAAGCCAATGACAATGTTAACTGGTACAAAACCCACTACAAATGGGCATGGTCTCAAGAGCATAACCTGAATATCAACGGAGGCAGTGATAAAAGCCAATATTATGTATCAACCAACTATCTGGATCAAGACGGTAATCTGCGTTACGGAAATGATTCCTATGAACGTATTTCAACCAATGCAAAATTTAATGCACAACCTTTTAAATGGTTGGATATAGAAGTTAATACTAAATATGTTTATACCAAATTAGACAACCCTCTTTACAGCGACATGAATGGCTTATTCTATCATGATGTGGCACGCCTATGGCCTACAATGCCGTTTAAAGATCCTAACGGCTACTATATGCGCAATGGAAAATTAGGACAACTTACGAATGGAAGTCGTTCCATTACCAGTAATAATAACGTTTATCTGCAAGGACAACTTGTTTTTCATCCTTTGAAAAACTGGAATATATATGCAAATGTAGGGTTACGCTTGATTGATCAAGTACAAAGACAGAATCTGAATAAAGTATATGAACACAATGTAGTCGGAGAAGCATTAGAACTGGCATACGGTGGAGAATACGCAGTAGGACAAACCGGAGCTATGCAATATTGGACTAAAGCCAATCATTTGACAACCAGCTTGTATAGTGATTATTCGTTTTTCATTCGACGAACATCAATTCAAAGTAATGGCAGGCGTTAATACAGAAAAATACAACAACCGTTATCTTTCTGTAAAACGTATGGATCTCATTACTGAATCAGTACCCGAAATCGGCACTGCAACAGGCGAAGATAAAATTAATGAAGCCAGTGCTTACACTTGGGCTACAGCGGGTTTCTTTGGACGTATTAACTATGATTATTCCAATAAATATTTATTGCTGGTAACTTACGCTATGACGGTTCTTCTCGTTTCCTCCGAAAAGACCGTTGGGGACTGTTCGGTTCGTTTTCTTTAGGCTGGAATATGGCGGCCGAAGATTTTTTCCCGGTAGATGAAAATATTATCAACCAATTAAAGCCTCGTGTATCCTGGGGTACACTAGGTAATCAAAATACGAATTCTTATTATCCCATGTATTTATTGCAAACAGTCAAGCCCAATGGAGGAAGCTGGCTAATGGGAGACTCTAAACCAACTGTTGCCGGTATGCCTGGAACAATTAGCAGTTCATTGACTTGGGAAACAGTACAATCCTTAAATATTGGTTTTGATTTAGGAATGTTCAGAAATCGACTTAACATAAATTTCGATTATTTTATCCGTAAGACATTGGATATGGTCGGTCCGGCTTCTGAAGTTGCTTCTATCTATGGCATCGGTATGCCGGCAAGCAATAACACAGACTTACGCACCAAAGGATGGGAAGTAGCCGCCAGTTGGCGTGACAGAATAGGACAAGTTAATTATAATATAGGCTTCAACATGGCAGATTCCCGCTCATTTGTCGACAAGTATCCCAACGAATCCAAATCACTCAACACCTATTATAAAAGATCAGGAATTAGGAGCCATTTGGGGATATGTAACTCATGGAATAGCTAAAAGCCAATCGGAAATGGACGAATGGACAAAAGATAACAACCCTTCATGGGGCTCAGGCTGGGGCGAAGGTGATATTATGTTCGAAGACCTTAATGGAGATAAAGTAATCAACGAAGGAGCTAATACAGTAGACGATCCGGGAGACCGCAAAATTATTGGTAACTCCACCCCACGTTTCAGATTTGGCTTAGATTTAGGAGTTGAATGGAAAGGTATCGACTTTAGTATGTTCTGGCAAGGAGTCGCAAAACGCGATTTATGGCTGGATGGTCCCATGTTTTGGGGAATCTCGGGAGGAGAATGGCAATCAACCGGCTTAAAAG
>ENA-OQNJ01000219-OQNJ01000219.1-human-gut-metagenome-genome-assembly--contig:-NODE-219-length-15358-cov-3.667323_pt1 | contig 15358 bp, 20 predicted proteins | sample MGYA00242630_ERZ504882 | MGnify/ENA primary metagenome ERZ504882 (study PRJEB26092, sample SAMD00036408) | human gut metagenome | host: Homo sapiens | study: EMG produced TPA metagenomics assembly of... | reverse complement strand
AAACTCGTGTGGATCCACCTTCCAGTCGACGCACATCTGCTTCCAGAGTACGAAGGCGTCATGGAAACCTACAGTAAAACTGCATGAGGATATGCAGAACGGCCGTGTGAAAGCCGCTTATGTCGTAGACCGTCAGGGTATCGCAGCAGCCGTATCCAAGATGGCATTCGGTAATGCTCTCGGCGTAACCATCGAGCACAATGTAGACGAGAGAGATCTCTTTACTCCATATATTGCAGATCTGATCTGCGAAGTTCCGGCTGAAAAAGTCGGAGAGCTGGCAAGCACCTACACCGTCATCGGTGAAGTGACAGACAAACCGGTTCTTTCCTATAAAGACACCGAAATCACCATCCGCGAGGCCGTTTCCGCATGGAACAAACCGCTGGAAAAAGTATTCAAGACCGTATCCGGTGCAGAGCTTCCGGAGGTAGATGCCCTGAATGTGGCAGCAGCAGACGAAAACGGAATTGTTGCAGACAGCTGCTATCAGGCAAAGAGCATCCACGTATGCTCCCACAAGCTGGCACAGCCGACCGTATTCATTCCGGTCTTCCCGGGAACGAACTGTGAGTATGACAGCACCAGAGCTTTCGAGCGTGCCGGTGCAAAAGTTATCACTCAGGTATTCAGCAACCTTTCCGCAGAAGACATCCGCGGTTCTGTCGATGCCTTTGAAAAAGTCATCAACCAGGCGCAGATCATCATGTTCCCTGGCGGATTCTCCGCAGGTGATGAGCCGGATGGATCAGCAAAATTCTTTGCAACCGCATTCCAGAATGCGAAGATCAAAGAAGCTGTTACCAAACTGCTGAATGAGAGAGACGGACTTGCCCTTGGTATCTGCAACGGATTCCAGGCACTGATCAAACTGGGACTCGTTCCGTACGGTGAGATTCTCGGACAGACGGAGGATTCCCCGACTCTGACCTTCAACACCATCGGACGCCATATTTCCAAGATGGTTTACACGAAGGTTGTGACCAACAAATCCCCATGGCTGGCAGGCGCCGAGCTTGGCGGTGTTTACACCAACCCGGCATCCCACGGAGAGGGACGTTTCGTAGCATCGAAAGAGTGGATCGACAAGCTGATGGCAAACGGCCAGATTGCAACCCGCTACTGCGATGTCAACGGAAACCTGACCAACGACGAGTACTGGAATGTCAACGGTTCCTACTGCGGAATCGAGGGTATCACCAGCCCGGACGGCCGTGTCTTTGGTAAGATGGCACACGCAGAGCGCCGCGACAACGGCGTAGCAGTCAACATCTACGGAGAGCAGGATCTGAAGATCTTTGAGTCCGGTGTTGCTTACTTTAAATAAAATAAAACCAAAATAGAAGATTCCCGCAGAGAGGAAGAAAGCTCCTTTCTGCGGGAATTTTTTGTCAGAAACAGTAATTTCTGATTTCGAAAGAAAAAATTTGATTATGCGCCGCGGTGCAGTTATAACGCAATATTTTGCTTTATTAACAAAAGTAATAAGGTCAAATAGTAGAAATATTCTGAAAAAACGAAAGATTTCGATAGTCTCAACACATTACATATATGACGGGCCCGGAAGAGAAGGACAGCGAAATAACAGGAGGGAGAAAGAAGTGTATGAGACAAGAGAAGGAACGATTTTTTTCAGATCATATTCGAGGAAAACAGTCATGTGCTGTTCCGTTATATCTGCGGTCAGTTGAACAATGACCGGGAGACGGCGAAGGATGTGCTGAACGATGTATGGGAGGTATTGGTGGTAAAATTTGAAACCGTTGCCGATCTCGAAGGAGAAGAGATGACGAAATGGCTGTTCTGTGTGGCAAAAAACAAGATCAAGAATCAGCGCAGAAAACATTATTATCAGAATGAAGTTTCCTATACACAGTATCAGAAAGAGAACAGAAATGAAGGGGAGGCGGCCGCGACAGCCGAGATTGAGGAACGAATGGTGATGCAGAACTGCATCCAGAACCTGAATCCGATGGATCAGCGCATTTTCTGGGGGAGAGCATATGGATTCAGCTACAAAGAGCTCAGCGGATTCTGCAAGAAAAGCGAGCAGGCGCTGCAGTGCCAGTACAGCCGCGCAATCAAGAAACTGCAGGGAATGATGAGTCAGGAAATCAGTCTGACGAGAGCGTAGAAAATGGAAATGGTATGCAGCGGAAACCTCAACTCTTACAATCCAAAAACAATAGAAATATCTAAAAAATTCTCTGCAGGAGAATATCCTGTGTCTAAAAATAAAGTGTTACCGTTTACATATCAAAAATACCGTTTTCCTCGTTGTCGTGGCGCGGAAATTGTGTTAAAATATTTTTAGAAAATTCACACGATGTGCGAGAAGGCAGAAAGGATGAAAACAACATGAAGGATGAGTACGTAGCCTATGTAGGCACTTATACCCATGGAAGCAGCATTGGTATTCATTTATATGATGTAAATGTAGAAGAAGGCACTCTGACAGAGCGAAAAGTCATACCGGTCAACAACTCTTCCCACATTGCCCGTTCCTTAAACGGCAAATACCTGTATTCGATTGCAGATGAAGGCGTTGCAGTGTTTGCAGTGGAGGATGACGGAGACCTGACCCCGATCAACAAAGTAGACATCGACGGCATGCGCGGCTGCTATCTGTCGGTGGACAAAACCGGAAGATACCTGTTCGTGGCAGGCTATCATGACGGAAAAGTAACCGTTGTACATACCCATAAGGACGGCCGCCTCGGAAGTCTGATGGACGGCGTGTTCCACAAGGGCCTTGGCAGTGTGGCAGAGCGTAACTTCCGCCCGCATGTCAGCTGTGTCGTTCCTACACCGGACAACAAATATGTCTGCGCAGTCGACAACGGCATTGACCAGATCAAAATGTACAAGCTGAACACACAGCGTGACCGCCTGAAACTGGTGGATATCCTGCGCTGTGAGCGTGAATCCGGTCCGAGAGAGATCGTTTTCAGTGAATCCGGAAAATACGCGTATGTCATTTACGAGCTGATGAACAAAGTCGATGTATTCAGCTACCGTGATACGGGAAACGGACCGGAATTTGAAAAACTGCAGTCGATCAGCACCACATCCGCGAACGTGGACCAGGCGCACGACGCTGCATCCGGCATGTGCCTTTCCCCGGATCACCACTACCTGTTTACTTCTACAGCCGGAGACAATACCGTAGCAATGTTCCATATCGACCCGGAGACCGGCTGCATGGAGAAGAAGTTTGCACTTCCGATCAGCGGCGAATATCCAAAGGATATTGCAATGTTCCCGGACGGAAAACATATCGCAGTGGCAAACCATGAGTCCAACACGATCACAACATTTACCGTTGATTATGAGAAAAACGTGCTGGTTCAGAAAGGCCGCCCGATGAAAGTGGAGACGCCGAACTGTATTCTGATTACGAAAAAAGGCGTTCACTAAAAAATAACGCAAAAATGCCTGCAGGAAGAACTGTATCCCGCAGGCATTTTTGTGTTGAAGCCAGAAAGAAGCAGTCCGGCCTTTATTTCTCGTCCAGAGCCCAGACTTTCTTTACATTGTCCAGTTTGGCGCTCATGCCGACGAGCAGTGCGTCCGCCAGGACAAGAGCGGTCATGCATTCCACGACAACAACGGCGCGTGCAACGATGATCGGGTCGTGGCGGCCTTTGATTTCGATGGCAATAGTTTTCGCCGTCTTTGTTGATGGTCTGCTGGGAAGCAGCAACGGACGGGGTCGGTTTGAAACCAGCCCGGACAACGATATCGCTTCCGTCGCTGATACCGCCTAAAATACCGCCGGCGTGGTTGGTCAGCTTGACAATGGAGCCGTCCGCATTTACATGGAAGGCATCGTTATTGGTAAGCCCGGTAGCTGTGCAGACCGAGAAACCGTCTCCGATTTCCACGCCTTTTACGGCGCCGATGGAGACGAGTGCTTTTGCAAGGTTGGCATCGAGCTTTTCAAACACCGGATCGCCGACACCGGCCGGCATATGGTGAACGACACATTCGACCACACCGCCGACGGAATTTTTTTCCGCCATGGCTTTTGTTAAAAGCTCGGAAGCCTTTTCGGCAGCCTCTGCATCCGGCATATTCAGGGCGTTATTCGCGATTTCAGCGGTATCAAAAGACTGGATTTCCACGTCACCGATGGAGCGGGTGTAGGCGGAAACGGTGATGCCAAGCTCAGAGAGCATTTTTTAAGGCAATGGCACCTGCAGCCACGCGTGCGATCGTCTCGCGTCCTGAGGAGCGTCCGCCGCCGCGGTAGTCGCGGAAACCGTATTTTGCATCAAACGTATAGTCGGCGTGGCCCGGTCTGTAATAGGAAGCAATGTCGCTGTAATCTTTGGAATGCTGATCCTCATTCCATACCACCATGGAAATCGGGGTACCGGTCGTTTTTCCTTCGAAAGTGCCGGATAAAATCTGAACGGTATCGGATTCTTTCCGTTTTGTGGTAAAGCGGTTCTGTCCCGGCTTCCTGCGGTCGAGGTAAAACTGAATATCCTCCTCGGAAAGCGAAAGGCCGGCCGGCACTCCGTCCACAACAACGCCCACGCCTTTTCCATGAGACTCTCCCCAGGTGGTCAGTCTGAAGATGGTACCAAATGATGATCCTGCCATATATAAAGTCCTCCTGAATTTTTTCGTATATTTATAAAATAACTGGAAAAGATTTCTAATAAATTATACCGGAAAGTAAAACATTCGTAAAGCTCTTTTTCGGAGACGAAATTCACCGTTATACCGTTTGACAAACGAAAAGGCAGCACGTATAATGAGAATGTATTTTCGGGCAGTGAAAGCCGGTAAAATAAAACAAACAAAAAGGAAGAGTGTGCATGAATTTTTTAGACAAAATGGAGCGAAAATATGGGAGATACGCGTTAAGCCATCTGACGATGTACATTATCGTAACGTACATTGCGGGATATATCATTGCGCTTGCGGCTCCCATCATGAGACAGTATCTGACGCTGGAACCATATTATATTCTGCACGGACAGATCTGGCGTCTGGTGAGCTGGATTCTGATTCCGCCGAGCAGCCTTGATATCTTTACGATCATCATGCTGTTTTTCTATTACTCAATCGGAACAAGCCTTGAGAGAGCCTGGGGAGATTTCAAGTATAATGTTTACATCTTTTCCGGCATTCTGATGACCATTATCGGTTCCTTCCTGCTGTATGGAATCTTATATGCAGTCAACGGATATCCGTCGCTGATGGGAACGGCATTCAGCACTTACTACATCAGCCTCTCGATTTTCCTTGGCTTTGCGATCAGCTTCCCGGATATGCAGGTACTGCTGTATTTCATTATTCCGATCAAAATCAAATGGCTGGCATACCTTGACGTAGCGCTTCTCGCCTACAGCATGATTACCAGCATCATGAGCGGAAACTGGGCAGGATGTGTTGTTATTCTTTGTTCCCTTGCAAACGTCCTTGTGTTCTTCCTGATGACAAGAAAAGGAAAACGCGGCTCTTTCCAGCAGAACAGACGCCGGAAGGAATTTAAAAAGGCCGTTTCAAGAGGCGAAGCCGAATACCGCAATCCGAACGGGATCACAAAACACAAATGTGCGATCTGTGGCCGGACCGAAAAAGATGATCCGAATCTGGAGTTCCGTTTCTGTTCCCGATGCAACGGAAACTATGAATACTGCCAGGATCACCTGTTTACGCATGAACATGTAAAATAAAGAAGGAGAGAAAGTATGAGAAGAACGAAAATTGTCTGCACCATGGGACCAAATACCAACTCCCGTGACCTGATGAAAAAACTGATTGAAACCGGAATGGATGTTGCTCGTTTTAATTTTTCTCATGGAGACCACGATGAGCAGAAAATGCGTATGGATATGCTGAAAGAGCTTCGAAAAGAGCTGAAAACTCCTGTGGCAATCCTTCTGGACACCAAAGGACCGGAAATTCGTACCGGCGTTTTAAAAGATGGAAAAAAACGTGAATCTGGTAACCGGACAGACTTTTACCCTGACAACCGTTCAGGAGACCGGAGATGAAAATCACTGTTCTGTCAGCTACACCGGCCTTACGGAAGATATCAAAGAGGGAGATACGATTTTGATCGATGATGGTCTGATCGGTCTGCGCGTAGAAAAAGTAAATGCACCGGAAATTGTCTGTACCGTAGTAAACGGCGGCGAGCTCGGAGAAAAAAGGGCGTGAATGTACCAAACGTTTCGATCAATCTTCCGAACCTCACGGAGAAAGACAAAGGAGATCTTCTTTTTGGTATTGAACAGGATATTGATTTTGTTGCAGCTTCCTTTATCCGGAATGCAGAGGCAATTAACGAAATCCGTGAGTTCCTTGTGGCAAACGGAGGAGAGCATATTGATATCATTGCCAAGATCGAAAATGCGGAGGGTGTGCAGAACATCGACAGCATCATCGATGCGGCAGATGGTGTGATGGTTGCAAGGGGAGATCTTGGTGTAGAGATTCCGGCGTGCCAAGTACCGCATGTACAGAAAATCATCATTGAAAAATGCAATCATAAATACAAACCGGTTATCACAGCAACCCAGATGCTGGATTCCATGATCCGGAACCCGCGTCCGACCCGTGCAGAGGTAGCCGATGTTGCGAATGCAATTTATGATGGAACGGATGCGATCATGCTCTCCGGCGAAACAGCAGCCGGAAAATATCCGATCGAGGCAGTTACCATGATGGGAGAGATTGCCGAGCAGACGGAGCGTTATCTGAAATTCGAAGACTACCGCGATGGAAAAGCGCTGGAAGGAAAGCTAAATGTTTCCGCAGCAGTCGGAAGTGCAGCCGTTTCTATGGTAGAACACATCAAAGCAGCCTGCATTGTGACTCCGACGATGTCCGGTCAGACTGCAAGACTGATTTCCAACCTTCGTCCGAGCGTACCGATTTACGGCGTTACCCCATATGAATGGGCAAGAAGAAAAATGCAGCTCTACTGGGGCGTTCGTCCGGTGACCGGATACGAGGAAGATTCTACGGAGAACATCATTTCCCATGCTATGTATATGGTGCGCCGTGAGGAGCTTGTAGAACGCGGTGATATGGTTATTTTTACGGCCGGAGACCCTGCTACTAACGAGGTGACGGGTGAAGGATATATGACAAACATGCTTCACATTATTCAGGCAAAATAAGCAGAAGAAGGAGACAAAAGAGAATGACGAAGAAGCCTTTTGTAACAAAAGAAAAACTGGAAGAAATCGCAGCAGCAGTACCAACTCCGTTTCACATTTACGATGAAAAAGGAATTCGTGAGAATGCGAAAGCGGTAAAGGAAGCTTTTTCCTGGAATCCGGGATTTCGTGAGTATTTTGCTGTAAAAGCGAACCCAAACCCGACACTGATCAAAATGCTGGGTGAATATGACTGCGGATGCGACTGCTCTTCTTACACGGAGCTGATGCTTTCCGATGCGATGGGATTTGAGAAAGATAAAATCATGTTTTCATCCAACGTAACACCGGCTGCAGAGTATCAACTGGCTGCAGAGCTTGGTGCGATCATTAACCTTGATGATATTACGCATATTGATTTTCTTGAGAAAACATTAGGCTACATTCCGAAGAAAATCTGTTGCCGTTATAACCCGGGCGGACTGTTTAAAATCAGCACCGATATTATGGACAATCCGGGAGATGCCAAATACGGTATGACAACCGAGCAGATTTTTGAGGCATTCCGCATTCTGAAGGCAAAAGGGGCAGAAGAGTTCGGCATCCATTCCTTCCTTGCAAGTAATACCGTAACCAATGATTACTACCCAGTTCTGGCAAAAACACTGTTTGAGCTGGCTGTAAAGCTGCAGAAAGAGACGGGCGTGAAGATTAAATTCATCAATCTTTCCGGCGGCGTCGGAATTCCGTACAAACCGGATCAGGAAGGCAATGACATCCGCGTGATTGGCGAGGGTGTACATAAAGTGTACGATGAAGTTCTCGTTCCGGCCGGCATGGGCGATGTTGCAATTTACACGGAAATGGGCCGTTTCATGATGGGACCGTACGGCGGACTCGTTACCCGCGCCATCCATCAGAAACACATCTACAAAGAGTACATCGGCTGTGATGCCTGCGCGGTCAACCTGATGAGACCGGCTATGTACGGCGCTTACCATCACATCACGGTGATGGGAAAAGAAGATCAGCCGTGCGACCACAAATATGACGTAACAGGCTCTCTGTGCGAGAACAACGATAAATTCGCGATCGACCGCATGCTTCCGGAAGTGGAAGTCGGAGACCTCCTCTTCATCCACGACACCGGCGCACATGGATTTTCCATGGGATACAACTACAACGGAAAATTAAAATCTGCAGAGGTTCTGTTAAAAGAGGACGGCAGCTTTGAAGTCATCCGCCGCGCAGAAACCCCGAAGGACTACTTCGCTACACTGGATGGAACACCGGAGTATGAGAAGATGTTTGGAAATAAATAAGAAATAACAACAGTAAAACCCCTTTCAAAAAGAACCATGCGGCAGATGGCCGGTTCTTCGAAAGGGGTTTTTCTTTCTTTCAAAAGCTGTTTTTTTGAAGGGAAGACAATAAAAAAGATCTGCATCAACGTTCGTTTTTGCAGATCTTTTTTAGCTATGCCGCTGGCCGGACTCGAACCGGCACGGTTATTCACCGCTTGATTTTGAGTCAAGTGCGTCTACCAATTCCGCCACAGCGGCAGTGTTCGTAATCAGAACAAGATATATTTTACCATAAAAACAAGAAGGACGCAAGAGAAAAAAATGGAATAATTATCATAAAAACTTTCTAAAAAAGATTGACGAAAGGAAAAAATAGAAGTATAGTGTAGATAGTTTAGTACCATACTAAATTTTACATCATAAGTTCAAATAACGATTTATCGAAAACGCCATCGTTAGATGGTCCACAGTGTGTGGAACGAAAACTGTTGTCTTCATAGACAGCAGTTTTTTTGTTGTCTAAAATTAGAAATGAAACATGGTTATGATTCAGTACTGTGAGAACAGCAAGAACCAGGAAGTAGAATTGTTGAAAATAGGAAAGAAAAGATGTAAAAAACTCAAAATATATGGTAAAATTAGATAAAATGTAGAAAATGGAGGAAAGAACAGATGAAAGGGGAATATTATCTCGGACTTGATATGGGAAGCAGTTCGGTTGGATGGGCTGTGACAAATGAGAAGTACGAAATTTTGCGCGCACATGGAAAAACACTTTGGGGTGTACGGCTATTTGACAGTGCACAGACTGCAGAAGAGAGAAGAGGGTTTCGGACAGCAAAACGAAGATTGGATCGTCGTAATTGGAGAATAGAATTGCTGCAGAAAATTTTTGCGGAAGAAGTAGAAAAGATAGATGATGGATTTTTTCGCAGAATGAAAGAGAGTCGTTACTGGCCAGAGGATAAGCGTGACAGGCAGGGAAAGTGTCCGGAACTTCCCTATGCATTGTTTGCGGATGATGATTACACAGACAAAGAATATCATAAACAGTTTCCAACCATCTATCATCTGAGAAAATGGTTAATGGAAACTGACGAAACGCCTGATATTCGCCTGATATATCTTGCTCTGCATCATATGATGAAACACAGAGGCCATTTTCTATTAAACGGAAATATCGAACAGGTAAGAGAATTTCAGACAACATTTGAACAGTTCCTTGAAGCAGTGCGGGCAGAAGAACTTGGCTTTTCTTCCGAGATTGGAGTGGAAAGAAGCAAGGAAATAGAGGCAATTTTAAAAGACCGAACATTGACCAAATCTGCGAAAAAGACAAAAGCAGTAAAAGCAATGCGGGCAGAAACATCCTGTGAAAAAGAGTGGCTGGGATTGATTACCGGTGGAACAGCAAAACTGGGAAATCTGTTTGGGGAAAAACAGATGGATACACTGGAACGGCCAAAACTTTGCTTCGCAGATGCAGGTTATGAAGAATACGCTGGAGAGATCGAAGCAGAGCTGGGAGAAAAATATGTATTAATTGAACACGCAAAAGCAGTGTACGATTGGGCTGTTCTGGCTGATATTTTGCAGAACTATTCTTCTCTTTCAGAGGCAAAAGTGGCACTTTATGAAAAGCATAAAAAAGATCTGAAAGATCTGAAAAAGCTGGTCAGAGAGAATCTTTCAAGGGAAGAATATCAGAGACTGTTTGCAAAAAAGGATGAAAAAGCTAATTATTATGCGTATATCAAGGCACCAAAACAATGTAGTCAGGAAGACTTTTACGGTTATCTGAAAAAGAATATTCTGGGCAAGATATCAGATGTGACGAAAGCATCCTGCATGCAGAAGGAAATGGAAATGGGAACGTTTCTTCCGAAACAGACTGTAAAAGACAACAGTGTCATTCCATATCAGATTCATTTATATGAATTAAATGCAATCCTGAAAAATCTGGAAGATAAAGTTCCGCTACTGAAAGAGAATGGAGAGAAGATTCAAAAGATTTTCACATTCCGCATTCCGTACTACGTAGGACCCTTAAACGGAATTCGAAAAAAAGGGGAGAAGAGTAACTGGGCGGTACGAAAAGAAGGCAAAATATATCCATGGAACTTCGATGAGATGGTAGATTTGGAAGCAAGTGCAGAGCAGTTTATTCGAAGAATGACGAATAAATGTACTTATCTGCCAAGTGAAGATGTTTTACCAAAGTATTCTCTGCTGTATAGCAAATACGAAGTTTTAAATGAATTAAATAATCTGCGTTTGGATGGAGAAAAGATATCTGTAGAGCAGAAACAGAAAATATATGAAGAAGTATTCCAGAAAAGCAGAAAAGTTACACAGAAAAAACTGAAAAACTATTTAGTGAAAGAAGGAATTACCGGAAAAGAAGTTGAAATTACCGGAATTGATGGTGATTTCAAGAGTTCTCTTACGGCATACCATGACTTTAAAGAGAAATTAACAAATCTGTCACTGAACCAGGCGGAAAAAGAATGCATCATCCTGAACGTAACGCTGTTTGGAGATGATAAAGCGATACTGAAACAGAGATTAAAGAAACTGTTTCCGGAGTTGACAGAAAAACAAAGAGACAGCATAAGTAAACTGCCGTATCGTGGTTGGGGAAGACTCTCAAAAGTGTTTTTGGAAGAGACGGAAGCACCGGCACCGGAAACGGGAGAGGCATGGTCTATTATTCGGGCTTTGTGGGAGACGAATGACAATCTGATGCAACTGCTTAGCGAAAAATATTTGTTTGCATCGGCAATCGAAGAAAAGAATGGAAACGAACAGAAAAAACGGGATATTTCGTATGAATTAGTCGAGGAACTTTACGTATCACCGGCAGTGAAGCGGCAGATTTGGCAGAGCCTTTTGATTGTAAAGGAAATCTGTAAAGTAATGGGAAACCCACCGAAACGTGTTTTTATAGAAATGGCAAGAGAAAAAACCGATCAGGGAAGAACCTCTTCAAGAAAAAAGAAACTGCTGGAACTCTATAAAAAATGTAAAGCGGAAGAAAAAGACTGGATAGATGAGATTGAAAAACGTTCCGATGCGGAAATGAGAAGAGACAAGCTGTATTTGTATTATACGCAAAAAGGAAAATGCATGTATTCCGGTGAAACAATTGAACTGGAGGAATTGTGGGATAATCAGAAGTATGACATTGATCATATTTTTCCACAGTCCAAAGTGATGGATGATAGCCTGGATAACCGGGTACTTGTAAAGAAAAAGTGTAATCAGATGAAAGAGGATAAATATCCGATCGATGAAACAGTTCGGAAAAAAATGCAGCCATTCTGGAAATCTTTAGTGGATGCCGGATTGATCAGTGAAGAAAAATATAAACGGCTGATAAGAAGAAACGGATTTGAACCGTCTGAATTGGCTGGATTTATTTCCAGGCAGCTGGTGGAAACTCGTCAGAGTACAAAAGCGGCAGCAAGTATTCTGCAGCAGGTGATCCCGGATACACAGATTGTTTATGTGAAAGCGCCAACCGTTTCAAAGTTCCGTAAGGATTTTAAATTTCTGAAGGTACGGGAGATGAATGATTATCATCATGCGAAGGATGCTTATTTGAATATTGTCGTTGGCAACGCATATTTTGTAAAATTCACATCAAATCCGATTCACTTCATTAAGGAAAATCCGGGAAGAAGTTATAATCTGAAGAAGATGTTTGAACAGGAAAGAATTGAACGAAACGGAGAAATTGCCTGGGAAGGCGGGAACGGAACCATTGTGACAGTCCGAAAGTTTATGGAAAAGAACAACATTCTTGTGACGCGAAGATCGTATGAGGCAACAGGTGCATTGTTTGACCAGCAGATTGTCAAAAAAGGAAAAGGTCAGGTTCCGATCAAGAGCAGTGATGAACGGCTTTGTGATATACAGAAGTATGGAGGATATAACAAAGAGGCGGGAGCTTACTTTGTACTGGCAGAATCGGAGGGCAAAAAGGGAAAGAAAATACGAACAATCGAGTATGTGCCGATTCGTCTGAAAAAGGAAATTCAGAAGTCAGAAGAAAATATAATTCGGTATCTGGAAGAGGAAAGACAGTTAAAGAATCCGCGAGTGCTGGTGCCGGAAATCAAAATAGATACTCTGTTTTGTGTGGACGGATTTTATATGTGGGTTTCCGGAAGATCAGGAGATCAGCTATTGATGCAAGGTGCAAATCAGCTGGTACTTTCCCAGGAAGAAACAGAAATACTGAAAAAAATAGTACAGTACGTGGAACGTAAAAAACAGAATAAAGAACTGAAAATTTACGATTCCGACCATTTAGAAGAAAAGAAGGTGGTGATGCTGTATGAAACCTTTTTAAATAAATTAACAAATACGGTATATGCAAAAAAACTTGGAGCACAGGCAAAGACATTAACGGAAAAAAGAGAAAAATTTAAAGAATTATGCATAGAAGAAAAGTGTATCGTTTTGTATGAAATTTTACATTTTTTCCAGTGCCAGAGTGTTACCGCTGATTTGAAATTAATTGGAGGATCTGGAAGAGCAGGAATTTTGTATCTCAACAAAAATATAACCGATTGCAGTCGAATCGAAATGATTCATCAATCGCCAACCGGTATTTACGAGCAGGCAGTAGACCTGAATGCATTATGAGCTGGCGGATTGTGGTTATTTCCAAACGGGCAAAGCTGGACTATCAGCTTGGTTATCTTGTGGTACGAAATGAAGAAGTAACAAAAATACATTTAAGTGAAATCTCAACCATTCTGATTGAGTCAACAGCAGCAACAGTCACAACAAGTCTGCTGGCAGAGCTGACCAAAAAGAAAATAAAAGTGATTTTTTGCGATGAAAAAGAGAAATCCATCGTCGGAACTGGTTGGGTATTACGGAAGTCATGATACCAGCAATAAAATCAGAAAGCAGATTCAGTGGAGCCGGCACAGTAAAGAAGCGATCTGGACAGAGATTGTGACGGAAAAAATACGAAAACAGAAGGAACTGTTAAAAAATCTGGGAAAGGAAGAAGCGGGTCTGTTAGAATCATATTTACAGGAGATTGGCTGGAACGATGAGACAAACCGGGAAGGGCATGCGGCAAAGGTATATTTCAATGCGTTGTTCGGCATGACATTTACCAGAACTGCGGATTGTCCGGAAAATGCAGCGCTGAATTACGGATATAGCATTTTGTTGTCTGCGTTTGCGAGAGAAATTGTAGCGAGCGGTTATATTACACAGCTCGGACTCTTTCATGATAATATGTTTAATCAGTTTAATCTGGCGTCCGATTTGATGGAACCGTTCCGTGTTCTGATTGACCGGGAAGTAATCCAAATGCAGAGGAAAGAATTTACGCATGAGGAAAAAATACAGTTGGTCTAATGTATTAAACAACGAAGTCATGATAGACGGGAAAACACAGTATGTGAATAATGCCATAAAAATTTACTGTAAAAGTGTATTTGATGCCTTAAATGAGAATGACAGTGCATTGATCCGGTTTTACGGCCTATGAGTTATCGTTTTATGAGAGTATTGGTACTGTTTGATCTTCCGGTGCTGACGGGCGATCAGAGAAGAGAATATGCGAGATTTCGAAAGTTTTTATTGAAAAGCGGATTCCTGATGCTCCAGGAATCCGTATACTGTAAGCTTGCGTTAAATACAACTGCAGTGAATGGAATCGTGGATCAGATTCATAAAAACTAAGCCGGAAGAAGGCCTGCTACAGCTTTTAACGGTGACTGAGAAGCAGTATGCGAAAATGGATCTGATTGTTGGGAACGTAAAGAGCGAAGTGTTGAATACGGATGAAAGGCTGGTGATTTTATGAAACTGGTACATGTGGACTTGGAAAAACCTATTGCGATTCATCGGAACTGTCCCACGGAATGGATTATAGAATCACCGGAGCTGTTTTTAAAATATGTGGAGCAGCTGCAAAAACAAAATCAGGGAGAGGAGGGAAATTTCGTACTTTCTAAAGCTGACACAGAGCTGAATATGAAAAGAGATGTGGAATTGGTATTAACGCCCTTTTCTCTTGATTTTGCGGATCACAGAATACAAAAACGGTTATTTACAGAGCTGGTCAAAAGTGCGCAAAATGAAGAAATGTTTCTGGAAACACAGAGAATTATTGCGGAACTGAAGAAATACATCTATCAATTGGAAGCTGTCAGTGGGTACGAATTGGAACAAAATGAGGAAATCGATTTGAGCGCACTCCTAAAAATGATGGGAGTTCAGACAGAAACCGAAAAAGAGATGGGACTTCTGGAAAAATTAACGCAATATATCAAAGTTATGGCCGAACTTCTCCAAAAAGAACTGGTGATTCTCATAAATATTCGGTCCTATCTGAACGAAACACAAATAAACAAACTCTCCCAAATGGCATGCTACTATGAAATATCCTTGCTTTTCATAGAAAATATACAAAGGGACTTTTCGAATCAGAGAGAATATTATATAATTGACAAAGATGGATGTGATGTCTATTAATATCCATCGGATGTTTGAGTACCTGTTTTGTGCAGATGAAAGCAGTTCATTTTTAAATTTGAGGTTTGAGAATGATGTAAAAATGTATGGTACTCAAACTGGTTTAAAATCAATGTTACCGCCATAGCAGTTTGAGAATGATGTAAAAATGTATGGTACTCAAACAGTCGTACAGTGTACTATCCGTGAATAGCAGTTTGAGAATGATGTAAAAATGTATGGTACTCAAACTTTTGCCGCGGCGAGTTGTATTCTGTGCAAGTTTGAGAATGATGTAAAAATGTATGGTACTCAAACGCACGATCAGTTGTTTCAATAATTCGAAGCGTTTGAGAATGATGTAAAAATGTATGGTACTCAAACCATTCTGATCTCGACCAATTCCAGATGCGAGTTTGAGAATGATGTAAAAATGTATGGTACTCAAAC
>ENA-OQNJ01000218-OQNJ01000218.1-human-gut-metagenome-genome-assembly--contig:-NODE-218-length-15393-cov-3.666252_pt1 | contig 15393 bp, 18 predicted proteins | sample MGYA00242630_ERZ504882 | MGnify/ENA primary metagenome ERZ504882 (study PRJEB26092, sample SAMD00036408) | human gut metagenome | host: Homo sapiens | study: EMG produced TPA metagenomics assembly of... | reverse complement strand
CTTGTAACGCGCATTTATGCAAAATCCATAGTCACCGATACTTTCCTCACGGGTGATATACAGTCGGAATTCTGTCAGCTCATGAAATAAGAAAAACCGACGCATGATCGCTTTACGCTCAATACATCGGTTTCTTCATCTGACCTTGACGGTCATATTCAGTTGTCTAACATCGTACTGTTATAAAATCTATGTCATTTACGATTTTTCTTATGCTGATTTGCCCAGTAAGATTTTACAGGGATTCTTCTTCTTTTTATGTCCTCCATAAATTCTTCTTTGTCAATATTACTATCAATGGTAAATAATTTTTCTCCATTTACATATACACGCATAGAACCTTTCTTTCTCTCGCAATAGGTAATATCTTCAAAGTGAAAAGTTCTCTTTCTTCCAAAAGTTGAACGCCATGTGATTTCATCTCCGTTCACTTCCAGTTTCCACATAATCATGTTCAATGAGCCGATTAAAGAAACAATAAAGAAAATACTAAAACCAATTGGTGGCAATAAATCATCTTGTTGAATAGCACTGGCTACCGTAGCTCCCCCAAAAAGAACACCGCCAATACAAAAACATAGTAAGTACTTTTCGGTTTTTATTATATAATGCGTCCTAATTATTCCCTTTTTCTGTTCTTCCTCTCGTTCTTTAGCTCTCTTTTGTTGAAGATTTACAAGATATTTCAAAAGAAGAAGTACAACTAAATAGGGGCCTATTTGTGTAATTATATTCAAACACATTCGTAAAAAATCATTCATTTTTTGCCCTCCATAGTTCCAGCTATATAAAAATGATTGTTTGAAATCGAGTATTAAAAACCTCAATTTTTCATATCTCATTATACTTCATCAACTTAAAGAATGGAAGAAAAAATTTTGTGTACAGAGTTCCTGTTCAAACCTTGTAACGCACATTTCCGCAAAATCCATAGTCCCCGATACTTTCCTCACAGGCGATAGGCAACGGTCAAAACATCAGGTCTGCACCTGACATTTTAACCGCATATCAGCCCTGATTATCACATTATCCCTGCTGGCTGTTCAGCCCATGCTTTTTCGCATATTCGCTGGCTTTCTGTCTGCGTTCCTCACTGTAAGGCGGCAGGAAACGGATAGACAGACGGGACTTTGCCAGCTCATAAGAAACACCGCCTTGAACATTGGATTTTTCCAGTCGGCAAAGGTCAGGGTACTTCTTAGCAAAAGCAGCCAACCTCTTTTTCAATCCGGCGTTGTGGGTGTAGATATTTGCCTTGTCCTCGCCCTCATTAAAGAGAACGATTGTTTCTTTCTCAATCTTCGTCAGTCTCGTCATAGCAGCCCTCCCTATGGTTTTTCAACACACGCAGCTTGCAGTAAAAGCAGCGATACCACCTTTCAACACCCTCAGCACTCAGCTTGACGGAAAGCATATAAAACAGCTTCTTCGCCACTGGATCGGGTGCAAGGGCAGCTACCATACGCAAACGCTCGACAGTTGCTTTCAGGTTCGGACAGCCAAAGGCATAAAGGGCTTCCATTTCATTCCGGTTCATCTTCATTGTGTTTTCCTCCTTAAAGTTTGATAAATGAAAAGCGACAGACACTTCATAAGGAAATACCTGTCGCTTCGTTTACGATACAAATTTGTTGGTTTTGGACTTGATAAAATCAGCAGTAAATCATTTCCTGTCTGATGATTTCTTCGGCTCGGTTACGGATAGAGTTCATGGACTGTACCCACAACATCTGATTGTCTGCTTTCATGGTTTCGGTCACGCCCTCGGCTTGTTTCATCTGCTCAATGATAAGGCTGCACCTTTCCGTTGCCTGTTCGTCCAGGTCAGCAAGGTAAGTATGCAGTTCGCCGGATAAACAGAGGGCAGAGAACCTTGTAGGGCGGTACTGCTCCAAATATGTCCTGTGCAGTCTGCCCCACATACCGATAGGGCGGTGTTCCTCCGGTAGCTTCAAGTCCGGCACATAGTAATCGCCCACAAGAACATAGTCCAGACCGTTGCTTTTGTCATGGATTCGTGATTTCAATTCTGTCATGCTATTTTTTCTCCTTTCACTTTTTGCCGATTTGATTTGCTTGTGACGTTCTGTTCAACACACACATTGCTATCAGAACTTTTTTCTTCTGCTATACGCTCATGCTCCGCAAATTCTTTTGATTTCTCACGAATCTTTTTCATATACTTACGATTGGATTCTCGTTTTCTGCGAAGTCGTTCCGCCTCTTTTTCAGCAGCAATCCTTTCTTCCTCTGTTGGTTCATGCTGCTCCACAGGTACTTGAAATTGCCCGACATAGTTAAGATATATCTCCACCTCTGTGGTGCGGTCTGCACCTTTTCCTTGTGGCTCGTGAACCAGAATTTTGTCGATAAATTCATTTATCATGGCAGGAGTAAGTTCTGTAATATTCTCATACTTTTTAACCAGCTTTAGAAAACGCTCCACATTATTTTGACCGCCTATAATCCGTTGCATATCAGCGGTGTCAGTCTCAATAATCTTGTTCAGCTCGTTCTGCTCATTTTCATAATCAGTAAGCATACTCTGAAAAAGTCTGTCCGGCAATCTTCCAATCACATTATCTTCATAGATTTTCCTGATAAGCATATCCAGTTCGTGAACTCGCTTCTGATTTCTTTCAATGCGGTTTTTTACAGTTTCAGAAACAGCAATATCTTTCATCGCCGATTCTTCTTGCAGAGAATAAACAAACTCCCGCTCATTCAAAGAAACATAATGGCAAGTCTCCTGTATGGTTTTCAGAATGATGCTTTTAAGTGCTTTTGTTGAAATATGGTGGCAAGTACAATGTCGGTCATACTTCTGATAAGCAAGATTATATGTGGAACATTCATAACAATCTGCCGGATTGGAATAACTTGTCCTTTTTTCGCCTTTGGCAGTATAGTATATTCTTTCTCGCCCTTTCCGCTGCCTGTGATTATACATCGGCGCACCACAATCAGCACAGTAAATCTTTCCGGTCAGAACATTAGGCTCGCCCATAGGATCTGCTTTTCTTACATTCTGTCTTAACTTTTGAGCAAGCAGCCATGTTTCTTCATCGACAATAGGCTCTTGTGTATCATCAAAAACCACCCAATCTTCCTTATCTGCCCTTTTCGTCTTTTTGTCCTTATAGGAATTTTTGAATGTCCTGAAGTTGACAGTCTTTCCGATATACTCTGGTCGGGCAATCAGAGTAGTAACCTGATTTCCTCGCCACATATACGGATTTTCTTTGTCATAGTTGCTTGCATGATTTCCAAGTCCCTTTTTGCCAAGATAATAAGATGGTCTTTCAATTTTTTCTTCTGAAAGTTCTCTTGCTATCTGATAAGGTCCTTTTCCCTCAATAGTCATGCGATAAATTCTGCGGACTACTTCAGCAGCTTCTTCATCAATAATCCAATGGTCGGGGTTTTCGGGGTCTTTCAAATAGCCGTATGGTGGGATATTACTTGTATGAGCGTTGCCGGAAGAACCTCTGGATTTCAGTACAGCTTTAATTTTCTTACTTGTGTCCCTGACAAACCACTCATTCATGATATTCAGAAAAGGGGCAAACTCACTGGTTTCTTGACGGTCACTGTCAATACCATTATTGATTGCTATAAATCGAACTTCCTTTTCTCTAAACAGAATGTCAGTGAAAAAACCTACTTGCAAATGGTCTCTGCCGATTCTGGACATATCTTTGCAGATACAGGCAGTGATTTCTCCGTTTTTAACACCTTCAACAAGTCTGTTCCATGAAGGTCTGTCAAAGGTCGCTCCACTCCAACCATCATCGGTAAAATGAACAAGATTCGTAAAACCATGTTTCATAGCATAATCTTCAAGCATTTGCTTTTGATGAACTATACTGTTACTCTCTCCAGCATTATCATCATCACGAGACAGTCTTTCATACAAAGCAGTAATGCCATTGCTTTTATCGTTTTTTTCTTCTCATGCTGAACTCCTTTCTTCAATTCCTATCCACTCCTTACGCTCACAAAATATCACATCGGTAAACATCTTCGGCGGAGAAGTGTAATGTGTACTCTTCTCTGCTTTCACAGAGGCAAGAGTCATTCCTTCCTCATATCCTTCTGGAAGTTCTGTCTTATTATCCGGTTCATCAGATTTCTTATCCTTTACACAGTATTTCCGAAAGGCTTCTTCCACTTCTTTGAAGCCCATCTGCACAGGCAGCTTTCCTTTTGCAGTAAATTCATGTTCTTTGCACTGTACGGAAATTTCTGTCTGCTCATAAAGGTACTCTTCCCCTGTTGCCTGAACAAGCTGCTGTCCGATCAGCATCAGCAGATTTTTCTTTCCACTGGAAACGTCCTCCCATGCCTTTTTCCATTGCTTCTTTTGTCGGCAGTATTGCATGATGATCAGATACCTTTGCATTATTAACCACACGATCTATGTTTCCTCCAGTCTGCCCAGATTCCAGAAACGGAAGAAAATCTGTCATGCCTTCGACAAGCATTTTTACCGTTTCTTTCATATCTTCGGTTACATACTGACTGTCTGTTCTCGGATAGGTAACCATTTTTTCTTCGTACAGCTCCTGCAGCATATCCAGTGTCTTCTGGGCAGTGTATCCGAAAAATCGGTTTGCTTCCCTCTGCAGACTGGTCAGATCATAAAGTTTTGGTGGGAAAGTCTTTTTCTGTTCTCTTTTTACCCTTGTAACCAATGCTTTTGTCCCATCACAAAGTTTTCTTAATTCTTCCGCTTCCATTTCTAACGGGATACTCTCTGATGTTACCGTAAGTTTCCCATCTGACAGGGAAACCTTATAATAGGCTTCTTTCTTGAAATGCTCAATTTTCTCTTTTCTTTCCGTCAGCATGGCAAGCGTCGGTGTCTGTACCCTGCCAACTACCAAACGCTTAAAATATCTGGTTGTGTAGGCTCTCGTTGCGTTCATTCCAATCAACCAATCCGCCTGTGCCCTGCATACCGCAGCATTACAAAGCCCTGCATATTCTCTCCCGTCAGTTAGGGACTGAAATCCTTTCTGAATGGCTTCATCTTCCATTGAACTGATCCACAGACGCTTCACTGGTTTCTGACAGCCTGCCAGATCATAAACTCTTTTAAAAATCAGTTCTCCTTCTCTTCCGGCATCACAGCCATTGACCAGATATGCTACATCTGCCCGGTTCATCAGGCTGCATATCACATCAAATTGCTTCGTTTTTATCCTCTGATACCTGAACTTTCCATACTTCCGGAATAATCGGTAAATCCTCAAACTGCCATTTTGCATAGTTTTTCATCATAGATTTCCGGTGGGACATACTCTGCCAGATGCCCCAGGCACCAACTGACGATGCAACTGTTCCCCTCCAGATACCCGTCCTTTCTCTGATAAGCAGATAAATTTTTTGCAAGGCTCTGTGCCACGCTCGGTTTCTCTGCAATCACTAAAAATTTCGCCATGTTTTCCTCCTTTTCCTGTCAAAAAGGCAGTCTATAAAGAACTGCCCTTTCTCCATACCTTATGCTTTTTTGTTATTTCTGCTGATCTTCCGCATTTTCTTCATCTTCATTGATGTAACTGTCATCAGCAAATTCCAGACCTTCCTCTACAATACTGTCCTCTTTTTTCTTTCGGAATTTACTTAAAGCAAAAGCAGCTAAACCACCGAATACCAGTACAATACCGCCGCCCAGGATCGCAGAGCCAAACATTTTATTACCACCGGATTCCGGTTTTACTTCTGTTTCTGGCTGTACGGTAGTTTCTGGTTCTGGTGCTGCAGTCGTTTCCGGAAGAACAACTGCTGGTTCCTCTTTTTTCTCGATTTCCTCGTTTTCGCCTAAGAACTCTGCCAGATCATTTTCATCTACCAGTGACATCATGTACACGTTTTCGGAAGTACCGGAACGGTCAATGACCATATAAAAGGTATTTCCATTCTTTGTCTGTACCGTCAGAAACTGCTTGGAACTGTCATTCTCCTTATCATCCACAAGCTGTCCGTTTCCCGACGTGGAAAACGGTGTTCCCTCTGCGGCAGGCTGCTCCGCCGGCTGTTCTTCTATCACCTGTTCCGCAGTTTCAGCCTGCTCTGCGTTTTCATTTGCCTGTGCAAAAGCGGTCACACTGGCAGAACCCATCAGTATTGTTGATGACAACATAATCATCAAAATTTTTTTCATTACTTTATTCTTCATCTTCCAAATCCTCTCTTTCTTCTATCAGTCCGGTTGACATTTCGCTATCCATATTTTCTTCTTTCTTTATACCCGTTTCAGATTATCCATAGAAAGATTGCCCTCTTCATCAAACTGCATGGTAACTGTTCCGTTCTGAATTCCATCCAGAAAAGTCAGCATCTTTCGGCTATCCATCTTCATGGAACGGATTGCCTTAATGATTTCTGCATCTTCCATCTGCTTTTTCTGGATTCTCAGTTGCCTTACATGCTCCTGCAGTTCCAGAATCTTGTTTTCAGTTTTCTGAATGTCATCCAGAACCTTTTTTAACCGCATATTCATCTCTTATTTACTCCCTTCTAGTGAAGTCTGCCAAATGCCATAAAATGTTGCTGCCAGTAAGAACTTGCAATGCTTGTATACTGAATCGGATTCCCGCAATGAATCATCATGTTATTTCCTACATAAATTCCAACATGGCTCGCTCCCGGCGTATCATAAGTTCCCTGGAAAAACGATCAGATCGCCCGGCTTTGTATCCGATGGAGATACATAGGAACAATAAGAACGAAGCCCGTCCGCTGTTGTTCTTCCCACGTTCCATCCATTTCCGCAATTATTGATTACCCAGCATACAAAACCAGAGCAGTCAAAACTGGTAGATGGCGATGCACCGCCCCAGACATACGGATAACCAAGATAGTTTTTCCGCTTCCCCGGATCATCTTGGCAAACTGCGGATCAGAAAGTGCTTCTGCCGGAATATCATATCCAAAGCCTGCCCCACCTGTCGGAATTGTGTTAAGGTCAAACAGATAATCACGATTTCCATAGTATTTATTGTAAGCGTCATATTGCTCCTGTTCCTTATCTGTCATACGGTTTCTTAAAACTGCATCCAGGTTATGGTTCGTAAGTGTTACGTCCAACCGGTTTACTTCTCTTGTTGTAGTTACTTCCACCTCCTGGCTTCCATTACTGTCTGCTATGTATGCTTCCCAGGTCTGATGTCCATGTGCTGATGCAGAAGCGTGATCGCTGTAAAATACATCAAACTGAACACCATATCTTGCAAATGCTCCTGTATCTTCTACTACATATTCCACTCCATTCATAACAACATGGGTTCCCATTGGCACAAATGGATTGGAAGCATCCACCGCAATCGTGTGATTTGCCTGTGGATATGCTCCACTTGCAGTCGGGCCTCCACTCCACTGCCCGCAGCAGATCGGACAGTTGCAATATCCACTGGTCACAACCTGTCCCAGTGATTCTCCAACCCTGACTGTTTTCTTTTCTGTTACAGTTTCTCTTGTCGAATCTGTATATAAGCCATACTGCTCTCTGAAAATCTCCTGAATCTCGTCTGCAACCTCAGCATAGGTAAAACCGCCATACTTGACTGTCAGATAAGAAATAAGCTGATACGGATTGTGTCCGATCTCATCAATCTGGAACTGGAACTCATCATAGTCGGAATGGTTTGCTTTCATCTGATTGATCTGCTCATTCAGTGCATTTTCCAATGCCACATAAGCATTTTCCGCAGCATAAATATCCTCATCCTCACTGGAATAACTGGTAGAAATAATAGCATTGGAACTGCCCTGGAATAACGCAGCACAGCTTGACAGGCTCGTTGCCATTAACGCAGACAGCAGCACCAGAACTCCTATGGACAGGAGGATATTTCTGTTCTGTGCCACAAGCTCCTTGACCGCAGCTTTGGCTTTTTCCGTAAATCGCTGTGCGTTTACAAGCACTGCGTCTTTCACAGCTTTTCCCTGTTTCGCAGCCTGATACTGCTTCTGGTAACGCTTTTTCTGCAATAATTTCTTTAATGCAGACTGTTTCTTCTGTTCTGCTTCTTTCTGAACCGCCTTTTTTGCTTCATTGGAAGCACTGGTGCTAAACTGTAGGCGAGATTTTTCTGTTTCTTCCAAAACGGTTTCCCTCAACCGATTATTTCTCTGTCGGTTTTCTTTCAACCGTTCCCGAACGTAAATTGACTTTCTTGCAAGGCTTTCTCCCGCAAATTCCATCTGATCTGCTGCATCAAGAGCAGCATTATCATCGGTATCCTCTCTGATTTTTTTTCTGACCATAGGCAGATACCGTTTCTGAAACAACGTTTGCCCCCTTTCTTGCCATTCCGCTACCGGGAATCATACCTTTACTTTCATCTTCAAAGGAAAGACGGGATTTTGATTTTTTCTGTTCTTTTAGCGTCTGTTCCCTTTTCGTCTTTCCTTTAATCTCTTCCCGAAAATCTTCCATTGATTTTTCATCAACTTCTGACTTTTCATGGCAGCGTTTCTGCTCTTTCGCTGCATAAGCTACGACCATCTTTTTCTTTCGGCTCTGCCTGTCCGGTTCCGATGTTTCAGCATCACGTCCCGGATGTCCCCGGATACTCTCTTTACGAAGTCTGGAACGTGAAACAGGCGGAGGTTTCTCCCCGCCTGCTTTATCATCACTCATTTCTGAGTTTTCCATTTCTTCTGTTTCCGCAATTTCTTCCTGTTCCAGAAAAGCGTGTCTGGACTGCAGCCTGTGTTTTCCTTCTTTCATTTCCTCAACCGTTTCTTCTGCAGTATGAGTTTTTCTGACCTTTCCAAAGTCCAGCTCCTGTTCCCTGTGTCCGGCTGTTTTCTTCTCATCTGCCTCACGCCCGGTAATCCGCTTTTCCTTTTTACTGCGGAGATTTTTTTCCCGGAGTCCGTCCCGGCTCATCTTCTGGACAGTCTTGTCCCTTGCTTTATATTCATGCTCCTGCATGGTCATCATCTCCTGATCTATGGTAATTTTCCGTTATTTTTCTTTGCAACCAGTACCATACGCCCATTTTTCTGGGAATACTCACAAGTAGACAGTGTAAGTAACTTATCTCTGTATTTTGCTGTTGTTCCTGTCTGATAAAGTGATTTTTCCTTAACGGAAGCAATAAATTTTTTATAATCAGCCACTGTTCCAGCTTTGATAAAACTGTAATAATCAAAATCATTTCCTGTATAAACGGGTGTTGTAAATGCTGCAAATATCTGATACTGTTCATTTCCCCATATCGTGCGGAACAGGATTGTCGGATGTTCTTCGTAAAATCCTTCGTCCTTATATTTTTCAAGGTCAGCAAACATCTTCCTACTGTTCATGTGATGTCCATATATGATCAGATTGTCCGAATCTCCTGGTACACATTCCTCTGCCAGAAATAAACAGCCATTTGCAGAATATTCCCCGTTAAAATCCCGATGCAGATAATAATTTTTATCTCCGGGCCGGTACATGACCGGATAATCTATTCTCGTCCCATCAATGGTCAGCCAGCCAATACAATCTGGATTCTCTTCATGCAATGCCAAAATTCCAGCATCTACCTCTAAATCGTCGGAAGTATCTTCCTCTGAATCGTCCTCTTTTTCCTGCATAAGTTCCTGTAACTCTTGCTGTAACTGGTTATCCTGTCTTTCCTGCATAAAAAATCCCATCAGGAAATACAGACTGATCGTAAGCAATATAACGGATATAGAAAGTAATAATCCTGCCACCCATTTTCTCATACTCTGCTGTCACCTCTTTAACTATCATCTCTGCCTTTGATGCCGAGTTTTTCACGCTTCTCTACATCTTCCGGTTTCGATGACATTAACGCATAAAGCATAAGGGTATTATCGAATCTGTCCTTAAATGGAATAATTGTATTTCCATAAAAAATCAGCCCTTCTCCCTCTCCACTGTTTGTTACATAGGAAAGCTGGTGTGTTGAAATATTAAGCTGTTTTGCCAGAATCTGTCGATCCCCGGATGCCTGGTTGAGCATCAGGATAAAATCTGAGTTTTCAAAGATATTCTCGATTTCCCTTGATGCAAGCAGATCTTTTACGTTCTGCGTGATACCAGTCGGAATACCTCCCCACTTCCTGAATCTCTTCCAGATTTCCACACTGTACGCTGCTGTCTGTTCCTCTTTCAGCAACAGATGGAACTCATCAATGTAATATCTGGTGGATTTATGAGCAGAACGGTTGACTGTTACCCTGTTCCAAACCTGATCCTGAACAATCAACATGCCAAGTTTTTTAACTGTTTACCAAGGTCTTTAATATCGAAACATACCAGACGATTGTTCAGTTCTACATTTGTGCGGTGATTAAACACCTTCAGGGAGCCATTTACATAGATTTCCAGTGCCGTTGCCAGCCGCTGCGACTCAGCCTCTTCCTGTTTGCGAAGCAGATTATATAGATCTTCCAGGATTGGCATTTTCTCCGGAACCGGATCTGAAAGATAGTCCTGATATACCAGACGCACACATCGGTCAATGATTGTTTTTTCCACTGGTTCCAGACCATTTTTCCCTCCTACTACCAGTTCACAAAGCGAAAGGATAAAATCTGATTTCAGAGATAGCGGATCGTCATCATCCGCATAATTGATGTTAATGTCCATTGGATTGATGTAATCATGACTGGTCGGAGAAATACGGATGACCTGCCCGTTAAATGCCCGGACTAACGGAAAATATTCTCCCTCCGGATCACAGATGATAATGTCGTCTTTTGTGACAATAAATACATTGGTAATCTCTCTTTTTGCTGCAAAGGATTTACCAGATCCAGGAGTACCAAGTATCAGCCCATTTGGATTCTTCAGCCTTTTCCGATCTGCCATAATCAGGTTATTAGACAGGGCATTTAACCCATAATAGATAGATTCTCCGCCCATAAACAGTTCCTGCGTTGTAAATGGGACAAAAATAGCTGTCGATGTGGTAGTCAATGCCCGCTTGATCGGAATCCAGTTTCTTCCAAGTGGCAAACTGCTCATAAGGCCCTGTTCCTGCTGATAGTCCAGTCTTTTTAATGCACAGTTATATTTCTGTGCGATACCTGCCGTCTGGAATACCACATTTTCCAGTTCCTGTTTATTTTTTGCTGTATTTAAAAACACAACCGTCACAAGAAACATTCTTTCATTTCTCGACTGTAAATCTTCCAGAAGCCTTTTCGCCTCTCCACCATATGTGTTCAGATCAGACGGAATAATATCCATATCATATCCGGAGCGTACCGCTTTTTTCTGTTCCTCAATTTTCATGCGGTTAATGTCCGTAACCTTACTTTTAACCAATTTGATTGCTTTCATCTGGTCAATGGACTGAATATGCAGATTAACAAGCAGGTTACAGTCCATTTCCAGAAATTCAGCAAGCATTTTATCCGTCAGCTCTGGTGCCAGAATCTGCAGATAGGATACTGCTCCGATGGTATCTCCCATCTGAAAATCCTTTCCATTTTTGAACAGGAAACTGGATGGAGCAATATAATCCTTTGTATTCAGCCCGGTACGCAGCATATCATCATAGCTGAACCTGAATGGCACTTTGACATTCTGGTTGAATGTTTCATACATGATCTGCAAACGCTCTACACCATTTAACGGATACGCAGATACCCCAAAAACCTTAAAATTATTGAGTATATCTGTTTCAATACGTTCCAGTTTTGGTTTTGCTTCCCGGATATTGTCAGCTTCAATTCCAAATGTAATGTACTTGGTTCTGACAAGACCATTATTTCCTTTTGCCAACTGATTTCTAAGCATCTGGGCAAATTCCATACGCAGATTATCAAAACTGTCATTCTGCTTTTTAATACGGATCACATCTTCATATTCCGTCATGTTGCTGTGATGATTGATAAAGGACAACTGAAAATGGATGGTGCTGTCAAAATAATTCAGGAAATCACACCAGTTCTCAAAAATCGCATTTTTATCCTCATTCTGAGCTAACTGGTAGTTAATATCATAAAAGCGGATTGTTTTGGAATAGTAACCATCTTCCACACGACAGATTCCGTCTTTTCCCATTTCCCTGTATGGAATGGACTGCTGTGCGGTAATGTTTTTCCCTTTATTTCTATTGTCTTTATTCGTACTGGATATTTTCTTTACAGTACCTTTCTTTCCGCTGGATTTTACAAAACCCGGCGGCTTTGTCTTTTTTTATGCTTTTCTTCTTTCTTTGCCTGTTTCTGTGCCGCCTGTTCTTCACGAGCAGCCTGTTTTGCCGCCTGCTTCGCAAGTTTTCTTTCTTCCTTTTCGTGTGCCTTATGTAATTTCAGTTCATATTTCTGGGCTTTTTTCCAGGCACGTTTTTCCCGTCTGCTTAATTTACGTCTTGGTCTGCGGACACCTCGGTGTCGCTCCAGTGCTTCATACCCCGTAACCATCGGTACTCCCGTCAAACGCTGTCTGTCCTTTGCATAATTTTCTGCCTCGTCCGGATCAAACACTGGTAAACCATCAGCAGAATCCTCTTCATCCAGCCACCAGTCATCCGGATGGGAAAATTCTTCTGTCTGCTCTGGAAGATTCTTATCGTTTCTTAATTTTTCCACGAACGGTACCTCCTTTCGCTTTTGTCATAATTTTCTTTTTTTCATAGAGGTTTTCCACCTCATATTTCCGTACCGGGGGACGGATAAATTTTACTGTAATCACGTTTTTGAGGACTTTCTCTAAAGGAAGTCCATCTTTTTCATACATGGCAAATAAAAAAGCCGGAAGCATCAACAGACACATTCCGGTTGCCGCATTACTCGAACCAATCAATCCCCTTGACAGGAAATAAAACGGAAGCCCTACTGCCGCTGCAATACCAAGGCAGATAAGCTGTCGTTTTGTAAGATTGAGAATAATTTTAGTTTTTACTTTTGTCAGATCTTTTGGTACTGATACAAAAGCCATTTTCATCGTCTCCTTTTCCACGTTTAGTGTGCATTAAAGATGCTCTTTGAGAAATTACCTGTTTTCATAAGACTGAAACACAGTATCACTGTATATGCCATTACACTGAGCAGTGCCGTATGCACATTGTCTGATACCTGTATGTTTGCAACCAGCACAGAATAAATGCCCACACACACCATGAATAAAAAAACTCCCTGAAATGCCAGTGCAAACAATCCTACTTAAATAATTGCTTCCAATCTGTCCCCATTCCCGGTTGCTCATAGTGGCAAATGGAATCGCACCGATTGACGAATACAGATAAATTTCTATCATACGACCATATAAAATGACCGTTATAAAAACGGATATAACCTTTAAACACAGGCTCGCCAGAAGCGTTTCCAGTGCCAGTATAATCAGCTCCCCTACTTCCATTGATTCCATTGCTGTCTCCATCGAGGTGATTACCGAATCAATATTGATTGCCGTCTGCTGGTTGATAACACCTGCCGCCCGGTTCACTACATTCTGTCCAACATCAAAAATCGCCATTGTGATCGTAAAAGCATTGCTTACGAACCAGACTGCTATCCACATCTTGAAAAAATATTTGAAAAACATCCATGTATCTATATCATGCATGTTATTCTTTTCGGTGAGCATGGAAATCAGCTCATAGCACAACACAAAGGTTATGATCATTCCGGCAATCGGTACGATCACAGAATCCGACAGATTTTGGATCAAGCTGAAAATACTGCTGTTCCAGCCCTGGGGCGTTTGCCCAACCTGACTTGCGATGTCACCGGTTTTTTCATTCACATCGGTAAACATGTTCGTCAGGTTTGAGCTGACCATGCCTGTAAGGAGGTTACGCATCCATTCTTCTATGGACTCAAAAATCTTATCCATGCGTGTTCTCCTTTCCTACTGCCCCGGCTAAAACAAATTCGCCAGTAATGGTACAAGCTGTGTACCGATCAGAACGACACCTCCACCTGCCATAAGCTGCTTGATTCCCTGGGACTTGGCTCCAGGATTGTCATTTCCATATCCTTCCAGGAGATTGATAACTCCCCAAACTGCAAGTCCGGCTCCGATTGCAACAACCAGAGTCTGTAAAATATTAATTGCGGATGTAAAAAACGCCATAATCTATGTTCTCCTTTCGTAACTGCTGTTTTCATTGTGATTTTACAAACGGTTACTACTCGGAGGGTTCCGCCTGATGGGCGGTCTTTCATGCTTACGCATATCGCTACCTCCCAAAAGGGCATAAAAAAACGAGCTATGTATGTTTTACGTTACATGCCTGTGCCTTCATTTTCACTATTTGATTGTTTTTCCAGTTCACTGCCTTCATACACATAAAGGTCGAACGCTTCTTCCGGACTTAACCGGACTTCCATCTGATGTTTCATATATTCTTCCACATGAAACTCATTCTTTTTATCATAATCGGATAACTGCTTATACCGTTTATGTTTTGTAATATCAAATTTATCACTGTAAAACGGACGGACACCACGAAGCTGTAAAATACACTTGTTACCGTCCATGACTGCCAGTTCATCCCGGCTCATCAATTCTTTTCCTGTTTTCTGATAGTTCAGACCATAAGACCTGCTCTGTCCTCTTGTATCAGAAGTGTTATATAAATCAATGGTTTCCTTTCCAAGTGTCTCCGAAATTTCTTTCAGAGTGGTACTTTCTTTTCCACCAAGAAACAGCATGGTATCGCAGTTGCCTGTGATAGTTTCCGCTGCATCCTTGTAAATGGTCTTGAGCTGTGATTGTGACTGCAGAATAATGGATGCAGAAATCTCTCTGCTTCGGATCGTTGCGATCAGCTTATCGAACTTCGGAATCTGACCGATATTTGCGAACTCGTCACAGAGGATTCTTACATGATAAGGCAATCTTCCATGATGAACGTCATCTGCCCTGTCACATAACAGATTGAAAAGCTGACTGTACATCATAGCAACCACAAAGTTAAATGTATCATCCGTATCAGAGATTACAATAAACAATGCAGTTCTTTGATCTCCAATCATATCCAGTTCCATCTCATCATAAGACATAAGTTCCCGCAGTTCCGCAATATCAAAGGGTGCGAGTCTTGCACCACAACTGATTAAAATACTTTTTGCTGTCTTTCCTGCAGCCAGCTTGTATTTTTTATACTGCCTTACTGCAAAATGATTCGGCTCGTCTCTTTCCAGTTCCTCAAATAACAAATCCACTGCATTTTTAAACTCTTCATCTTCTTCCCTGGTTTCACTGGCATTGATAAATTCCAACAGAGTTGTAAAAGTTCTGCTCTTCCTCCGGTGCTTCATAATAAATATAGCCAATCAAAGCACAGTATAGCAGGCGTTCCGCTTTTGTCCAGAAATCCTCGGAAGATTTTTCTCCCTCTCCCTTGGTATTTACCATAATTGTATTTACCAGCTTCAGAATATCCTTTTCAGATCTGATGTAATGAAACG
>ENA-OQNJ01000216-OQNJ01000216.1-human-gut-metagenome-genome-assembly--contig:-NODE-216-length-15396-cov-4.111533_pt1 | contig 15396 bp, 14 predicted proteins | sample MGYA00242630_ERZ504882 | MGnify/ENA primary metagenome ERZ504882 (study PRJEB26092, sample SAMD00036408) | human gut metagenome | host: Homo sapiens | study: EMG produced TPA metagenomics assembly of... | reverse complement strand
GCTGTTCGCCCATTAAAGCGGTACGCGAGCTGGGTTCAGAACGTCGTGAGACAGTTCGGTCCCTATCCGGCGTGGGCGTAGGATATTTGAGAGGAGCTGTCCTTAGTACGAGAGGACCGGGATGGACTGACCTCTGGTGTACCGGTTGAACCGCCAGGTTCACGGCCGGGTAGCCAAGTCGGGAAGGGATAAACGCTGAAGGCATCTAAGCGTGAAGCCCCCCTCAAGATGAGATATCCCATTCGAAAGAAGTAAGACCCCTTGAAGACGACGAGGTAGATAGGGCAGGGGTGGAAGTGCCGTAAGGCATGGAGCTGACTGTTACTAATCGGTCGAGGGCTTGACCTGAAATGCAAAACAAAAGTTTTGCAGAAAATGGTTGTGTTCGGAAAGAAAGTATGGTATGATGTATAGATGTTAAGTGTATGCGGTTTTGAAGGTATATCTAGCGTAGGGGATTGGTCAAATGGTATGATAGGGGTCTCCAAAACCTTTGGTGGGAGTTCGATTCTCTCATCCCCTGTATTAGGAAAGAGTGAAGATACAAAATCTTCACTCTTTTTTCGTATTGTTTAAAAGAAAAGTCTAACAGAACAGGATTTACAGAATTTTAAGATATTTTTGTAAAGCAGGACTGTTTTTTATGGTGTAAATAAGGTACAATAGAGCCACAGAACATATTCAAAAATAATGAAAAATGAAACATGAGAAGGGAGTGGGTGTAACGTGAGCAGAGAAAAAAATGGAAGCCGCGGCACGGTAAAAGCTGTCATTTATCTTCTGATCGTAGTAATCCTTGCTGGAATGGTTGTTTATCTGACGCAGTCGCTGCGGCGGGACCGGGAGCCGGAGATTACGGGGACGTTTATTGACAGTAAGCTGGAGGCGGCGGGGGAGCTGACGTCGGCGAAGATGATTTATAACGGGCTGATTCATTACTCGGACGGGTCGATTCCGTTTCTGACGCAGAAGGCGTTTAATATGACATACCGTGCAGAGGTACGTGCGGGTGTGAATCTCGCGAAGGCGAATACGGAGGTGACGGATTCAGAAGTAACAGTTACACTTCCGGCAGTGGAGATTTTTGATATTTCCATCGACAATGATTCCATCCAGTATTACGATGAGAAGGCAGCGCTTCTGAACTGGGAGCGGAAGGAAGATGCGATGGATGCAATCGCGAGTGCGAAGGAGGATGTAGAGCAGCAGACGAAAGAAATGGATGACCTGGAAACGATGGCACAGGAACAGGCGAAAACATTGATTACCGGAATGCTGTCCGAGACGGTCGGGGACAAGACATTGGTTGTAAAATTTGAAGAATAGTACATAGACGGGATGTCGGCACTTCTTTTTGGGGGATAAAAAAAGGAGGGCCGGTATTTCTTCTGGCAGAAACACCGGCATTATGAAAAAGAAAAATCTATATAAATTGGAAAGAATATTAGGTTGGGACAACGGTTGAAAGATAGAGGAAGATGATTTGTTGTCCCTTTGTTTTGATACGTTTAGTATAGTTGTCATATGTGAGGAAAGTGTGAATGGAGTTTGAAGAAACTTTGAAAAGATTTGTGAATGGCGCGGGTGAACATCGGAACATCCCAACGCCCGGATATCGCCGAATTTGCATAGAATTAACTTGAAAGTGAACACTGCTTCATGGTACAATCGTTTGGCATGTGTGAAATATGAGTTACATTTGAGAGGACAAAAACTATGGACTATAAACTGCTGCTGGACACCGCGGTCATGGCGGGAGAAATCCTGCTGGAAAGCGGGGCGGAGACGTGGCGGGTGGAGGATACCATGCTGCGGATGCTGCGCATGTCCGGCCTGAAAACTGCGGATGTACTGGCGCTGACGACCGGCTTTGTGGTAACGCTCGACGACCCGGCGATGGATTCCATGACTGTTATGCGCAGCGTAGAGAGCCGTGCAACGGATCTGAACCGGATCCATGCGGTCAATCAGCTTTCCCGCGATTTCTGCGAAGGAAATATCGACCTGGATGCGCTGTTCCACCGGGGTGCGGGATATCTATCGTGCCAAGTACGGAAAATTAAAAAAAACTCTGCTCGCGATGATGGCGACGACCGCAGGCTTTGCAATCATGTTCGGAGCCGGGTTCTACGAAGTGCTGGCATCTGCACTTGCAGGTTTTATATCAGGAATCGGTGTTTACGGAGGTAAAAAAAGCCGGGATGCAGTCGTTTCTTGTGAACTGTATCGGGTCATTTTTGCTGGCGGTCACATCTATTCTCTGTGTTCATTACCTGCCGGGGACCATGGATCTGAACGTCATTATCATTGCATCGATCATGCCCCTCGTACCGGGTGTGGCGATCACGAATGCGGTGTATGATACCCTGCACGGCGACTACATTTCCGGTGCGGCACGGATGCTTGAGGCGTTTGTAACCGCTGCGGCCATCGCAATCGGCGTGGGACTTGGCATGCTGCTGCTCCGTCCACTGGTGCGGTAGAGAAAACCGATACAGAAAAAAGATGAGGTTAAAGCAAAAATATGAGAATAGCAGGTGAAATCATCCTGAAATCCCTTGGAGCCTGGGTTGCAATCTGGGGATTTTCAAGACTGTTGAACGCACCAAAAAAGCTGGAATGCTACACGGCCGGTGTCGGTATGATCGGCTGGGCGGTCTATCTGATCGTGGAAGTATTCAACGACGGCATTCTGATGAAGAACTTTCTTGCCGCCGTTGCCGTCGCCCTGGTTTCCCAGGCAATGGCGCGTCATTTCAAAGCGCCGGTGATCCTTTTCGTGATCCCGGGCATTCTTCCGATGGTGCCGGGAGCCGGTATGTACCGCATCGTCTACTCGATCGTTATGGGGCCGGAAAACATGGTTGGAACGTATCTTTTAGAGACAGCGACCGCGGCAGGCGCAATTGCCCTTGGAATTTTCCTCGGAGAAGCGCTGCAGAAGGTATTTTTTTACGAATTCCATAGGTGATTTACGAAAAAAGTGAGAAATTTGCCAAAACCAAATTTTTTGCTTTTTTTGTCGAATTTTATGATATACTTAACAGTGTATGTGCCCTTGGACAAAAGAAGAAATCTATAGGGGCATTTTAACATCAGTAGACAAGAAGTCCCCCGCTTCTAAAGCGGTGGGATGAATTGTTAAAAGAAACATAACGGCAGTGGCGGGCGGAGAGAAATCGGTATCCTCCACTGACATGAGGTAAGTCACAGTCGAACTATTTTCGACATGTCAGACTCCGTGAAAATACCGACTGTGAGTTGAAACAAGGAAAAAAGAAGAGAAGTAAGTAAAGTGCAGACACAGAACTATGAGGAGCAAAAAATATGAAGTTTGAAGATGATGATTTAAAGGACGGTAAACTTTGGGCTGCCCTGCAAAAAGAGATTGACCGTGACCTGGCGGAAAAGGAGAGCGGTGAAACATTCCAGGAAGAACTGGCAGACATCGAAGACTCCATTGAATTTGAAAGCAAAGAAACAAAAAGCGAAGATCACATCCCGGATGAGACTGCAAATTTAAGTAATCTGCGAAGTGTCCTTGAGGCAACTGAGCGTGCAAAAGACGAAGAAGCGAAGCAGAAAATGAAGCAGACCAAAGTGGAGCCTGTGACGCAGGACATCGAGATTCCGGAATTTACAGAAGAGGAAGAAGAAATCGAAGAGACGCCGGCGGAGACAAAAACAGAATCGGAACCGGAAGAAGTGATGGTGGATGATGATCTGATCATCAACGATCCATTCGCAGATGAGGATGATCTGCTGGGAGAAGAGAAGACAGAGACCAAGGGTTCGGAGAAAGAAGTGCTTGGTGATCAGGTGGAAGCCGCAATGGAGCGCCTCGTCAGCGACACGGTAGGCCATATCCCAATGCCGGAAATAGACGATGAGGATGATGACTACGACGATTATGAGGATGACGACGAAGAGTACATTCCGCATGGCGCAAAACCGCAGAAGAAAAAGGGAAAAGGCGGTGCGGTTATCGCCGTTGCAGCCGTTGCTGTTATTGCTGTGGGAGGCTTTTTCTATGGAAGCAAAATGTTCCATTACCAGAATTATTTTTTCAACGGAACAACCATCAACGGAGTAGACTGCTCGGATATGACGGCCAAAGAGGCAGAAACGAAAATCAAAGAGCAGGCTGCAAACTATACCTTAAATGTAAAATTCAAAGACAATGATACGAAGAGTGTCAGCGGAAAAGACATCGACTACACCTACGCCGGAGACGGCAGCGTGGAGAGCGTGTTAAAGAAACAGAACAGTTTCCTCTGGTTCCTGGGAAATGGCGGAAAAGAGAAAGATTCCCAGGTCACCATGCAGTACAGTCAGGAAAAACTGGATGCGGTGATTGATGGATTTGACGAATTCCAGTCCGCAGACGGTGAGAATGCACCGGCCAGCGCCTACATCACCTTCCAGAACAATGAGTTTGAGATTGTGGATGCTGTTATGGGTGAGGGAATGGATCTTACCCTTGCAAAACAGTGCATCGAAAACGCGCTGATCAATGCGGATACCGAAGTGGATCTTGAAAAAGCAGGCGTTTACGACGGAACCTTGGTAACAGCAGATGACGAAACACTGAATGCACAGAAGGATCAGTTAAATGAACTGGTACGCGCAAGTATCACATACAGTATGCCGGATGGAACAACACAGGTTCTTGACGGAAATACCATGAAAGACTGGCTGGCGGTCGATGCGGATGGAAATTATTCCAAAGATGAAAACCAGTGGAATGAAAAAGTAAAAGAATATGTGGCAAATCTTGCGGCAGCGATTGATACCGATGGCAAGGATCACACCTTCCCGGCAACCGGTATCGAAGGCGGCGTGACCATCAGCCAGGAAGGCTACGGATGGAAAGTGGATCAGGAGCAGGAGATAGCAAAGATCGCAGAAGAAGTAGATGCTCACGCAGCAGACGCAAGAGAGCCGCAGTATGCGCAGAGAGAGTTTGCTGCTTCCACAGAGAACAACGGATTCGGCAAGACGTATGTTGAGGTTGATGCCAGCCGTCAGCATATCTGGCTCTACAAAGATGGAAATCTGGTTGTCGACGGTGACTGTGTAACCGGTCTGATGGAGCAGAGCAGCTACACGAAGCCGGGTATCTACACAACCGCAGCAAAAGAAAGCCAGAAAAAACTGCACGGAGAGCTTCAGGCAGACGGCAGCTATTCCTGGGAAAGAGATGTGGATTCCTGGATTCCGTTCAACGGAGAGATTGGTTTCTACGATGCTTCCTGGAGAAGTAGTTTCGGCGGAAACCTGTATCTGACTGCAGGATCGACGACAGGATCTGTTGCACTTCCGACTGCAGTGGCACAGGCATTATATGACAATGTCGATGACGGAACACCGGTTATCATTTATTATTCCGAAGCTTATGAGGTAAGTGAAGACACGCTTACTGTGACACAGGCACCGGAAGCAGATGACGAAAATGTCGATGATACGACGAATACCACGACAGTAACGCCGACGAGAACGCCATCCTACACGTACGATGATTACACGCCGTCAACTCCGTCAACCCCATCAACTCCATCAACTCCATCGACCCCGTCTACGCCGGAACCGACCACAGCACCGACCGAGATCCCGTCTACGCCGGAGCCGACCGTAGCACCGACGGAGACCCCGTCCACACCGGAACCGACCCAGGAGCCGAGCGCACCGGATCAGGGAGACCATACGGGTGACGATGATTACCCAGGTAAGGGCGAGAGCTGAGAAAAGAAGAAATAGAACATAAAAAATACGCATTCCGTTATCAAAACAGGAATGCGTATTTTTATGAGAAAGAAACTGTTAAAAATTAATTTTCCGGTACGAACAGTGTGACAAGATCCATCGGGGAAGTGATGGTGTAGTCCGGGTTTTCGGTCTGACCAAAACCGTATGCGGCATGGACAAACGGGATTCCGGCCTCGCGTGTCGCCTTGTAGTCGCCGTCGGTATCGCCGACATAGACCGCGTGCTGCAGATGGTTCTGTTCGATGATTGTACGGATGTTGTCTGCCTTTGCCTTTCCGGTATCGCCAGGACAGAGATGGCCTTTGAAATAGTGACCGAGGCCTGTGGCTTCCAGAAAAACTTCGATATAGCCCGCCTGGCAGTTGCTTACGATATAAAGCGGGTAATGTCTGGAAAGAATAGAAAGTGCATCGACAAGTCCCGGATAAACAGGAGCCGGTGTCGCAAGAAGTGCCTCATGCTCTTTGGCACAGCATGCCTCGATCAGTTCTAACTGGCGCTCCTTTGGATATTCGTGGAAAATGACGGCGGCGATATCCGGGAGCAGGCGGCCGAACAGGCCTTTTAACACGGTTCCGGTGAGGTTTGGTGTCATATCAGTTTCTTTTTCCATAATCTGATTCCATGCGTCGGCAACAACGTCTGTGGAGTCCCACAGGGTGCCGTCCACATCAAAAATAATACTGTCGATCAAGAGTTTTTCCTCCATATCTTAAGGGTTTTGGTTATTCTTTTAAAGTATTTATTAATTTTAATCAAAAACACGTGAGAGCGCAATGTTTATTTTGCATTTTGGAGGAAAATGTGGCAAAATAAGAATGATATATTAACAGGAGATTACTATGCAGGACACAATCACAAAGCCATTATTGAAATGGTATGGCGAAAATAAAAGAGTGCTGCCGTGGAGAGAAAAAAAGAACCCGTATGAAATCTGGGTTTCCGAGATTATGCTCCAGCAGACGAGGGTGGAGGCGGTCAAGCCGTTTTATGAGCGGTTTATGCGTGAACTGCCCAATGTCGCAGCACTTGCGGTCTGTCCCGAGGAAAAGCTTTTGAAGCTCTGGGAAGGCCTTGGTTACTATAACCGTGTGCGGAATATGCAGAAGGCCGCACAGAAAATTATGGAAGTGTATGACGGTGTATTTCCGGCAGATTACGAAGCCTTAAAAGGACTTCCGGGAATTGGAAATTACACAGCGGGAGCCGTTGCATCGATCGCGTTTTGCATTCCGGTGCCGGCGGTGGACGGAAATGTGCTTCGTGTGATGGCACGCCTCCGGGAGGACGGTGAGGACATTTTAAAGCAGTCCGTGAAAAACCGCGTGGAAGCGGAATTGACCGAAATCATGCCGGCAGAAGATCCGGGAGCCTTCAACCAGGCGATGATGGATCTCGGCGCAATGGTCTGTCTGCCGAACGGCGCACCAAAATGTGAAGTCTGTCCGCTTTTTGACCAGTGTCTGGCGGGACAGCATCAGACCTGGACGGAATATCCGTTTAAAAAGAGCGCAAAGCCGCGCAGAATCGAAGACAGAACCGTTCTGTTATTTCTGGACGGTACGCACACAGCAGTGCGGAAACGGCCGAAAAAAGGACTTCTGGCGGGACTTTACGAGTTCCCGAACTTCGATGGCGTGCTCTCCGAACAGGAAGCACTTGAAGAGGCAGAAAAATTCGGCGTGACGCCGCTTCATATTCAGGCATTGCCGCCGTACAAGCACATTTTTTCCCATGTCGAGTGGCATATCACAGGATACGCCATTAAAATTGCAGGAAACGATGTGGAGCAGGAAGGGGAAGAAAAAGCCGGATTGATTTTTGCGGATGCGAAAACCGCGGCTGAAAGATATGCCATTCCGTCTGCGTTTGCGGAATACGCAAAATATACAGATCTGGAACGTGCCTGAAACGGCAGAAGAGCAAAAAAGAGCAGGGAGAAAAAAAGATGAAGATTTTATCAATTGCAGTACCATGCTATAATTCAGAAGCATATATGGAGAAATGTATCGATTCGCTGCTGGTCGGCGGAGAAGAAGTAGAAATTCTGATCGTGGACGATGGTTCCAAGGACGGAACCACAGAGATTGCAGACCGCTATCAGGAAAAATATCCGACGATTGTAAAAGCGATTCATCAGGAAAACAAGGGCCACGGCGGAGCAGTCAACACGGGTGTGGAAAATGCGACGGGTCTGTACTTTAAAGTTGTGGACAGTGATGACTGGGTAAACCCAGAGGCATACCAGAAGATTTTAAATGTTCTGGCAGAAGTCGTACGCGGACCGAAAACACTCGACCTTCTGATCAGTAACTATGTGTATGAAAAAGAGGGCGCCAAGAGAAAACGTGTGATGCGCTATGCGAAATCGCTGCCGGAAGGCCGCTTTTTCGGATGGGATGAGGCGAAAGCTCTCGGCAAAACACATTATCTGCTGATGCATTCGCTGATTTACCGGACTTCTCTTTTAAGAGAGTGCGGCATGAAGCTACCGGAGCACACCTTCTATGTGGATAATCTGGTTGCGTTTATTCCGCTTCCGTACGTCAAAACGATGTATTATCTCGATGTCAATTTCTACCGCTACTTTATTGGAAGAGCCGACCAGTCGGTTAACGAGAAAGTCATGATCGGCAGAATTGACCAGCAGATCCGTGTCAACAAGCTGATGATCGATTACCTTGGTGAACAGAAAGGGCTGTCGAAGTACCTGCGGAAATATATGATCAGCTATCTGACCATTATTATGACGGTTTCTTCCGTGATGATGATGCGCTCCGGAACGGAAGAAAATCTCGAGAAAAAGAACGATCTGTGGAGATACCTGAAGCAGGAGGATGCAGCCGATTACTTCCGCATCCGCCACGGCATTTTCGGAACTGTTATGAGCAGCAAATCAAAACCGGGACAGAAAATTGCAGTCTATGCTTACAAGGTAGCGCAGAAGCTGTATGGATTTAACTAGAAAGTAACGAAGCGGAGGAACGAACAATGCGAGTAGGAATGGGTTACGATGTGCATAAACTGGTGGAAAACCGGAAACTGATTCTGGGCGGTGTGGAAATCCCGTATGAATATGGCCTTCTGGGACATTCCGATGCAGATGTGCTGGTCCATGCCATTATGGATGCGCTTCTCGGCGCTGCAGCACTGCGGGACATCGGACGCCATTTTCCGGACAATGATCCGGCGTATGAGGGCGCAGACAGCATCGAACTGCTGAAAAAAGTGGGTGAGATGCTCGAGGAGCGGATGTATCTGATTGAAAATATCGATGCAACCGTTATTGCACAGAAGCCGAAGCTCCTGCCATACATCGACACGATGGTGAAAAATGTGGCGGAGGCGCTTCATCTCGAAGAGGATCAGGTCAATATCAAGGCAACGACCGAGGAAGGACTTGGCTTTACCGGAAAGAAAGAGGGAATTTCCGCACAGGCGATCTGCTGCATTTCCAAGGCACTCGACCTGATGCCGGACGACCGGATCGCAGGCGGATGCAGCGGCTGCCCAGGATGCGCAAAGAACGCAGAAGAATAAAAGAGAAATGCGATTGCACAAGGCCGGAAGATGTGGTAGACTGGAAGAAGAATAAGGGAGTAGTCGGCGGCATACGTGACGCTATAAGGCCAACAACCGAAGAAAAAGCATTTCTTCTGGCTTTGTATGAAATGACAAGACTTATCTGTATCAACAAATATGGTGCGGATAGGTCTTTTTCTATATAGAAAGAGACCGGTGTACCAGTGGGAACTTATCATAGGAACGCAAAAAAGCGTTTTCAGAAGAAAGGACGGATGGAAATGAAAGAGTATCTGGAAAAAAGTTCGAAGATTCTTGATGAGTTACAGACAACGGAGCAGGGACTTTCCGAGGCGGAAGCTGCGCGGCGGCTTTCCGAACACGGACCGAACCGGCTGGCGGCGGGAAAAAAGAGAGCAATCTGCAGCGGTTTTTCGAAGAGCTGAAAGCCCGATGATCCTGATCCTGCTCGCGCAGCGCTGATTTCCGGCATCACATCGGCGTATGAAGGCGAATCGTACGCTGATGTGGTCATTATTCTCACCGTTGTCATCATTAATGCGGTGCTCGGTGTTCTGCAGGAGAGCAAGGCAGAGAAAGCGATTGAAGCTCTGCAGGAGATCGCGGCAGCCACGTCGAAGGTGATGCGCGGCGGGAAAATGGAAGTGAAAAAGAGCGAGGAGCTCGTACCCGGTGATATTGTAATTCTCGAAGCGGGCGATGCTGTTCCGGCGGATGGCCGTATTTTAGAGAGCGCCAGCATGAAAATCGAGGAAGCAGCGCTGACCGGAGAATCTGTCCCGGTCAATAAAACAGCGGATGTTCTGAACGCCGGCGCAGCCAGCGAGGTTCCGCTCGGGGACCGGAAAAACATGGTCTATATGGGAAGCACCGTTGTCTATGGCCGCGGCCGCGCTGTTATCACCGGAACGGGTATGAAAACCGAGATGGGAAAAATCGCCCATGTTCTGACGCAGTCGGCGGATGAGAGCACACCGCTGCAGAAGCGGCTGAACCAGCTCAGCAAAATCTTAAGCGTGATGGTGCTCGCCATCTGTGCCGTGATTTTCGTTGTCGGCAGTTTTAAAAGAGGGCGTGACGCCGCAGAACATCTTAAATACCTTTATGGTAGCCGTCAGCCTTGCCGTAGCGGCAATTCCGGAAGGACTTGCAGCAGTTGTCACAATCGTGCTTTCCATCGGTGTGACCAAAATGTCAAAGCGGAATGCGGTGATCCGGAAACTGACGGCTGTCGAGACGCTCGGCTGTACGCAGGTGATCTGCTCGGATAAGACAGGAACGCTGACACAGAATAAGATGACCGTGGTAAAACATGAGGGAAGCGATATAAAACGTCTCGTATCCGTCATGGCACTCTGCTCCGATGCGGAGCCGGACGAAAACGGCGAGGCAGTCGGAGAACCGACGGAATGTGCGTTGGTCAACGATGCGCAGAAAGAGGGATGCCCGAAGAAGAGCCTGTCCGTCCAGTATCCGCGTGTCGGGGAAGCGCCGTTTGATTCGATGCGGAAACGCATGACAACGATCCACCGCGCAAACGACGGAACGTATTTTTCCTGCACAAAAGGCGCACCGGATGAGATTCTGAAGCGGTGTACCTCCGTTTGGCGTGACGGCAGAAAACAGCCGATGACAGAAGCATTCCGGCAGGAAATCCTGTCGCAGAACAAGGCGATGGCAGACCAGGCACTCCGCGTGCTGGCGGCAGCAGGAAGAGCGTGGAACCAGATGCCGTCCTCCCAGGAGCCGGACTTTCTGGAGCAGGATCTCTGCTTTTTAGGACTTTGCGGTATGATTGATCCGGTGCGGCCGGAAGTAGTCGATGCGATCCGGGAATGCCGCGGGGCAGGCATCCGTCCGGTGATGATTACGGGTGACCACAAAGACACAGCGGTTGCTATTGCAAAAGAGCTGGGTATTCTGGAGGCGGGCTGGAAAGCGGTAACGGGAGCCGAGATTGACCAGTTAAGCGACGAGGAGCTTGAACGGAGAATCGAGGAATATGCTGTTTACGCACGCGTCCAGCCGGAGCATAAAGTGCGGATTGTCGATGCGTGGAAGCGGAAAGGCAGAATCACCGCGATGACAGGAGACGGAGTCAACGATGCGCCGTCGATCAAGCGTGCGGATATCGGCATCGGAATGGGCATCACGGGAACGGATGTGACGAAAAACGTGGCAGATATGGTGCTCGCGGACGACAACTTTGCGACGATCATCGCGGCGGTTGAGGAAGGAAGACGAATCTACGATAATATCCGCAAGGCAATTCAGTTCCTTCTGGCATCGAACCTTGCCGAGGTGCTGTCGATTTTCTGCGCGACGCTGATGGGCTTTACGATTTTAAATCCGGTGCATCTGCTCTGGATCAACCTGATTACGGACTGCTTCCCGGCGCTGGCGCTCGGTATGGAGGACGGTGAGGCAGACATCATGAAACGCCCGCCGAGAAATGCGGATGACGGTATTTTCGCGGACGGCCTCGGCTTTGATGTTGCGTTTCAGGGCATCGTGATTACGGTGCTGACGCTGGCGTCCTACTTCATCGGCCACTATCTGGAAGCCGGCCGCTGGGAAATCGTCAACAGCCCGGACGGCATGTCGATGGCGTTTCTGACACTCTCTATGGTGGAAATTTTCCATTCCTTCAATATGAGATCACGGAAAGGTTCTATTTTCCACATGAAGCATCAGAACAAGTATCTGTGGGGCGCGATGGCACTCTCATTTGTCCTCACATCCGCCGTGATTTACATCCCGGTACTGTCGAGTGCGTTCGGTTTTGAGCGGATCAGCGCGTTGGAATATGATGTGGCGATCGGCCTTGGACTGCTTGTCATTCCGGCGGTCGAAATCAGCAAGTGGATCCGGCGGAAATTTGCTTGACAAACGAGAAAAATTTGCATAAACTAGAACAAACGGAAACAGAAAAAGGCTTGGAACGGAAAAAGTAGAAAATCAGAATTGTTTCACAGAGAATGGCAGACAAATGGGGCTGGAAGCTGCCTGAAACGAGGGTTTTTGAAGTGCGTCCGGAAGCTGGCCGGGTGAAGCGGAAAAAGTGGGTAGTCCGGCACGGGTCCTGCACGTTATGCAGAAGAAAAGAAGAGGGCAGGTGTGCCCTTAAAGTAAAGTGGAACCACGGAGCTATTTCGTCTTTATCGGAGATGAAACAGCTCCGTTTTTGAATATTGCCCTTCGGGCAAAAAACGGTGGTAAGAATAAAAATCTGAAAAAGTCCTGGCAGGAGGCAAGGAGAGGAAAGATGAGTTTTTTCGCGTATTTTAAAGAGGAATTTCAGGTGATTCAGGAGCGGGATCCGGCGATACATTCTCCCATGGAAGTCTTGCTGTATCCTTCATTTCGTGTTATGCTGAAGTACAGACGGGCGCACAAGCTATATCTGAAAGGCCATTACTTTCTGGCCAGGTGGATTTCACAGCGGGCAGCGAGAAAAACCGGTATCGAAATCCATCCGGGTGCGACGATCGGAAAGGGATTGTTTATTGATCATGGTTCTGGTGTGATTATCGGAGAAACAGCCATTATCGGAGACAACGTGACGCTGTATCAGGGCGTGACGCTTGGCGGTAATGGTAAGGAGACCGGGAAACGTCATCCGACGCTGAAGGACAATGTTATGGTCAGCGCCGGTGCGAAGATCATCGGATCGTTTACGATCGGGGAAAACTCCAAAATCGGAGCCGGATCGGTTGTGATCGAGGAGGTTCCGCCGAACTGTACCGTCGTCGGCGTGCCGGGGCACATTGTGAAGCAGAATGATGTGCGGATTCCGAGAAAAAGCATGGATCACATTCATCTGCCGGACCCGATTTTCGAGGATATCAAAGTACTGCAGCAGGAGAATACGGAGCTTACGAACCGTGTGCTCGAGCTGGAGGGCGAGCTGCGTCAGATGAGGAAAAAAGAAAGGACAGAACAGAAGTGACGGAAGTGGGCAAAGAGACAGAAAACGAGGAGCTTTTTCCAGAGGCGGTTTTCGGGGAGAAGGATTATCTTTCGGAGGTATTCGGACTGGAACAGCATGACATCCGCATGTATTCGCCGCTTACGCTGGCCTACATCGGGGATGCTGCGTATGAGATCGTCATCCGCACGATTCTGGTGCGGAAAGCAAATATGCAGGTCAACAAGCTGCACCGCCATGCGGCAGGGCTTGTAAAGGCGGAGAAACAGTCGGCGATGATTGAAATTCTGGAGCCGCTGTTTACCGAAGAGGAAAAACAGATTTATAAAAGAGGCAGAAATGCGAAATCCTATACCAAGGCAAAAAATGCGTCCACGATCGACTACCGCCGGGCAACCGGGTTTGAGGCCGTGATGGGGTATCTGTACCTGAAAGGGGATTACAAGCGGATGATCGACCTGATCCGGGCAGGACTTGGCGAAGTGTGAGAGCAGATAAGATTCAGAAAATAAAAAAGAAGCGGCAGGGCAGTGGGGCTTTTGAAAAAGCAAAAGTTCCCACTGCTTTTGGGACCGCGGAACAGGAATGATATGAGAGAAAACAACAGAAACGACAAGAGAAACTTTGAGAGAAGAGACGGAAAAAAACGTGACTTTAAGGGGAAACGAGATTACCGTGACAGAGACAGAAAACAGGAAGTACAGCAGGCGGATGAGGAGTTTACAGGCGGCATGGTAGAGGGAAGAAACGCTGTCATCGAGGCGTTCCGCTCCGGCAAGACCGTGGACAAGCTGTTCGTCCTTGCAAGCAGCCAGGACGGCCCGATCCGCACGATCATCCGTGAGGCGAAAAAACACGATACCATCATCAATTATGTAGAAAAAGAACGTCTTGACGAGCTGTCCACCACCGGAAAGCATCAGGGTGTCATTGCACAGGTGGCTTCCTACAGTTATGCAACCGTTGAGGACATCCTCGCGCGCGCAGAGGAGAAAGGAGAGCCGCCATTTATCCTTCTGCTGGACGGCATTGAGGATCCGCATAACCTCGGTGCGATCATCCGTACCGCAAACCTGGCAGGCGCACATGGTGTCATCGTGCCGAAGCACCGCGCAGTCGGCCTGACAGCAACCGTTGCCAAAACGTCGGCAGGTGCATTAAATTACACACCGGTGGCAAAGGTGACGAATCTGGTGCAGACCATGGAAATGCTGAAGGAAAAGGGCATCTGGTTTGTCTGCGCGGACATGAACGGACAGAGAATGTATGATCTCGACCTCAAGGGACCGATCGGCCTTGTAATCGGAAATGAGGGAGAGGGTGTCAGCCGTCTGGTGAGAGAAAACTGCGACTTCACAGCCACAATTCCGATGAAAGGCGATATCGACTCTCTGAACGCTTCCGTGGCAGCCGGCGTGCTCGCTTATGAGATTGTAAGACAGAGAAGCTGCTAGAAATTGCGGAAAATCACATTACGCTCCGGCGGAAGAAAGATGAAGGATACAAGAGATATGATGGTGAAAGATTACGATACCTGTACGGATGAGGAGCTGATTGCGCGTCTGCGGGCAGGAGAACGCGAGATTACCGATTATCTGATCGACAAATACAAATCGCTGGTGCGGACCAGGGCGAGGGCGCTGTACCTGGTGGGCGGAGATCACGAGGATCTGATCCAGGAGGGCATGCTCGGACTTTTTAAGGCAGTGCGTGACTACAAACCGGGGAAGGAGGCATCGTTTGCCACCTTCGCCGGCCTGTGCATCGACCGTCAGATGTATTCGGCAGTGGCATCGTCCCAGCGCCAGAAGCATCAGCCGCTGAACAGCTTCGTCTCGTTAAGTGAACCGGTTTCCGAGCAGGAGCTGCGCCTGGTGGACGAGGAGACACCGGAGGAGATCATGATCAGCCGGGAAAACGTAATCGGCATGCATGAGCGGATCAAAGAACGGCTCAGCAAATTTGAGTACCAGGTGCTGGAATTGTATCTGAAAGGGTACGATTATACGCAGATTGCGGAAAAACTTGGAAAGCAGCCGAAGGCAATCGACAATGCACTGCAGAGAATCCGCAGTAAAGTGCGGGAGGTCTGTTCGTGAGATGGGAAAACGCCGAAAAAATTACGGCGAATTGTCAAAAGCGCAGGAAAATCTGTGAAC
>ENA-OQNJ01000215-OQNJ01000215.1-human-gut-metagenome-genome-assembly--contig:-NODE-215-length-15398-cov-3.598127_pt1 | contig 15398 bp, 18 predicted proteins | sample MGYA00242630_ERZ504882 | MGnify/ENA primary metagenome ERZ504882 (study PRJEB26092, sample SAMD00036408) | human gut metagenome | host: Homo sapiens | study: EMG produced TPA metagenomics assembly of... | reverse complement strand
GCATCGAAGATGCACAGTTAAGAGAAGTTGCTGAATTCAAAACAGGAGACACTGTAAGAGTTCACGCGAAAGTAAAAGAAGGAAACCGTGAAAGAATTCAGGTTTTTCGAAGGAACAGTCATCAAAAGACAGAATGGTGGAGCACGCGAAACATTTACTGTAAGAAAACAGGCAAGTGGTGTTGGTGTTGAAAAAACATGGCCAGTACATTCTCCAATCATCGAAAAGATTGAAGTAGTAAGACGTGGTAAAGTAAGACGTGCTAAATTATACTACTTACGTGATCGTGTTGGTAAAGCAGCAAAAGTAAAAGAAAGAGTATAATCAGACAAAGATTGTCAAAAGAGAGGGATAGGCTGTATAGCTTATCCCTGTTTTAGTATACAGGAATTTTACGAATCTTTCTATACGAAGAGGAAAGGAGTTCTTCTATGAGGAAAGGATACACAGTAACCTATCAGATGCGCAAGAAACAGCGTCAGCAAAGGGAAATCGTGATTCAGTATGTCTTAAAATTTGTCGGAGTTGTGTTACTGGCATTTTTGTTAGTAAGATTTGTGTGTTTCAGTTTTACGATTCAAGGTGATTCTATGTCACCAACGATTGAAAGAGGTGAAAAACATCTGGTGAATCGCCTGATCTATCAGATCAAGGGACCAAGTAGGTATGATGTGGTCATATTTAAATCAGATGACAAGAATGGAAATTACTATGTAAAACGAGTGATAGGTCTTCCGGGAGAAAAGGTTCAGATCAAAAACCGGCAGAATCTATGTAAACGGAAAGAAAACAAAAGCATTTTCAAGTCAGAAGATTTTATCTGCAGGATTAGCAGCAGATGAGATTACATTAAAGAGTAAGCAGTACTTTGTTGTGGGAGATAACTATAATAATAGTGAAGATTCCAGAAGTGCGAGTGTTGGAAATATCAAAAGAACAAATATCATTGGAAAGGTCGGTATCAAATACTGGCCGTGGTAAACAGAGGGAAGGAGAAATAAAGAATGGATTTTACAGTGGTACCCGGGTCATATGACCAAAGCAAAACGTATGATGCAGGAAAACATGAAACTGATCGATATTATGATCGAACTTGTGGATGCAAGAATTCCACTAAGCAGCAGAAATCCGGATATTGACCAGTTGGCAGCGAACAAGTCACGATTGATCTTGTTAAATAAGACAGATATGGCAGATGAACGTGTGACTGCACAGTGGGAAGAATATTTTAAAGAAAAAGGATTCTATGTAGCAAGAACAAATGCAAGATCAGGAAAAGGTGTCAAAGGTACACAGGCGATCGTGATGGATGCCTGCAAGGAAAAACTTGAGAGAGATAGAAAACGTGGGATTAAAAACCGTCCGATCAGAGCAATGATCGCAGGAATCCCAAACGTTGGAAAATCAACATTTATCAACAGTCTGGTTGGAAAAGCCTGTACAAAAACAGGAAATAAACCAGGAGTTACAAAAGGAAAACAGTGGATCAAATTAAATAAGAATATTGAATTATTAGATACCCCTGGAATTTTATGGCCTAAATTTGAAGACCAGCAGGTTGGGCTTCGTCTGGCATTGATCGGATCGATCAGAGATGAAATCCTCAATCAGGATGAAATGGCGATCGAACTGATCGAGTATTTAAAAAATCATTATCAGGGAATTCTTGCTGATCGCTATCAAGTAGATGAAAATGAAGATAAAGTGAAAATCTTAGAACAGATTGCGCTAAATCGTAATTGTAAGATGAAAGGAAATGAATTAGATTACGAAAAAGCATCAAAGATCGTATTAGAGGAATTCCGAAATGGGAAATTAGGAAAAATTTCTCTGGAAACACCAGAAGAAGGGACAAAAGAGGCATAAAAGCCTTTGAGGGGCAGATATAAGAATGTTTAAAAGTATTCTAAGGTTGCTGGGTACCATTTTGATCGCGGTTGCATTTGCATTTGTTCTTATTATGTGTGTTGGTGAACGGACGAAAGTAAGTGGACATTCAATGGAACCGCACTTGCATGATCATGATCAAGTGTTGTTAGATAAGTTAACATATCGTTTTCGGGATCCTAAACGATATGAGATTATTGTATTTCCAGGACCAGAAGGTGGCGATCAGTTTTTTGTAAAGCGAGTGATCGCACTTCCAGGAGAAACGGTAAAGATCACAAAAGGAAAAGTCTATGTAAATGACAAAGAAGTAAAAGATTATTCCAAAGATCATACGACAGATTCATGTGAATTAAAAGGAAAGTTTCATCTTTCATCAGATGAATATTTTGTTTTAGGAGATAACAGAGATAATAGTAATGACAGTAGATATAAAGAGGTTGGTCCAGTAAAGAGGTCAAAGATCACAGGGAGGATTATTTTCCGGTTTTATCCATGGAAGAATGCAGGTGTGATCCGGCCATAGGAAGGGTTTTAAGACTTATGACAAAGAAAGAAGAACGAGAAGCCAAGAAGTTAGAAAAATTAAGGCTTGAGAAAGAAAGAATGTATGAGATGTTTTCTTTTGAAAGAGAATATGGAAATCATCAGGCGATTTGTGGAATTGATGAAGTTGGAAGAGGACCATTTGCAGGACCTGTTGTTGCGGCTGCAGTGATTTTGCCAAAAGACTGTGATATTTTATATCTGAATGATTCCAAAAAGCTTTCAGAGAAGAAAAGGGAGCTTTTATATGATGAGATTTATGAGAAAGCAGTTGCAATCGGTATTGGAATGTCTTCAGAAGAAGTGATCGATGAGATCAATATCCTGCAGGCAACTTATAAGGCAATGCAGCAGGCAATTTCAAAGCTTTCGATAAAACCAGATCTTTTATTGAATGATGCGGTCACAATTCCAGATGTTGAGATCGAACAGATTCCGATCATCAAAGGAGATGCAAAAAGTGCATCGATCGCAGCGGCAAGTATTGTTGCGAAAGTTACAAGGGACCGTATGATGAAAGAATATGATATAATTTATCCGGGATATGACTTTGCAAAAAATAAAGGATATGGAACCAAAGCACATATTGAAGGAATCAAAAAGCAGGGAATCTGTGATATCCATAGAAGAACATTTGTAAAGAAATACATATAAAAAACAAAAAAGTATATATAATATGAAGAAAAATAACAGGGAGACAGGGGCAAAAGCAGAAGCGATTGCCTGTTGGTTTCTGAAACAGCAAGGATATGACGTCCTTGAACAAAACTTTTATACAAAAGTCGGAGAGATTGATATTATAGCAAAAGAAGATCAGACATTGGTATTTGTGGAAGTAAAATACAGAAAAGATGACAAAAAGGGATATCCGGCACAAGCTGTAGACCAAAGAAAACAGCAGAAGATCCGAAAGAGTGCAATGATTTATTTAAAGAAGAATCATCTATCTTTTGAACAGCCGATCCGTTTTGATGTAGTGGAGATTTTAGGAAAGAAGATCAGGGTGATAAAATATGCATTTTAAAAAATCAAACGATAATCAGTCTACGATATTACATGAGGGGTCTGTTCCATATCTGACATTTAAAAAAATTGGATCAGGCAGGAGTCAGACATGGATTTTCAACACGTATGGGTGGAGTCAGCGAAGGAATGTTTTCCACGTTGAATTTAAGCTATAACCGTGGAGATAAAAAAGAAGCTGTGGATGAAAATTTCAGAAGAATCTCAGAAGCGATCGGATTCGATCATACAAAGCTGGTATTTTCAAATCAGATTCATGAGACGAGAATCCATAAGGTAACGAAAGAAGATTGTGGAAAAGTTATGAAAGATATGGATGGTCTTGCTACAAATGAGCAGGGGATTCCGCTTTATACAGGATATGCAGATTGTGTGCCTTTGTTTTTTTATGATCCGGTAGAAAAGGCTGCAGCTTTAGCACATTCAGGATGGAGAGGCACTGTTGGAAGAATCGGTGCCAAGATGGTACAATTTTTAGAAAATGAATATGGAAGTAAAAAGGAAAATATCATCGCAGCCATTGGACCATCAATCTGCCGAAGTTGCTACGAGGTTAGTGAAGATGTTGCAGATGAGTTTAAAAAACGAACTGACAGGACATGATGCAAAAGAATTTTTGGATGATAAAGGGAATGGAAAATACCAGCTTGATCTCTGGAAAGCAAATGAGATTATTTTGACAGAAGCAGGAATCCGTCCAGAAAATCTTGATATTACAGATATCTGCACATGTTGTAATCCTGATCTACTGTTTTCGCATAGAGCAAGTCATGGGAAACGTGGTAATCTGGCAGCATTTATTGTGTTATAAAAAGGTAAATAAAAAGAATATATCTTGTGAAATTCTTCACACTGGACGAATTTCATAAGATAAGGTATACTAAGAAACAGTACAGGTTTTGAAACATTTAGAGAGGTATATAGATTATGAGTAAGCCGATCATTGCCATTGTAGGAAGACCGAATGTAGGAAAGTCTACATTGTTTAATGCACTGGCAGGAGAAAAAATTTCAATTGTTAAAGATACACCAGGAGTTACAAGAGACCGTATCTATGCAGATGTGACATGGTTAAACTATCAGTTTACATTGATTGATACAGGTGGTATTGAACCAGACAGTGGTGATCTATTATTAAGCCACATGAGAGGACAGGCAGAGATCGCAATGGAGACAGCAGATGTGATCATCTTCCTTACAGACGTAAGACAGGGGCTTGTCGATGCAGATTATCAGGTGGCAGATATGTTAAGACGATCAGGGAAACCAATTGTGTTAGCAGTCAATAAAGTAGATAATTACGAAAAATTCGTTCTGGATACTTATGAATTTTACAATCTGGGGCTTGGAACACCATTTCCAGTTTCAGCGAATTCCAAGATTGGATTTGGTGATCTGTTAGATGAAGTTCTTGTTCACTGCAATCCACAGGATGCAGATGAGAAAGAAGATGAAAGACCAAGAGTTGCAATCATCGGAAAGCCAAATGCAGGAAAATCTTCATTGATCAATAAATTATTGGGAGAAGACCGTCTGATCGTTTCTGATATTGCAGGAACAACAAGAGATGCGATTGATACAACGGTCAAACGTAATGGAAAAGAATATGTATTCATCGATACAGCCGGACTTCGAAAGAAAGCCAGAGTCAAAGAAGATATCGAACGTTACAGTGTGATCCGTACGGTTGCAGCAGTAGAACGTTGTGATGTGGCGATCTTAGTCATTGATGCGGAAGAAGGAATCACAGAACAGGATGCCAAGATCGCAGGAATTGCCCATGAACGTGGAAAAGGTATGATCATTGCGGTTAACAAATGGGATCTCATCGAGAAGAACGATAAGACAATCTACAAGTTTACAAACCAGGTTAGAGAAGTGTTATCTTATATGTCATATGCAGAACTTGTTTTCATCTCTGCTAAGACAGGACAGAGACTTCCTAAGATTTTTGATGTTCTTGATATGGTGATCGAGAATCATGCATTACGTGTACAGACAGGAGTCTTAAACGAGATCCTTACAGAGGCGGTAGCGATGAAACAGCCACCATCAGACAAAGGAAAGAGATTAAAACTTTACTATATCACACAGGTTTCTGTAAAACCGCCAACATTTGTTGTGTTTATCAATGATCGTCAGTTAATGCATTTTTCATATACAAGATATCTTGAGAACCAGATCCGTAATACATTTGGATTCAGAGGAACACCAATTCATATTATTGCGAGGGAAAGGAAGGAAAGATAATGGCAGTTTGTATTGTTGTGTGTATGATCGTCGGATACCTGTTTGGGTGTATTCAGACAGGATATATTGTCGGACGAGTAAATAAGATCGATATCAGAGATTACGGAAGTGGAAATTCCGGGACAACGAATACATTAAGAACTTTGGGAAAGACAGCAGCGATCATTACATTTCTTGGAGATGCCGTCAAAGGACTTGTGGCGGTGAATCTTGCGAGATATGTGATCATGCCGGCTTTTCATGTAGAAGGAGAAGCTTATCTTTGGCTTTTGACAGGATTTGCAGTAGTACTGGGACATAATTTCCCGTTTTATCTTGGGTTTAAAGGTGGAAAGGGAATAGCGACAACTGGGGGAGTTATTTTTGCATTTCACTGGCAGCTTGGGTTGGTCTGTGCAGCAGTATTTTTGATCATTACGGCTATTTCTAAGTATGTATCGTTAGGATCGATCTGCATGGTGCTGATCATTCCATTTATTTTGTATTTTAACAATCCACATGATTGGAAATTAGTTATTGTTGGATGTATATTTACAGCTATGGCAATCTGGCGCCATCGTGCGAATATTGGGCGTTTGATGAATGGTACTGAGAATAAATTAGGTCAGAAAGTAAAACGTTAGGAGGAACTTAAACAGATGAAGAAAGTTAGCGTTATCGGTGCAGGAAGCTGGGGAAGTGCCCTTGCGGTATTATTAGCAAATAATGGACATGAAGTGACATTGTGGACACATGATCCGCATGAAATAGAGATGCTTTCCACAAAGAGAGAGCAGGTAGAGAAATTACCTGGAGTAAAATTGCCAGATAATATTATGATCGAGGCAGATCTTAAAACAGCTTTAACAGATGAAGATGTTGTTGTTATGGCAGTTCCTTCACCTGTTGTTCGTATGGTTGCAAAACAGATGTCCCCATTTATAAAAGACGGGCAGATCATTGTTAACGTTGCAAAAGGTATCGAAGATGTTACATATAAGACATTATCGGATATCATTGAAGAAGAGATTCCAAATGCAGAAGTTTGTGTACTATCAGGGCCTAGTCATGCAGAAGAAGTAGGAAGAGGAATTCCTACAACGGTTGTAGTTGGTGCAAAGAATAAAGAGACAGCGGAAATGCTTCAGGATGTATTTATGAATAAAGTATTCCGTGTATACACAAGTTCCGACATTGTTGGAATTGAGCTTGGAGGAGCATTAAAGAACGTTATTGCATTAGCAGCAGGAACGGTTGATGGTCTTGGATATGGAGATAATACAAAAGCAGCATTAATGACAAGAGGAATTGCAGAACTGACACGTCTTGGAGAAGCACTTGGTGGAAAACCAGAGACATTTTCAGGTCTTACAGGAGTTGGAGATCTGATCGTTACATGTACAAGCGTACATAGTCGAAATCGTAAAGCAGGATACTTAATGGGAAAAGGTATGACTGCAGAGGAAGCTATGAAAGAAGTAAAAATGGTTGTAGAAGGGGTATATTCAGCAAAAGCAGCCCTTGGACTTGCAAAGAAATGCAATGTAGCTGTACCAATTGTGGAAGCAGTGAACAGAGTGTTATTTGAGAATGCGGATCCAAAAGAAGAAGTTTCAAACTTACTCCTTCGTGAGAGAAAACAAGAACATACAAATCTTGAATGGAATTAATCAGGATATATAAAAACATAAATATATACAAAACATAAAAACATGAAGGAAGGAAGACAACAATGGAATCATTTAGGGAAATGTCAAAAGAAGAGTTACAGGCACAGGAAGTGGAAGTGAACAAAAAGTATCAGGAATTTAAAGATCTTCATCTTTCACTAAACATGGCAAGAGGAAAACCAGCACCAGATCAGATCGATCATGCAAATGGCATGCTTGAGACAATGACAGATTATCATGCAAAAGATGGTCTGGATGTGCGTAATTACGGAGTTCTTGATGGAATTCCAGAGATGAAAGAAATATTCAGCGATTTATTAGATATTCCAGCAAAGAATATCATTGTTGGAGGAAATGCGAGTCTGAATCTGATGTTTGATCAGATGATGAGACTGGTTGTATTTGGAACAGCAGGTGAGAAGCCTTGGGGACAGTTAGAGAAAGTAAAATTCTTATGTCCAGCCCCTGGATATGACAGACATTTTTCAGTTACAGAAACTTTAGGATTTGAACTGATCACAGTTGATATGACATCTGAAGGTCCAGATATGGATCAGGTAGAGAAACTGGTTGCGGAAGATGAAAGTATCAAAGGAATCTGGTGCGTGCCAAAATATTCCAATCCACAGGGAATCTGCTATAGTGATGAAACGGTTGATCGTTTAGCTTCTATGAAGACAGCAGCCAAAGATTTCAGAATCTTCTGGGATAATGCATATGGAGTACATCCAATCTTTGAAGATGTAAAAGTTAAGAATATCTTAGATGCATGTAAAGAAGCAGGAAATGATAACAGAGCATATTATTTCTTCTCAACATCCAAGATCACATTCCCAGGTGCAGGAGTATCTATCATTGCATCAAGCGATGATAATATTGCAGAGATCAAGAAAGTGATGACAGCCCAGACGATCGGATATGACAAGATCAATCAGCTTCGCCATGTGCAGTTCTTTAAGAATGCAGACGGAGTCAGAAAACATATGCAGATCTTAGCAGATTGTTTAAAACCTAAATTACGAGACAGTCTTAATACGTTAGAGAAAGAGTTAAAAGGAAGCGGACTGATCACATGGGAGAATCCAAAAGGTGGATATTTTGTATCTGTAGACGTCCTTCCAGGATGTGCAAAGAGAGTTGTAGAACTTGCCAAAGAAGCAGGTGTTGCATTAACAGGAGCAGGAGCTACATATCCATATAAGAATGATCCAAAAGACAGCAATTTACGAATCGCACCTTCTTACCCTACAGTAGAAGAGTTACAGCAGGCAATGGATCTGTTTTGTGTATGTGTGAAGAAAGCAGGAATTGAAAAACTGTTAGAGCAGGCATAAGAGTTCATAAAAAATACTATGAGGAATATTCTTTATCAATGGTGATAAGGCATGTTCCTCATTTGTTTTTGTAATACTAGTATTTGGTTTTTAAAATATAAATTCAAAGATTGTATCTATACAATTAACACGTTGATGTGGTAAAATAAAACTGTTTATTCGTAAAATAATAAAAAGGAGTTGATTATACATGAAATTTACAAAGATGCACGGTTGTGGCAATGACTACGTATATGTAAACTGTTTAGAAGAAAAGATCAATAACCCAAATAAAGTGGCAAAATTTATCAGTGACCGGCATTTTGGAATTGGTTCTGATGGAATGATCTGTATTTGTCCATCAGATAAAGCTGATTTTAGAATGGCCATGTATAACTCTGATGGTTCAGAAGGAGCCATGTGCGGAAATGGTGTCCGCTGTATTGCAAAATATGTCTATGATTATGGACTGACAGATAAAACAACGATCACGATCGAGACAAAAGGCGGAATTAAAGAATTAGACCTAACAGTTGAAGACGGCAAAGTGACATGGGTGAAAGTTGATATGGAAGCACCGATCACAAAAGCTTCACAGATTCCTGCAATCTATGATGATCTTGATGAAGTGATCGATCAGCCAGTGATCGTTGATGGAAAAGAATATAATATCACATGTATTTCTATGGGAAATCCACATGGAGTTGTATTTGTAGATTCTGTTGCAGATATCGACATTGAGAAGATCGGACCAAAGTTTGAAAATCATCCAATGTTCCCAGATCGTGTGAATACAGAATTTATTGAACTTGTTGATGATAAAACGATCAAGATGCGAGTATGGGAGAGAGGCGCAGGAGAAACTCTTGCATGCGGTACAGGAGCCTGTGCAAGTGCTTATGCATCTTATCTGAATAAGAAAACAGGAAAGAAAGTCTTGGTACATCTTTTAGGTGGAGATCTTCAGATTGAATATGATGAAGAAAAAGATACGATCTTTATGACAGGACCAGCAACAACAGTGTTTGATGGCGAGATCGATCTTACAGGAATTGACGATTAAGAGTACAAAGATAGAAGAATTATTGGAGATAGAACATGATATTAAAAGAATTATTAGAACGTTCAGAATATACCCTCGTGCAAGGAAGTGAAGATGTAGAGATTTCTACATTAGTATATGATTCAAGAAAGATTGAAAAAGGCAGTGTATTTGTATGTATCAGCGGAGCAGCCTTTGATGGTCATAAATTTGTAGCACAGGCTGCTGAACTTGGAGCGGCAGCAGTCGTAGTAGAAAAAGATGTAGAAGTACCAGAAAATCTGACAGTGATCAAGTTTGATAATACAAGACTTGCTTTAGCCGAGATGTCAGCAGCATACTTTGGATATCCAGCAGAAGAACTGACAACGATCGGTATCACAGGAACCAAAGGAAAGACAACAACAACGTATATGATCCGTGCAGTCCTAGAACATGCAGGACAGAAGACAGGATTGATCGGAACGATTGAGACAATCATCGGAGATGAGAGAATTCCATCCGTCAATACAACACCAGAATCTTATATCGTACAGGAATCTTTCCGTAAGATGGCGGACGCAGGATTGAAAAATGTTGTTATGGAAGTATCTTCTCAGGCATTGATGCTTCATAGAACAAGTGGATTTGAATTTGATTATGGAATTTTTACAAACCTTGCAGAAGACCATATTGGGGAAAATGAACATAAAGATATGGACGACTATATTCATTGTAAGAGTCTGTTATTTAAGCAGTGTAAACAAGGAATCGTCAATGGAGATGATGACTATGTAGAAAGAATCATCAAAGATCATACATGTGCGATCGAAACATATGGAATGAAGGATACAAACGATGTTTATGCAGAAAATATTACAAGAATTCAGGAACCTGGATACCTTGGAGTTGCTTACGATCTCAAAGGAAAACAGGAATATAACGTACATGTAGATATCCCAGGAGACTTTACAGTTTATAATTCCTTGGCAGCAATCTCTCTTTGCCGCCATATGGGAATTGTCAAAGAAGATGTATTATCAGCATTGAATACAATTCAGGTCAAAGGACGTTTGGAGATCATCAAGACTCCAGGAGATTACACATTAATGATCGACTATGCACATAATGCTATGAGTCTTGAAAGTCTTTTAACAACGATCCGTAAATATAACCCTAAGAAGATCTACTGCTTATTTGGATGCGGTGGAAACCGTGCAAAAGCAAGACGTTATGAGATGGGAGAAGTATCTTCAAAACTTGCAGATCTTACCGTTGTAACATCTGATAATCCAAGAAATGAAGAACCAATGGATATCATCAACGATATTTTGATCGGGGTTCACAAAGCAGATGGAGAATATGTTACGATCCCAGATCGTAAAGAGGCGATCAAATATTGTATGGAACATGCTGGAGCAGGAGATATTGTTATTCTTGCCGGAAAAGGGCATGAAGACTATCAGGAGATCAAAGGTGTGAAACATCATATGGATGAGAGAGATCTGATCCAGGAAATTATCGAAGGAAGATAAAACATCTGTCTTTTGAAATATATAAAGAAACGAAGGAGAATTACAAACGTGGAAGCAAGAATTTCAGGAACAACAAAATTATTCGGATTGATTGGTTCACCGGTTTCACATTCCGCATCACCAGCAATGCAGAATTACGGTTTTCAGGCATGTGGAGTCGATGGAGCGTATCTTGCCTTTGATATTAAAGAAGAGGAAGTGCCAGAATTCGTAAAATCCATGCGTCTGTTAAATATTCAGGGATGTAATGTTACAATGCCAAATAAAACAGCAGCAGCTCAGAATATGGATGAATTATCACCAGCAGCAGAATTGATCGGTGCCGTTAACACAATTGTAAACAGAGACGGAAAATTATACGGACATATCACAGATGGTGAAGGTTTTGTTGCAAACTTAAAAGATCATGGAATCGGCGTTGAAGGAAAAGATATCGTAATCTTTGGAGCAGGTGGAGCAGCAACAGCGATTCAGGTACAGTGTGCATTAGATGGAGCAAAATCTATCACGATCTTTAACCCAAGAGATCCATTTTTCGAGAGAGCCCAGAAGATGGTAGAGAAGATCAAAGCTAAGGTACCAGAATGTCAGGTAGAATTATATGATCTCGATGCGAAAGATACAATGCGTGAAAAGATTGATGCAGCAGATATTTTAGTTAATGGAACATTACTTGGAATGAAACCAAAAGAAGATACAACAGTGATCTCAGATACAACAATGTTTCATGAAGGATTAGTTGTAGCTGATGTTGTATATAATCCAGAAGAGACAAGATTCTTAAGAGAAGCAAAAGAACATGGATGTATCACAGTTCCAGGAAAAGGAATGCTATTATGGCAGGGAGTTGCATCTTTCAAATTATTTACAGGGAAAGATATGCCGGTTGATGAAGTGAAAGAAAGATTCTTCCAGGGAGTATAAGATACATAGATCATATATGGAAACAAAAAGATCAGAAACTGTAATAAGCAGATTTCTGGTCTTTTTTTCTTATTGTCTTCATATACTTTATCAGTCTATAAAGGAGGAACTTATGGATCAGTTTAATGTATATAAGGATATGAAAGCAAGGACAAACGGAGAGATTTACATTGGTGTTGTTGGTCCGGTGCGAACAGGAAAGAGTACATTTATCAAACGTTTTATGAATCTGATGGTATTGCCAAATATCGAAGATGAAAACGACAGAAATCGTGCAAATGACGAACTTCCACAATCTTCAAGTGGTAAAACGATCATGACAACAGAACCGAAATTTGTTCCAAATGAAGCAGTATCAATAAAGACGGAAGAAGGAATCGAATTAAATGTCCGACTGATCGATTGTGTGGGATATATGGTGGAAGGCGCTACAGGACACATGGAAGGAGAAGAAGAGAGGCTTGTAAAAACACCTTGGTTTGATTATGAAATACCATTTACGAAAGCAGCGGCAATTGGAACAAAGAAAGTGATCACGGAACATTCAACGATCGGTGTAGTTGTAACTTGTGATGGTTCTTTTGGGGAAATTGCAGCAAAACAATATGAGCCAGCGGAAGAAGAAACGATCAAACAACTGAAAGCATTGAAAAAGCCATTTGTTGTTTTATTAAATACGATTCATCCATATTCAGAAAGCACAAAGCAGCTAGCGGCTGAAAAGGAAGAAAAATATCAGACAAAAGTGCTACCAATGAATTTAGAACAGATGAAAAAAGAGGATATTTATGAAATTATAAAAAGTGTGTTGATGGAATTTCCGATTTCATCAATTGGATTTTATGTTCCAAGATGGACAGAGATGTTAAAGAAAGATCATCCATTAAAAATGGAATTACTTCAAATGGCCAGAGATGTGATCACAGAAAAAACAACAATGAGAGACATTTATGAAGAACAAGAAAAAGAATATGAGTACATAACGGGGCAGAAACTAGAATCTGTTGCGATGGACAGTGGGGAAGTGGTCATCACAGTAAAAGTTGGGGATGTATATTATTATGAATTTTTAAGTGAAACAACAGGAATGGAGATTCGCAATGAATATGAATTTATCAAGATCATGGGAGAATTAGCAAAGAAAAAGAAAGAGTACGAAGAAGTTGGAGAAGCATTGGCGGCAGTAAAACAAAGAGGATATGGTGTTGTGACACCGACGAAAGAAGAAATTGTATTAGAAGAACCGCAGATTGTAAAACATGGAAGTAAATACGGAGTAAAAATTAAGGCAAGTGCACCTTCTATTCACATGATCCGTGCAAATATTTCAACGGAGATCGCTCCGATCGTTGGGGAAGAATATCAGGCAAAAGATCTGATGGACTATATTGAGCAGGGATCGAATCAGCCAGGGGAAAGTATGTGGGATGTCAATATTTTTGGAAAGACGTTAGAACAGCTGGTTGGAGACGGTATGCAGACGAAGGCATTAAAAATGACAGATGAGAGTCAGCAAAAGCTTCAGGATACAATGGAAAAGATCATAAATGAAAGTAATGGCGGTCTTGTCTGTATCATTATCTAAGAACAATTGACAAACGGATGGAAAAAGAATATACTTTGATAGACAAAGTGTTTTTGATCTGTCATTTATGAGTACAGATCAAGAAGAGAAAAAAAGAAGCGATTAAGATAAGTGGAGTAGTTATGTCTGTAAAAATATTAGGAACAGGAAGTTTTCTTCCAGAAAAATCAGTGAGCAACGATGACCTTTCCAAAGTGATGGATACAAGTGATGAATGGATTTCATCCAGGACAGGGATTCGCAGCAGGCACATTTCGATTGAAGATACAACATCAACGATGGCAGTGAAAGCTGCAGAGAAAGCATTAGAAGTTGCAGGAATCAGTGCGGAAGAATTAGATCATATTTTCGTTGCAACATTATCAGGAGATTATGCAACACCAAGTACGGCTTGTCAGGTACAGAAAGGAATCGGAGCTGTCAATGCAGTCTGTATGGATATTAATGCAGCATGTTCAGGATTCGTTTTTGGATTAAATACAGCAGTTGCATATGCGAGAGCAGGAATGGGTAAGAAGATGATGATCATTGGGGTTGAGACACTTTCTAAGATTCTTGACTGGAGTGACCGCAGTACTTGTGTATTATTTGGAGATGGTGCAGGATGCGCGATCGTGGAAGCGGATGAAGAAAGAGAAATCTTTATCGATGCAGGATCTGATGGAGCACGAGGAGATGTTTTAACATGTGAAGAAAGACATTTAAACAATCTCTTAGTAAAGGATGATTCTCCAATGCAACAGGTTGCCATGGATGGGCAGGAAGTATTCAAATTTGCAGCACGTATGGTACCAAAGAGTATTAACAAAGTCCTTGATGAAGCAGGCGTTTCCAAAGAAGAAATCAAATATTTTGTATTACATCAGGCTAACAAAAGGATCATTGAAGCAGCAGCGAGAAGATTGAAGCAGCCAATTGAAAAGTTCCCGATGAATATAGACCGTTGTGCGAATACTTCATCAGCAACGATTCCGATTCTTTTAGATGAGATCAATCAAAAAGGAATGCTAAACCGAGGAGATAAGATTGTTTTAAGTGGTTTTGGCGGAGGACTTACTTGGGGTTCTGTTTATCTTACATGGTAAGAAGCAAACAAATACGATACAAATGAAGATAAAAATAGTCAGCTTTCATATAAGATGATAGGAGTTGACTAGTTTTTTTATTGCATAGGAAATTTCAATGAAATAAAAAATATGAAGTAAGAAGAAAGAATCCTGTAATACAAGATTCTTTTTGAAGTTAAAATATGATATAATGAGTGGATAAGTACAGGAGGGAATTCATGGAATTACAGTTATGGAGAGAAATGCTCACCCCATATGAGCTGGCAGTTGATGAACTTGTGTTAAAGTTTCGACATATTATAAGAGAATACAGAAATGTCGGAAGATATTCACCGATCGAGCAAGTCGATGGACGTGTAAAATCTATCTCAAGTATTTTGGATAAGATGCAGAGAAAGAAGATCAATGTCAATGATGTAGAAAAACGAACTGGAAGATATTGCGGGAATACGTTTGATCTGTCAGTTTGTGGAAGACATTGATCGTGTATTAGAGATCATAGAGAGTCGTTCTGATATGGAGATCAAGAGCCACAAAGACTATATTTCACATTCCAAAGACAGCGGATATCGAAGCTATCATGTGATCATCTATTATG
>ENA-OQNJ01000214-OQNJ01000214.1-human-gut-metagenome-genome-assembly--contig:-NODE-214-length-15409-cov-11.548554_pt1 | contig 15409 bp, 14 predicted proteins | sample MGYA00242630_ERZ504882 | MGnify/ENA primary metagenome ERZ504882 (study PRJEB26092, sample SAMD00036408) | human gut metagenome | host: Homo sapiens | study: EMG produced TPA metagenomics assembly of... | reverse complement strand
TTTCGTGAAGCTGTCTTATTTTTGTTTCAAGCTCCTTTTGCTCGTTCTGGTACTTCTCGGACAGCATATTGAAGTTATACTCGGTTATGCGTCCGGCAGACCAGTCCTCATACATTTTAGCAAACAGCCCGTCAACCTCGGCTTTACGCTTCTCTGCCTTTTTCAGCTCCGCAGCCTGCTTTTTCTTCGCAGAGTTCCTTTCCCTGTCGCTGACATTGAGCAGCCGTTTCAGCAGCTTGTCCTCATCTTTCTGTGCCAGCATAGACCAGTATTGCAGTCTTGCAAGCACATAGGCATACAGTACATCATAGCGGATATAGTGCATGGAACACTGGCGTAATCCCTGTCCGTTCTTGCTGCAATGGTAGTACCCGTATGGGTTTTTGTTCTGCTTGTTTTCCCCATAGGCTAAAGACCATCCGCAGTCTGCACATTTTATCAATCCTGCGAAAATCTGTGTCGTACCGTTTCTGCGTTTCCTGCGTCTGCTTGCAATCAGCTCTTGAACTTTTTGGAACACTTCTTCGGAAATGATGGCTTCGTGGGTATTTTCCACACGATACCATTCTTCCTGCGGCTTCCGCACCTTTTTCTTGTTCTTGAATGAAATGTTGCTCTGCTTGTTGTGAACGCTGTGACCGATGTAGGTTTCCTCTTTCAAAATGCTCTTGACCTGTGCAATCGTCCACGCATAGGCTTTTTCTGCGGGCGCACCGGCGTAGATATTGGCGAAAGTCCCGTATCTTTCATAGTTCAGCCAGCCGGGGGTAGGTACTTTTTCCTCCACCAGAATCCGTGTAATGCTGGCGGCTCCACGCCCGTGTACAGCAAGGTCAAAAATCTTCTCTACAATCCAGCGTGTTTCCGGGTCGATCAGAAGATGACCTTTTTTGTCCGGGTCTTTTACATAGCCCAGCGGTGCATAGGCTCCATAGTGTGCGCCATTGGCAAATCTTGTGTGCATGGCAGCCTTGACCTTTTTGCTGGTCTGTCGGGCGTGCATTTCATTCAGGATGTTTAAGAACGGTGCAAGCTCGCTTTCTCCGTTGATGGTGTCCACATTGTCATTGATGGCAATGTAGCGTACTCCCTTGCTGGGGAAATAGATTTCCGTGTACTGACCGGTCAGGATATAGTTTCTTCCCAGACGGGATAAGTCCTTTGTGACAACGCAGTTGATTTTCCCGTCTTCGATGTCATCAATCATCCTTTGGAAACTTGGACGCTCGAAATTTGTCCCACTCCATCCGTCGTCAATGTACTCGTCTACAACGGTCAGCCCATGCTCTGCGGCATACTGTCTAAGCATCATGCGCTGGGTCTGGATACTGCCGCTTTCCCCCTGTAATTCATCGTCACGGCTCAATCTCAAATATAGTGCAGTGTTATAAATCGTTGTATTGTATGGTTGTTTCACGGTTAAAAATCCTCCTTCTAAAAGAAACAACCCACGCTTATACAATACTCGCTGGTACAAGTATATCATAAGCGTGGGCTGATTGACAGTCGTTATTCCGTATTTTTTCAGGAAGCGGCGGCAGCGTGCTGGATCACATCTTCCAGCAGGCTGTCAAGCGGCTTCCCATCCTGTGCGAAATGCTCCGATACCTTGATACGGACTTTCCCCATGACAAAATACTGGGTGCCGTCTTTTTCGGTAAGCAGGGTGCCGCTGTTTTTGTTATTGCTCTCGTTTTTGCTTTTTGCCATAGGCAGTTACCTCCATAAATGAAATATGCCCGACAAGGGAATGTCAGACAGGTGTACAGCCGCAGACTGTCTCCGTGTCAACCAAACCGTGTCAACCGGCAGAAAAGACTTTGAAAACAATCCATAGGCGCTCTATTATTACTTTTTACTTTTTCTTTGATTTCTTGGTTGACATGGTTGACAAAGGAGAGAAATGCCCCAAATATCAGGCTTTTCCCCGTCAACCGGCTGTCAACCAAAGCGTCAACCAAACTGTCAACCGGTGGCTTTTCAGAATGGAAGTTCCATTTGCCGGGCTTCTTCTTCCGTGATTTCCTGAAAACCGTCCCCCTCCGGCGGAGCTTGGTTGACACGCTCCCAGCCTTTTTGAGAACCGTATTTCTTATACCGCTTCGGGCTTTTGTAGGCTACCCAGCCCTGTATGATGCCGCCCGCAATGCCGGTATTCATAATCTCGCAGATTGCCCGTGTCTCCCAGTCTGCCGGGGAATTTAAGTTCCCCAGCGCTTCCTCATAAAGCTGCTTGGAACATACCCTGTCGCCGGTGTAGTCCTCCAAATAGGCGTAGATCATGCCGGCCTGTGTGTCTTCCTGCATAAAGTCCTGCTGGTGGGCGTTCAGGTATCGGTTCATTTCCATGCTGAATGACAGCTTATACTTCCCACTGCGATAAACCGTCATGGCTTCCGCCCACATCTGTTCGATATACGCCCTCGCCGCCGCTTCATCGTCCAGTATGTGAACCTCCGCCCGTTCCGGGTACACCGTCACGGGGAGAAAGCGCCGGTTGCCGGTGCGGTCACGGGGCAAAAAGTCCTGCCGGTTGGTCGTCCCTCCAAATACACATTGCCGCAGCCGGTCTGCCGGATGTGTCTCATACGGCACTTTGTAGGTTTCTTTCTGGCGGCTTAAGAATGACTTGATTTCCTCAATACTCTTGGCGTTGGCTGTGGCAATCATCTCCGACATCTCGATAATCCAATGCCCTTGCAGCTTGCGGTACACATTTTCATCGTCCAGCTTTTTCAAATCGTCTGAAAACCATTCGTCCCTGCCTGCCAGCAGCCGGAAAAAGGTAGATTTCCCGGCTCCCTGACCACCAACCAGACAGAGCATGACCTCAAACTTGCTCCCCGGTCTGAATACCCGCCGGATGGCTCCCATCAGGAACAGTTTCAAGGCTTCATAGGTGTATTCGTCCGTATCGGCTCCCAGAAAGTGATGCAGGGCGTAACGGATGCGCTCTGTGCCGTCCCATTGCAGGCTGTTCAGGTAATCCCTGACTGGATGGTAGCGGTTTTCATTGGCAACAATCTTGATGGCGCTCTGCACCTTTTTCTCGCTGGTAAGCCCGTAATTTTCTTCCAGATACAAAAGCAGGTAGTTCATGTCCATGTCGGTCAGCGTGGTACTGGTGCGCTCCCAGCCCAGCGGCTTCACAATGTCAATCTGCTCCGTCAAAAGGTTCAGGCGCAGCGCCCCGCGAAACAGAGGGTCACGCTGGAACACCGTCAGGCAGTTTCGGATGCTGTTCTTCACGCCGCCTTTCTGCGTCCCCTCTAATGTTTCCCGGATTTCTGCCGGTGTCTGCGCCGGTTCCATTGTGTCCATCGTCCTTTTGACCGCTTCCTGCGTTTCCGGCGGCAAGCTCTGAAATTCGCTGTTCAAGCCGCAACACCTCCTTTCCCTGTGCGGCGATCAATGCCGCTTTTTCTTCTATTTCTCCGTATAACAAAATATCCAAAAGGTATTCTGTGTAGCTTATCCTCTGCAACGCTTCCACAAAAAGAGGATGCCAGATGGCATCCTGCGGCTGTGGGGCGTGTGCTGTTTTCCAATGCTCCAGCAGGCGCAGATAATCGCATAGCACCCGGAAACAATACCGTTCCGTTTCCTGAAATCTCTGCTCCGCTGATTTTTGTCGGGGCTGTGACCTGTTGTGACGCTTCCTATCTGGCGGCGCATTGCCGGATTTCTCATAGGAAACGCCGAAGTCCTCCGCAAGCCTGACCGCAGCTTCCCGTTTCCCCAATCCATGCAGCAAAGCGGCAAAGTCGATCACATCCCCGGAAGCCCCGCAGCCGAAGCAGTAAAAGCGGCTGTCCACTTTCATGCTGGGCGTGCGGTCATTGTGGAATGGACAGCAGACCATGCCGTTTCTCCCCACCCGGATTCCATAGAATGAAGCAGCCTGCCGAGTGGTAACAGACTGTTTCACCGCTTCAAATACATTCAAATGCTCCCTCCATAAAAATACTGGTAGCGGTAAAGCTGCCGATTATATCATAGCTCCATCTCATGTTTCTTTCTCTGTACTGCCTGTGGCTGCTCCCTCCGGCGCAGTGCGGTATCTACGGCGTTCTGCACCTGCCGTAGCCGTATGACTTCCTCCCGGAGTGGCTTGTGCTGCGGAGACAGTTCGGCATACTCTGTTTTTAACTGTGCGTATTCCTGTTTCCATGCTTTCAGGGCAATGGGTTTTCCGTCCAGTTTTTCTTTCAAAATACGGCGGGCGGCATAAAACAGCCGTAACTCCGCATCGTGGGATGTTTCAAATTTCTCCCTCTGTTTCTTAAACTTGATATTGTTCAATTCCGTATGAACAGGTTTTAGCCGCTGGTAATTCTCGCCCTCCCGTATCAATTCCTGCAATTCCTTTATCCGGGCAGATTTCTTTTTCATGGAGTCGCTTAACGCTTCAAATTCTTCGTTGACAGAGGAAAGACGCTCCTGCAAATCCTCTAATGTGAGCAGCTTGTTTTCCGTCAGATAATTGACGGCTTCGGCAAACTGCTTTAAGTTTCCGGTTCTGGCTTTATTGCTCCATGCCCCTGCGTTGCGCTGGTTGTAATAAGCGATCAACAGGTCGGCAAGGCTCGGTGTCTGCGGTTTGGAAAGTTCTTCTTTTACCTCTGCCATCCAGACAAACAGGGCTTTGATCTTCTTCCTCACATCCTGCATGAGCCGGTTGGTGGCTTTAATCCAGCGGTTCAGTTCCCCTTTCTCGGTGCGGATGCCCTTTGCTTCCATCTGCCGGACATTAGCTCCCTCGTGGACAGTAGGTATCAGGTCAAGCCCCTGCCGCACATAGGAACGGTGGTCGATACGCACATCCAGCCCTTTTTCCTCAAATTTTGTATTAACGGCAGCCGCCCACTGCTCCCGCCAGTGTTCCAGCGTTTCCGGCTCATGCCAGTCTGTTGTATGGACAGCGTTAAACATATAATCGCCGTTTTTATCCCGGATTCGGTTTCCATCTTCATCAAGAAGATATTCCCGACGCTGTTTTTGTCCCCATGTGCCATCCGGGTTCAAAGGGCGCATGGTTGTCATCACATGAAAATGCGGGTTAGGGATGCCGCCGTCCTCTTTCTCCGGGCTGTGAAAAGCAAGGTCGGCAATCATGCCTTTTGTCACAAACTGCTCCTGTACGAACTTCCTCGCCAGCTCCATGTTTTCTTCCAGCGTCAATTCATTCTGCATGGCAATATCAAAGGAATAGGCAAGCTGTGCTTTTGGATGTTTCTCGCAGTTCTCCACAGCATTCCAGAGGGTCGCCCGGTCAAGATATATTTCCGGCGCATGGGGCGGCAGCATGATTTCCGAAGCGATCACGCCGCCCTTTTTGGTGTAGTCGCTGACTTCTCCATAGTAGCTGCTGTAAAGACGCTCCCCGGCTCGATAGGCTGCGCTGGCAATGGCGCTCTGACCGGCGCTGCGCTTGATCTGTGCGATTGAAAAATGATAAAGTGCTATCCTTAGTCACCGCCTTTCTCCTGCCCGGAAATACGGGCGTGGTTCTCTGTGGCAGACCGGATGAAATGCTCCGCCTGCGGCAGATTCAAAATGCTTTCCATGAGGGAATAAAATTCCGCTTCGGATAGCTCCTTTGTCTGTGGTGCAATGCTCTCAATAGCTGCCCCACGGGTAATCAGCCGGTGCGTCCTCTGTTTCCGGGAACCGCTTTCCAGATACGCCTGCCGGTTTTTCAAACGCTGCATTTTCCGTTTTTCCTGTTCCAGCAGGACAGTGGTTTTTTCATATTCCTGCTTCAACTGTTCCAAAGATTTTTCCATGTTCTCACATCCTTTGCTGATAAGATAAAGAAAGACCATCCGCAGACAGTCCGTGTGTCAGTGCTTCTATAAAACCCGATGAAAAGGGAAAACCGCAGAGCGGATTTCTCTTTGCGGCGAGTACACAGGGGATAGCCGCTTTAGCGGCGCAAGGGGGTGTAGCCACCTTGTCGGAGCGAAGCGAACGCAGGCCTCGGATTGCTGATTTTATCAGCGGCAGAGGTAAGCTCCGCAGGACGCACGATACATGGTCTTTAGACTATGTATAGAAGTGCGCCCTTAGTTCCTAAGGGATTTTGCCGTTTCCGGCAGTCTTGTCCTTTTTCTTGGAACGCTTGGAAAGATACTTCGGGCAGTCAACCACAACCGCCCGGAAGCTCTGTTTACATTCGTGCTGGCATTTCCGGCACAGTTCGTTGTAAGTGATACGGCTGCGGTCATTTAAGAAGAAAGACCATTCCAACCGCCGCTTGTTACTCATTCTTGCCATAACCGGCTCCTTTCTCCGTTTCTATCTGATGTACGCAGATAGGCTGTTTTGATGTAGCGTCTCGGTATCATTTTTAAGTTTTTTTCCCTCTGTATGCCCCTTTGGAAAGTGCGGCAGTATTGCAAGTCAGGGAATGATACCTCACGCTTATTTGTCGCTTCCCGGTACGGTTTCGGAGCCTTTTGCCATCCATTCAAAGAAAGCAATTTTGCTGACCTTGATAAGTCTGCCCCTGCGGAACGCTGGAAAGCCGGGTGTGTGTACCAGCTCATAGGCGCTCGCTCTTGAAATTCCCATAATCCACTGAATGTCCGCCACATCCAGAACCAGCGGTAAATCCTCGTAGCTGTTCAATCTCTTTTTATCGTTCATTCTGTTCCTCCCATAAATCAAATAGGTTAAAATGCTTCCTGTTGCCGTTCTCCCCAAAAGCCGTTTTCCTGCCCCATTCCTGCGGTGTTTCCCTGCATTGGTGCGCCGAATGCGTCACTTCTCCTGCCGGTCATATCCCTTTTGGACGGTCATTCACTTGTCAAGGTACTGTGCGGTACGAAATTACCAACCGCAATCATCATAGCGTACTATCCTTGACAAAACAATGATTCTGCGATACCATGAGTGTAACGGATATAACTGAATTATATAATTACCATAAACAAAGGCAGGGGATAGGGATGGAGAATCAGTTTATACGGCATGAGCCATGTTTTGAGAGGATTTTGTTTGTCCTGACGCTGGACAGGAAGAAAATGAAAGAGCGGATTTTGATTGGGGAAGAACAGCAGATCCGCTTCCGTCTGAACGGGAGCCAAAACGCAGAGGTGCTTTGTGATATGACACGCCCACTGGGAACTTTTTTGATAAACTTTGAGCGTGACACGGACAGAGACTGGAACTTATACGGGCTTTCTCCGCTGCGGCAAGCTCTCCACTCCAACCGATGGAAACAGCCGGAGCTGGAGCAGGCGGCAAGCGAATTTCTTTGGGAGAAATATCTTAGCAACGACCCTCTGAAAATGTATGTGGCGTTCCGTATCTGGAACAGCTATCTGCTTGCCAGAGAACCCCGTGACCGTAACGCTGCCTGTGACCGCTTCATGGATAAAATGAGCAGACTGACCGGGGTATTCCAAAACGAAACCATGAGCTTTGACAGGGAGACAGGAAAACCGAAACAATTTCAAGCTGGCAGCCTTTATTTCAAAGGCGCACCGTCAGAAGATACCCGGCTTGACCTCTGGTTCCCGGACAACCGGCGCACAGAAGAATGTGTGTCTGCCTATGCGTCCCTCTACCCGTTGATTACCTATTATCTGAACAGGCTGAATGACTGGGGGCTTTGCTTCCGGCGGTGCAAGGTCTGTGGAAAATATTTTCTGGCAAAGAGCCAGCGGTATGAGCTGTGCAGCGACAAGTGCCGAAAAGCACAGGCGCTTCAAAACAAGCGGGAATTTGACGAGAGGGCAAGAGAAAATAACTATGACCTGCTTTATAAAAATGAATGCCAGAACTGGCGCAACAAAATAAACCGGGTAAAAAATACCGCAGGCTTTCCGGCTGACCGTCTGGAAAAAATACAGGCTGCCTTTTCCGACTTTAAGAAAGAAGCCTTACAGAGAAAAAAGGCTGTAAAAACAGGAACAGCCAGCCCGAAAGAATTTACGGACTGGCTGTATCTGCAAAGTAATGTAATTGTGGAACTGACAGAATACTAAATTTTTTTCTCGTTGTGAGGTTTCTGTGACATTTTGCTGATACTATAAAAAGAAAAAGGATGTGATACTATGCGAATACTGGTTGTTGAAGATGACCAGCTTTTGAATAAGACATTAAGCTATAATCTGTCGGCTGTCGGATATTCCGTGGATGGGGCTATGTCAAAGGCTGTTGCCATAAGATTTCTTGAAAAACAGGATTATGATTTAATCGTTTTGGATGTCAATCTGCCAGATGGGAACGGGTTTGATATATGCCGTGAGGTAAAAGAACGCCGTCCTGATACCGCCGTGATTTTTCTAACCGCAAATGATATGGAAAGCGATATGCTGAAAGGATTTGAATTGGGCGCAGATGATTATGTAACAAAGCCCTTTCCTATCAGCGTGTTCCAAAAGAAAGTATCTGCTTTACTGAACCGCATTTCAGCACAATCCGGCGGAGATTTCTACGATGATGGGAATTTGTATATCAATTTTTCCGAATTATCAGCGTGTCTTGCAGGACAGCCGATTACCCTTACATCATTGGAATATCGTTTACTAAAAGTGCTGACAAGAAATTCTCAAACTGTCCTGACCCGGCAGGTATTGCTTGAAAAGCTGTGGGATATAGATGAAAATTATGTGGATGAACACGCACTTACCACAACGATCAGCCGCATCCGCAGTAAAATTGAAACGAACCAGCATTCCTACATCAAAACCGTTTACGGTATGGGCTATATGTGGATTGGAGGAGCGCAAAAATGATTTCAAAAAAAACTCTCCTTAAATAAAGTCTGCATAATACTGGCAACTACCATTTTACTTTTATCCGTGGTCATGTTTTCGGTTCTATATATCCTGACAAAAGAAATGTCTGTGGTATTTTGTAGCATGGCGTTCTGTCTGCTTTTTCTGCTTTGTGTTACTGTTTTTGTGATACTGATACGGCGAAAGCTGACTTTGTTTTCTGAAATACTTTGCTGCACCTTAGACGAAATGATGAATGGAAAAATAGATATATCACAGGTTGCCGAAGAAGAAAACCTATTTTATAAAATCAATCATCGGCTGGTGCGTCTTTATGAGGTTATGCAGGAAAGCAAAAACAGCGTTGCCAGTGAACGAGCTGACTTACAGGAATTGATTTCCGATATTTCTCATCAGGTAAAGACACCGATAGCAAACTTAAAAATGGTAAATGCCACCTTATTAGAACAAGAAGTGCCATCGGATAAACAGCGGGAATTTCTGCTTGCCAGTGGCACACAGCTTGATAAACTGGATTTCTTAATGCAGGCTATGATAAAAACATCCCGGCTTGAAACGGGTGTTATCTCACTTGAAAAGAAACAGCAGCCCATTTATGATACTCTTGCTATGGCTCTGGGTGGTATCTTTCTGAACGCTGAAAGGAAGCACATACAAGTTGAAGTAAACTGCCCGGAAACATTGGTTGTTTCCCATGACCGCAAATGGACGGCAGAAGCCCTATTTAACATATTGGATAATGCAGTTAAGTACACGCCGGAGTACGGTTCTATCCGTGTTTGCGTTGAAAGCTGGGAAATGCACCTGAAAGTCAGCATTCACTGATACCGGCAAAGGTATTCCCGAAACCAACAGGGAGCAATTTTTAGGCGCTTTTATACGGGAAGAAAATGTCCACGATATAGAGGGAATCGGCATTGGGCTGTATCTCGCAAGGGAAATTATTAGCTTGCAGAACGGTTATATACAAGTAACTTCTCAAGTAGGAACAGGCTCAACATTCTCCGTTTTTCTTCCCCATGAATAACCTGTTTTTTTGAAATGTCACAGGATTGTGACATTTCAGGGCAATTTATTATGTCGGCTGTGACATTTCTGTGAGGATTGCCCTTTATAATGAAGCCATCACAAGAAAGGATGGTGTTCTCTATGAGCATTTTAGAAACAAAAAACTTGAAAAAATACTATGGCACCGAGCCGAATATCACAAAAGCTCTGGATGGTGTAACTCTCACTGTCGAACAGGGAGAATTTGTTGCCATTGTGGGAACTTCCGGCAGCGGAAAATCCACATTGCTCAATATGATGGGGGGCTTGGATGTTCCCACTTCCGGTAATGTAAAGGTCAAGGGAAAAGATTTGTCAGGGCTGAACGATGAACAGCTTACGATTTTCCGCAGACGCAATATCGGTTTTATTTTCCAGAACTATAACCTTGTTCCCGTTCTCAATGTATATGAAAACATCGTTTTGCCCGTAGAATTGGATGGCGATACAGTAGATAAAAATTTCATGGACGAAGTTGTGCAAATGCTGGCACTCGGCGATAAGCTGCAAAATATGCCGAACAACTTATCCGGCGGTCAGCAACAGCGTGTAGCGATTGCTCGCGCCCTTGTCTCAAAGCCTGCCATTATATTAGCCGATGAACCAACGGGCAATCTTGACAGTAAAACAAGCAGCGATGTATTGGGACTGTTGAAAGTAACAAGCCAGAAATTTCATCAAACGATTGTGATGATTACCCACAATAGCGAGATCGCCCAGCTTGCAGACCGTATTGTCCGCATTGAGGACGGGAAAATTGCAGAATAAGGGGGGCAAAAACTATGAATGATATTTTATTTGGAAATAGCAATCGCCCTGTTATCAAAAAATTATCCAACCGTTATTTCAAAGCAGGAAAGAGTAGAAATATCATTGCAATTATTGCAATCGCTCTAACTACTATACTCTTTACAACCATTTTTACATTAGGCTCTGGTTTGATAGATACCGTTCACGACCAAAATATCAGAAAACAAGGTGGCGACGGTCAAGCGGTTTTGAATTATATAAGCGATGAGGTTTTTGATAATATAAAAGGCAATGAGATGATTGAACAGATTGCCTATACAAAGGCAGTGTCTTATCATATCAATAATCCCGGACTGGAAAAATGGCGTGCTGATATGTGGTTTATGGACGATACTGCTTTGAAGTTTGCACGGTATGAGCCAACAACGGGACACCGTCCTGAAGCAGAGAATGAAATTATGGCTGATACCAAAACGCTGGACGCACTTGGTATTCCTGCTGAAATCGGAGCAACCGTAACTTTGGACTATCAAATTAAAGGGATTTCATATTCAAAGAATTTTGTACTATGCGGATTTTGGGAAACAGACAGCCTAAGTAATATTGGACGACTTATTGTTTCTAAAGCCTTTGTTGACAATAATTCTGAACTTTTAACATACACCTATCCCGAAGATAATGACTATTCCGGCGTAGTCGCCGCTTATGTTATGTTTCATGGAAACGGAGCTATCGAATCAAAATTACATCAGCTTCTTGCTGAAACGGGCTATACTTGTGATACTATGGGCGGAAGTCCATCAGATGACAATTATGTGATCGCTCGTGTTAGTCCTGCATATCAAGGCAGTAACTTTTTAGAAAATCCAGCTTTATTGATTTCGGGGATTGTTGGCATACTTTTAATTATGATAACAGGGTATTTGATTATATATAATATTTTCCAAATCTCTGTCATTCAAGATATTCAATCCTACGGACAGCTTAAAACTTTAGGCACAACAAAACGACAAATAAAGAAACTTATCAGCAAACAGGCTATGTTACTTTCCTTTATCGGTATTCCATTCGGCTTGCTAATTGGTTTCTTTGTTGGACGAGCATTAGTACCAGTTTTTAATGAACGGCACAGTTTATGCTTCGGACGCAGGAGTAAAAGTAACTGCTAATCCAATTATTTTTATCGGAGCTGCTTTATTTGCACTTGTTACAGTAATTATTAGCGTAAATAAGCCTGCCAAAATAGCAGGTTCAGTATCGCCTATTGAAGCAATCCGCTATACCGAAAATGACGCAACAGCATTTCAAGGCAAAAAGACGTCTAATAAAAAGTCTATACATGGAGCCAAAATTCATCGCATGGCATTATCAAATCTTGGTCGGAACAAGAAACGTACAATTTTGGTTATTATTTCTATGACTTTGAGTTTGGTATTATTCAACACTGTATTCACACTTGCAAGCGGCTTTGATGTGGAAAAATATGTAGAGAAATTTGTAAACAAGGATTTCATCATCTCTACTGCGGATTACTTCAATTTTAAGTTTGGAAATAGCGACAGCAAAAATGACCTTTCCACTTCGTTTATTGAAGCAGTTAAGCAAAATCCGGCATTTGATGAGGGTGGCGAGTTATATACTACAAAGATTTTGGAAGAAGCATTTTCTGTCGAGAATGGAGTTACCTCAAATTATAACAAAGACGCTGAGGGAAATCCTTTGGTTCAATTATATGGAGCAGATGAGTTTTTTACTGAACTCAATGGATGTTATAGAGGGAACGATTGATTGGGAAGCATTAAAATCCGGGAACTATGTACTGTATGCCCTGACCGCTGATTACAATGGAAACATTATTGATGACCCTAATATTCATGTTGGCGATACACTTCACTTCAATCATGTACAAATGAACGGACTTTCCAGTAGTATAGATAATAACTTTGACTGCAAGGTTATGGCAAAGGTGCTAATCAATGAAAACACCGATACGATAAGAAGTACCGGATTTGCAAAGTTCTATATGCCGACGGATGTTTTCTTACCTCTTTGCGAGCAACCTCATTTGGTTAGCTTCCCATTCAATGTAGTTGACGGTATGGAAGCTGATATGGAGGAATTTTTGAGCAGCTATGTTGAGGACATTGAGCCGAGTATGAATTACGACTCTAAACAAACGTATATCAATTCCTTTAATGATTTAACCTCTCTGATTATTACCATAGGGGGAGCGTTAAGCATTATCATTGGCTTAATAGGAATTACAAATTTTGTAAACTCTGTTCTTACCAGCATTATTACACGAAGAAAAAAAACTTGCCATGCTTCAAAGTATTGGTATGACAGGAAAACAGCTAAAGAAAATGCTGTCATTTGAGGGCTTATACTATGCTGCGGGAACAGTTGTTGCGTCAATCGTATTTGGTTCTCTGGTATCGGTTATCATTGTAAGAGCAATTTCAAATAGCATTTGGTTTTTCACTTATAAATTTGTTATTTTCCCTATGTTTGTTATCTATCCATTTTTGATTGCGCTAACGGTTATTATTCCGGCAATCATATATCGAAAGATCGCTAAAAACAAGTATTATAGAACGGCTTCATCAAAACTAAATAATATAGAAAAGCTGGAAGCAAAATTAAGTCTGCTTCCAGCTTTTTTGTATTTGCTATTGTATGTGGTTGACTAAGGAATATTGTTTAAGCGTGAGTTTGTGATATTGGGTGTGGTATCTTTAACTATGGGAAACTCCAGACTCCCACTTTGATATAGCTTGTCTGGACACGCCTAATTGCTCGGCAAGCTGCTCCTGTGAAAGAGCTCTTTCTTTCGGAGTTCGTATAGTTTTTCTGAAAGTGCCATGTTCTCCTCCTTTCACCCAGAGCATACCCCATTAGCCGGTAGAATACTATACATCTTGGTATGCAATTACGCAACCCACGGTAGCAACTGCATATTGTCATGGTTTTACATCAAATCGAGCGATAACTGCGCCAATAAATTCCGATTGTTCTAATTATTTTTAGTTCCACCTTCTTGCCCCTCGGACAAGAAGTATCCCTCGCTTTCAGCTCGGTCAATTCCGATTGAGATTTCACCCGTTTTGTAAGCTGATTTTCTTTCCAGTCAATTGTGGAATCCACCTGGCATATAAATCACAGAGTGGCTGTAACTATTTTCCAACCCATATTTTCGTGACATGCTCCCACCACTTAAATCCCTGATTTTGAAGTGGGGGCTTCTTGCTCAATGACTCTACTGAGCCAAGTATCTACAAGCTATCCTCGCGTGCCCCGCGATTCTTTTTAGCCCGGTACACGGGCGTATTTTCTTACTTATTGTCCGGATATGGACAGTTTATACTGCCAGCATCCTTCTTGCCTCTTCACGGATATTGATCGCTGCATTTCGATCTCTGTCCATCTCATTTCCACACGTGCAGCGGTATACTCTTTCGGATAATCCCAGCTCTTTTTTTATCTTTCCGCATTTACTGCATTTTTTGCTTGAAGGGAAAAAGCGGTCTATCTTTACTAATTTCTTTCCCTTCCAGGCAAGCTTATAATCCAGCATATTCCGGAACATCCCGTATCCATTATCCTGTACACTTTTTCCAAAATGCAGGCACTGGCCCATTGCTTTCATATCAATATCTTCTACCGCGACTATATCGTACTGGTCTGTGATCCTGCGGCTCAGTTTATGCAGATAATCCTTTCTCTGGTTTCGTATTTTTTACATGGCACCTGGCAACTTTCTTTTTCTGCCGCACATAATTGCGGCTTTCTTTTACACATCTCGACAGTTTACGCTGCTCCCTTGCCAGCCTTTTTTCATTTCTTCTGAAGAATCCTGCTTTTTCAAGTTCAATCTCTTCTGAAAACACTGCCATCCCCTGCATCGCATAATCAATCCCCAGTATTTTGGCATTGCTGTAATCTTCATCTGCTGCTTGGTTTTCGCAGCTGTATCCTTCATACAGCAGACTTGCAAAATACTTTCCGGACGGCTCCATACTGACTGTCACTGATTTCAGACAGCAGTTTTCTGCAGGCTCCCTGTGTTTTTTCATGGAGATCCATTTTAATTTGGGAAGCCGGATCCGCTTATCTTCTACCAGAATATTTCCGTTGACTACATTTGTTGTGTAGCTGTTTTTGGAGTGATGTTTTGACTTGAAACGTGGAAATCCAACCTTGGGATCACGGAAAAATTCTTATATGCTTTCTCCAAATGAAGCTGAACATTTGCCAGTGCCAGCGAATCTACTTCTTTCAGAAATGGATATTCCCTTTTATACATGGCCGGTGTGTTTTTTAACATTTTCTTTGTTTTTTATACTCCCGGATCTTGTCATTAAGCATCTGGTTATACAGAAAACGGCAGCAGCCAAATGTTTTTCCCAGAAGTATCTTCTGTTCTTCTGTTGGATAGATCCGGAAACGATATGCTATGTTCAATTCTTTTTCTCTCCCTGGGTTTCGATGTATTGACGGATTACTTCAACTGGTGCGCCTCCTGCCGTCAAAAGGCAGAAACTCTGACTCCCGAATGCTTCTTTCCAAAGTTTTTCCCGGATTTCCGGATACTCTTTTTTCAGCAGCCTGCTGCTGGCACTTTTATATGCATTGATAAATTTACTGAGTTCCGTTTTAGGCTGTGCACGAAACATTACATGCACATGGTCAATATCATGATTCCATTCCTCCAAAACAATTCCATATCGGGGTGCAATATATTCCCATATTTCTTTTGCTCTTTCTGAAATTGGGTCATTGATAACTTTTCTTCGATATTTTACCACCATGATCAGATGATAATACATCAAATATACTGAATGTGCATTGTGATCTATTTTTTCCAT
>ENA-OQNJ01000213-OQNJ01000213.1-human-gut-metagenome-genome-assembly--contig:-NODE-213-length-15421-cov-3.661501_pt1 | contig 15421 bp, 15 predicted proteins | sample MGYA00242630_ERZ504882 | MGnify/ENA primary metagenome ERZ504882 (study PRJEB26092, sample SAMD00036408) | human gut metagenome | host: Homo sapiens | study: EMG produced TPA metagenomics assembly of... | reverse complement strand
TGACTTTTTTCTTCGTACGGATTTTGAACCGCGGAATCAGCCGTCCTTCGTTGTCCATGTTGAGCAGCGGGCAGATGCCGAGAAAGCCGCCGATTGCGCCGGAGGCTTTGGAGATGCGGCCGCCGCGCACGTAGAAGGTGAGGTCCGTGGAGAAGAACCAGTGATGGACTTTGAGGCGGTTTTTCATCGCAAAATCGTAAACCTCTTCCAGCGGTTTTCCTTCATCGCGCAGGTCGGCAAGGCGGTCCATCAGAAGACCGTAGCCGGAGGAAGCGCCGAGGGAATCGACGATGAGGATTTTCCGCTCCGGGTAGCGCTCTTCGAGGTCAGCTTTGGCGATCATCGCGGAATTCAGTACACCGGAAATGCCGGAGGAGAGGCAGACGTGGAGAATGTCTTTGCCGTCCTGCAGGAATGTTTCAAAATAGGCTTCAAATTCATCGGCATTCACCTGGGATGTTTTCGTGGAAGCGCCGGCGGCCATGGCGGCATAGAACTGATCGAACGGCATGGACTTGCCGAGATCGTCCGCGTACTCGGTGGCATTTAATTTGTAATGGAAACAGATGTATGAGATTTCCCGTTTGGAGAAATGTTCTTCGGTAAGGTCTGCCGTAGAGCAGCAGCTGATGACATAGGAACTCATAAAATAATCCCTCCTCGTAAAAATGAAAGTAAGAACTCTGGTTTCTGTGCCTATTGTAGCATCCCGAATGGAAAAAGGCAACTGCGGAACGTGATTATATCTGTAATGAAAGGGGAAGCGAAATGGTGTCAAGCCTTGTATTTGCGGTGCGGCCTGTGGTAGAATAGAACTATGAGAGTACGAAAATACGAAGGAGGTTTTTGCATATGCAGAATTATTCAGGAGAAGAAGGGCTGCAGTATCATCTGCAGATCCGAAAAGGCGATGTGGGACGGTACGTGATTCTGCCGGGAGATCCCAAACGGTGTAAAAAAATTGCAGCTTACTTTGAGAACCCGGTGCTCGTCGCAGACAGCCGGGAATTTGTGACTTATACGGGTGCTTTGGACGGTGTAAAGGTTTCCGTTACATCTACCGGCATCGGCGGTCCGTCGGCTTCCATCGCGATGGAAGAGCTGATCCAGTGCGGCGCCGATACGTTTATCCGCGTCGGAACATGCGGCGGTATGGCACTCGATGTAGAGGGCGGCGATATCGTGGTGGCAACGGGAGCGATCCGTGCGGAGGGAACGTCAAAGGAATACGCACCGATCGAGTTCCCGGCAGTCGCAGACCTTACCGTGACGAATGCGCTGGTGCAGGCGGCAAAGAATCTTGGGAAAAAATGGCATGCGGGCGTGGTACAGTGCAAGGATTCCTTCTACGGCCAGCACGACCCGGAGCAGATGCCGGTCGGCGATGAGCTGCTGAAAAAATGGGATGCATGGATGAAACTTGGGTGCAAAGCGTCAGAGATGGAATCGGCGGCACTCTTTATCGTGGCAAGTGCCCGCGGCGTCCGTGCCGGATCCGATTTTCTTGTGATGGGAAATCAGGAGAGAGTGAAACGCGGCATGGAGAACCACATTACGCACGATACGGAAGGTGCGATTCAGGTAGCCATCGAGGCACTGCGGATTCTGATCCGGGAAGATCAGAAATAAGAAAGAAAAAATAAGGGGATACTGGAAAGGGGATGCTGGATATGAAACAGGAAATCAGTACAGAAATAAAACAGGAGCTGGTAAAACAGGCTCTGGCAGCGCGGAAATTTGCGTATGTGCCGTATTCGAAATTCCGCGTAGGCGCGGCGGTTCTGGCAAAGAATGGAGCGATTTATACCGGTTGCAACATTGAAAACTGCGGCGTATACACCGACAAACTGCGCGGAGCGCACCGCGGTCTTCAAAGCCGTATCCGAGGGCATAACGGAATTTGACGCGATCGCCGTCTGCGGCGGCCCGGGAGAGGCAGAGCCGGAGGATTTCTGCACACCGTGCGGTGTCTGCCGTCAGGTGCTGCGGGAATTCGTTGATCCGAACAAATTTCTCGTCCTTCTCTGCAAGGGCGACGGTTCCTGGAAAGAAATGACACTCGAGGAGCTGCTGCCAATGGGATTCGGAAAAGAAAATTTATAAACAGAAGCCGGAAAAGAAAAAATCCAGGGCAGGTACGGAAAGTACCGTATGCCCTGGATTTTTATGTCCAAGATATAAAAATTATTTACTGAAATTTCGGCTCACAGGTCAGATCGCATCCCAGACGCTGGAACATTTTGCGGTCCACATCGGAGAGCATAACGCTGGAGTGCACCTGGCAGCCCTTTAACTGCGGCAGGCAGGAGAGTGCTTTCTGTGCATCCTCGCTCTGTGCAGCGGTAGCGGACAGGGCGATCAGAACTTCGTCAGTATGGAGACGCGGATTTTTGCTTCCGAGATACTTTGTTTTCAGTGTCTGGATCGGAGCGATGGATTCCGGTGAGAGAACGTGTACGTCGTGTTCAATACCGGAAAGGTCTTTTAAAGCATTCAGCAGAAGTGCTGCGCTTGAGCCGAGCAGATCGCTTGTCTTTCCGGTGATGATGCGTCCGTCCAAAAGCTCCATGGCAGCAGCCGGTGCGCCGGTCGCTTCAGCGCGGACAAGAGCCGGGGAAACGGTGGTGCGGTCTGCGGCAACGATGTTCTCCTGTTTCATCAGAAGCTCGATTTTGTAAGCCTCTGTCTCAGAACGGGAACCGTCTGCGATGCCGTCCACAGCGTTATAGTAGCGGCGGATGATCTCCTGGCGGGAAGCCTCGCAGCATGCGGCATCATCGACAATGCAGTTTCCGGCCATGTTGACACCCATGTCGGTCGGGGATTTGTATGGGCTCTCGCCGAAAATCTGCTGGAAAATGGCGCGCAGAACCGGGAAAATCTCAACATCACGGTTATAGTTGACGGTTGTTACATCGTATGCCTCAAGATGGAACGGGTCGATCATGTTGACATCGTTCAGATCGGCGGTAGCAGCCTCATAGGCCAGGTTGACCGGGTGCTTCAGCGGCAGATTCCAGATCGGGAAGGTTTCATATTTGGCATAGCCGGCGTTTACACCGCGTTTGTGCTCGTGGTAAAGCTGGGAAAGACAGGTTGCCATCTTTCCGCTTCCCGGTCCCGGTGCGGTAACGACAACGAGCGGGCGTGTCGTTTCGATGTATTCGTTCTTTCCATATCCCTCATCGCTTACGATCAGCGGTACATTGTGCGGGTAGCCCGGAATTGTGTAGTGAATGTAAACCGGGATGCCGAGCTTTTGCAGTCTCTTTTTAAAGGCATCTGCGCTGTGCTGGCCGGAATACTGGGTAATTACTACGCTTCCGACGTAGAGGCCGCGTCCGCGGAACTCGTCGATCAGACGGAGTACATCACTGTCGTAGGTGATGCCGAGGTCACCGCGGATTTTGTTTTTCTCAATATCGGATGCGGAAATTGCCATAACAATCTCGGCCTGATCGGAAAGCTGCATCAGCATGCGCAGTTTTGCGTCCGGTGCAAAGCCCGGAAGAACGCGGGATGCGTGGAAATCGTCGAACAGCTTTCCACCGAATTCCAGATACAGCTTGTTGTCAAACTGGTTGATGCGGTCGCGGATGTGCTCGGACTGCATTTTCAGGTATTTTTCATTGTCAAATCCAATTTTCATGGTATTTTCTCCCGTTTTTTCCATGGTATTTGTTTGAAAGAAACGGATCATTCCTGCAGGGATGATGCAAAGTTTTCCCCATTGGGTTCTGAAGAGTTACAAACAACTGATTTTATTTTACTATAGAGAAAAGTCACGTGCAAGAAAAAAACTGCGGCAGGAATAGAAGCGATTCAGAAAAAGCACTCCTTCGCGCAAGCATGATTCGCGATTTTTTCTTCCATTTCGCATGGCTCTGAATCGTTACAAAAAAAACTCTCCCCAAAAGGAGAGAGGCCGGGACTTGGTTGAAGCCCCGGCGGTATGAAAAAGAAATCTATCTATTAGAAAGGTTGGCGTTGGAGACGTGCTTCCAGAAATGCTTTGCCGTCTCCGGTTTATTTATAGAGAAACAATGGAGGTTGTTTTTTACTTCCTTTGTTGTTGATAAGATTAGTATACGGGAAAATTGTGACCAGAATGTGTACACGGGATAAAGCTTTTCTGAAGAGAACATGAAAACAAAAGGAAGAAAATCTGACGGAATTGTAAAGAAGTAGTCAAAAAGGATTCATGCACCGTGGAAAAGGCGCATAAAATGCAGGAGAAGAAAAAGAGCATTTCCGGCAGGAAAACCGATAAGACCGGAAAACCGGCTATCTGGCAGCTGCGGGGAAGAGGTTTCTATGCCGGAAATGAAAAGGAAGAGAAAAATTTGCAGAGCGTGATTCTGGATATGGTCAACCGTTTTGGCTATCTTGGTATTCTGATTCTGATTGCGGTGGAAAATGTATTTCCACCGATTCCCTCCGAGGTGATTCTGACCTTTGGCGGTTTTCTGACAACGTGTACTCGGCTGCACCCGGCGGGGGTTGTGCTGGCATCTACGGCGGGCTCACTGCTTGGCGCGCTGGTGCTGTACGGAGCCGGAACCCTCGTCAGCCCGGAAGGGCTTGCCGAGCTGCTCGAGAGCCGGCCGATGAAGCTTCTGGGGTTTCGGGCAGAGGATGCCTGGAAGACCATTGCCTGGTTTCAGAAAAAGGGGCAGCGGGCTGTGCTGCTCGGCCGATGCATTCCGATCATCCGAAGTCTCATCTCGGTTCCGGCCGGCATGGCGGGGATGAAGATGCCGGGATTTCTGCTATATACCATAGTCGGGAGTACGGTCTGGAATCTTCTTCTGGTTGGCATCGGTGCAGCGGTCGGCGCTGCATGGGAGCAGGCGGCAGAATATGTGAAGCTATATGCGGATGTGGTTTTCCTTATTTTAATGGTGGGAACCGTATGCTTTCCGGCATTCCATTTATATAGGAAGAAACACCGTCAAAAATAATAGGATGCATGAAATCATGCATGATATGCAAAAAATATGCTTGCAATTTAGCAATAAGTGTGCTCAGATTCATCTCAACAAATAAAAGGGAGTAGCGAAACGCCGCGGGATCTGAAATAAAAACATCCCGTGCGGGTTTGAAACCGTCAGCCGATGTTGAGAAACATCCGTATCAAATGAGAACGCAAGACTTTTATTGTTGCAGATGTCATGATAGGAGTCTTTTTTTATCCTTCGACTCCTGAATACCAAACATGAACTGCCATCCGTTGCCAGCGAAAGAAGCGTGGCGGAGAGAGAGGAATGTATGAGCAGCCAAAGAGTAAAAAAAGAATTGTACGAAACTGCAATGACAGGAGAAAAGGCACTGACCAGCCTGATGTATGTACAGATGACACTGTATGCAGCAAAAAGCCAGAAAACGTATGCCAGGGTGCGAAGCGAGGGGCGTGCAAGGATGCGCCACACGGGGCTTCATATGAATCAGTATTTAAGAGCGGCTGGAAAGGATCTGGAAAGCTTTCGAAACCGTCTGAAAGAGACACATCTGCCGGAAGAGCTTCAGTCAAAGGCAGAAACATTTCTGGTCCAGACGGTACATGCGCTGGATGTGACGGAGAAAAAACAGATGTACCGCAGGGAACTGATCGGGATGGAAGAGAAAGTAAAGGAAACAGCAGAACAGATCGAGGAGCTGCTGAAAAGCATGCGGGAGCTTGGAGTATAAGTCACCGTCTGGCAGGCTCTGCGTGACCCGTAACGTGTAGTATCCGCAGGGGAGTCGGCGAAGGGGAATGCGCATGGTGGACTTTTCAAAAACAAAATGTTAAGATAAAACATATGGTAATGATTCAGAGCCATGCGAAATAGAAGAGAAGATGCAGGAAAGAAAAGGAGTAAGAAACGTGGCAGAAGAAATTGCAATGAAGGTGATCGCCCGAATCCACACGGATTTCCCGGAAAAATTCGGGATTCCGAGGCAGAGCGGACTGATCGAAGAACTAAAGAGTACGATCGTTTTTGAACCGGAGTTCCGCGATGCAAATGCACTGAGGGGGCTGGAAGAATATTCCCATCTCTGGTTGATCTGGGAGTTTTCGGAAGCCGTGCGGGATACCTGGTCTCCGATGGTGCGGCCGCCGCGGCTTGGCGGAAATAAGCGTGTCGGCGTATTTGCTACGCGTTCGCCGTTCCGTCCGAATCCGATCGGTCTTTCTTCGGTAAAGCTGGAATATGTGGAGCAGCATCCGTCGCTTGGTCCGGTATTGCACCTTACGGGAGCAGATCTGATGGACGGCACACCGATTCTGGATATCAAACCGTATCTGCCGCATGTAGACAGTCACGTGGAGGCACTTGGCAGCTTTACGGAAAAGACGAAAGAATACTTTATTCCGGTTGAGATTCCGGACGAGCTGCTGGAAAAGGTTCCGGCAGACCACCGTGCGGCGCTGAAAAAAGTGCTGGAGCAGGATCCGCGTCCATCGTATCAGAACAGCGAAGAACGCGTCTACGGACTTTCCTTTGCGGGAATGGAAATCAAATTCCAGGTAAAGGACGAGGTACTGCATGTTGTGGGAGTAGAAATGTGAGGAAGAAATAAAGATCGGGAGAAAAGACCGAAAGCAAGGATCGAAAGCAAAGATCAAAAGCGAAGATCAAAAGCAAAGATCAAAAGCAAGGATTAAAAGCAAAGATCGAGAGAAGAGACCAAAAGCAAGGATTAAGAGAAAAGATAGGAAGAAAAAATGGAACGAAATGTAGAGATAGATAAAATTTCAGATGGAAAACGATACGGAGCTAATGATCTTGTAAAAGTGGGCTGCGACGACTGCCGCGGATGCTCCGCCTGCTGTCATGGGATGGGAGATTCGATTGTACTCGACCCGATGGATGTCTACCGCCTGGAGAAAAAGCTGGGAAAGACGATGGAAGAGAGTTTTGCTGGCTGGGAACGTGGCGCTTCGTGTCGTGGACGGTGTTATTCTGCCACATCTGAAGATGACAGAGCAGTCAGACCGGTGCAGCGTTTTTAAATGAAGAAGGCCGCTGCAGCATCCACGATGCACGCCCGGGCTTCTGTCGGATGTTTCCGCTGGGTCGGCTGTATGAGGATGGAACATTTTCTTATTTCCTTCAGGTGAACGAATGTCCGAAGGAGAACAAGACAAAGGTCAAGGTCCGCCGCTGGCTCGATACGCCGGAGCTTGGGAAATACGAAGCCTTTACGACAAAATGGCATTATTATCTGAAGGAAAAACAGAATGCGGCGCGCGAAAGCGAGGACGATGCATTCCGGCAGCAGATCAGCATGAACATTCTGAAGCTGTTTTATCTGCTTCCGTATGACGGAAATACAGATTTTTATACACAGTTTGCAGCTCGAATGGAGCTTGCAGCAGACAAGCATTAAGCAAAAACATATATTAACAGGAGAGGCTGTCGCACGAAGCGAAAACACTACAAAATCTATATTTTGTGGAAATTTTTCTTCGTGCGGCAGCCCTCCTGTTTTTTTATATCGTTTCGTAGGAAAACTTTCCTGCTCCGGCGTAGACCAGGAAGGCTTCCCGGGTCTCACGCCTCCGCCGGCGGCTGCAGAAAATGATCTGCCCATTTTTCAGCAGAACTTCGCCAGTTACCTGTACAAGGGAAACGTGGGCAAAGTTGATCAGCAGACCTTTTCCGCCGTGGAAAAAACCGATCACTTGGTGTAAGGCAGACCGTCAGGTCGGCAAATGTGCAGCGGGTTGTAAAATCTCCCTGAATGGTGTGGAGAATCAGTCGGTGCTGGCAGGCTTCAACGTAAATCAGGTCGTCGAGCGCCAGCCGGTATTTTTGGGAAACACCCTGTGAGATAATGACTGGAATTTCGAGCAGAACAGAATCGTTCGGATCGAGTGGGAATATTAATTTGGAATACAAGAAAAACACCTCCGGGAAAGTATACCGTTTGCGTCGAAGTGCAGCCGTTCAAGTCGAAGCGGTTGTCCAGCGCAAAGAAACATGATAGGGTACAAAATAAAAGCAGGAGGAGAGCATTACAGCAAACATCATAAAAATACAAAGTGTAGTTTAACACAGTGACAGAATCTCATTCAAGCCGAATTGACGGACTTCTGTTAAAATCGTTCGACAGAAAGTGACACCGTATGGCAGAAAGGGGCGAAAAAAGTAAAAAAAGGAACGATAGACAGAAAAAGCAGAAGAAAAAAACAGGAAAATCAAAAGAAAATCGAAAGAAAAGGAGGCAGAGAAGATTGACGATGCGAGATTGATTTGGTATAATATTCCAAAAATAATTATTACATATAACATTACCATAAAAGAATAAATATCATATGGAGAGAAATATGAACAGAGAAGTAGAAACAATCAGAGAAAAAGTACATACAACAGCAGATGCAGCATTATTTTTATGCTTTCAGGAAGTGAAGGGAAGCCATTCCAAAGGAGTGATCCGGCTGCCGCTGCTTCATTATGACATTCCGTTTGAGGGATACGGAGAAATGCTGCTTCGGATGAACCGCATTTATGACCTGCTCGGCATGCCGGATGCAGGAAGCTGTATGCGGAGCCTTTCAGAAGGGGAAAAAGAAGAGTGGGAATTTACAGATGAAATGAAGAACAATCAGGATACAACGCTTCCAGCCGGAACCGAGCGTATGGTCAGTATTCAGATTCAGTTCCGACAGCACTGTAGTCTGCAGGGATTTCTGATCTGCGGAAAACAGAAAGCAGGTTTTCGTTCAGCACTTGAAATGCTGTATTTACTGGAAGATTGTCTGCAGGAACAGGATAACTGAATACGGGAGAAAAACGCAACAGAATGAGAGTGGGAGCTATGAAGGAAGAAAAAAAGATCAGAAAGAAATAAAAATTGAGGATTTGTTGCCAAGAGATCCCATCCGGGTGGATCTCGATGCAATCCTGGGCTATGTGAAGGGAAAAACAATCCTGGTAACAGGCGGAGGCGGTTCGATCGGAAGTGAGATCTGCCGCCAGCTGGCCGGACACGACGTCGGGCATCTGATCATTTTTGACATCTACGAAAACAATGCGTACCAGATTCAGAAATCTCTGGAATGGGAGTTCCCAGATCTCAATTTGACAGTACTGATTGGTTCTGTGCGGGATGAGCGGAGGCTGGAATCAATTTTTTCGAAGTACTGGCCGGACATCGTCTTTCACGCAGCAGCCCACAAGCATGTGCCGCTGATGGAGGACAGCCCGAATGAAGCGATTAAAAACAATGTTATTGGAACCTTAAAAACGGCGCGCACAGCAAGCCATTATCAGGTAAAGAAGTTTATCCTGATATCAACAGACAAGGCAGTCAACCCGACCAACATCATGGGAGCGAGCAAGCGGCTCTGTGAGATGGTGATTCAGCTGATCGGAAGACACAGCACGACAGAGTTTGCGGCAGTGCGCTTTGGAAATGTACTGGGAAGCAACGGAAGTGTCATTCCGCTGTTCCGCCGTCAGATCGAACACGGCGGTCCGGTGACGGTTACGCATCCGGATATCATTCGATATTTTATGACGATTCCGGAGGCAGTCAGCCTTGTACTTGAGGCAGGCGCCTATGCGAAAAACGGTCAGATCTTTGTCCTGAATATGGGAGATCCGGTCAGAATCGCAGACCTGGCCAAAAATATGATCCGCCTTTCCGGATATGAGCCGGAAAAAGAAATCAAGATCAAATACATTGGCCTGCGACCCGGCGAAAAGCTGTATGAGGAACTTCTGATGAATGAAGAGGGCATGCAGACCACAGAAAACAGCCGGATTTTTATCGGCAGACAGATTGCATTTGACGAGAAGGTATTCCGGGAGCAGATAAAGGAACTCGCGAAGGAAGCGGAAAACGAATGTCCGAACATCTGTTATCTGGTAAAGAAAATGGTACCGGAATACCAGTACGAAGGAGAAAAACAGGGATGACGGACCTTCATGTACATATTCTGCCGGGAGTGGACGACGGATCCCCGAATTTGTCCACCTCCCTTGAAATGGCAGAAATGGCGGCACAAAGCGGGGTGCGTATCCTCGCGGTGACGCCGCATGCAAACCAGACGGGAATCGAAGGCGTGGAGGACGGATACGTCAACTACGAATCGGAACAGTTAGAAGAGCAATTTTACCGTCTGGAGAGGGAAATCAACAGAGAACACATTCCCATCAGCCTGGTGCGCGGCATGGAAATCATGAGCATCGGACCGCTGGAGAAAAAAATCAGAGAGAGAAAGCTGATACCGCTCCATGAGAGCCGCTATTATCTGATCGAGGTGCCGTTTGATATGGCGCCGGACGGAATCAGAAAGCGGCTGCTGGAATTTCCGGCGATGGGAAAAATCCCGGTGCTGGCGCATCCGGAGCGGTATTTCTGCGTGCAGGATACACCGGAGCTTCTATACGAATTCCGGGAAATGGGCGCGGTTTTGCAGATCAACAAAGGAAGCGTGTTTGGAAGATTTGGAGAAGAGGCTGAGCGGACAGCAAGGTTTCTACTGGAAAACCGCCTTGCGGGCTGTGTGGCAAGCGATGCCCACGGAGCCGATTACCGGACCACGGACATGCGGCCAGTCCGGCAGTTTCTGGAGGAGCGGTATGGAGAAGCGTATGCACAGCTTTTAGTGAAAGTGAATCCGAGAAGAATCCTGGAGGACCGTCAGATTTTCTATGAACCGTCCCCGGAACGAAAACGGAAAAGACGCTGGTTCCTCTAAAAACAGGAAGAATGGCGTTACAGAAACGAAAGGAGCATCTTTGATATGCACAAAACGAGAGCGGCAGTTCTCATTCTGTTTCTGGCTTCCACACTTGCCTTTGGCGGGTGTCTGGTGCGGCAGCAGACGGGAAAAGACGGAAAAGGGCCGGAAATTACGATGGACAACAGTGAGATTTCTGCCAGCATCCATGCAGAGGAGTCAGAACTTCTGGCCGGAGTAACTGCTTACGATAAAAAGACGGCGATGTGACGAGTTCTCTTGCTGTGGAACATATTTCGAATTTTGTGGAAAAAGGCGGCGGAAAATCAGTATCGTCGCCTTTGATTCCGATAATCACGTTACGCATGCGGAGCGGGAACTGGTGTATAACGATTACACCTCACCGGTCTTTTCCCTGGATCGCCCGCTGCGGTTCAGCCTGAATGCAGATGATCTGACAGAGGGACTTTCCGCGGAGGACTGCCTGGACGGAACGATTACCGACCGCATCCGGATTTCTTACGAGGATGAGATCAGCAGTACACCGGGACTGTACCACGTGACATATTCGGTTGCAAACCGCGCCGGAGATGTGACAAGTCTTCCGGTGACAGTAGAACTCTACGATCCGGCAGAGGAGAACGGAAGGCCGCAGATTACCCTGAGCGATTACCTGATTCATCTGGATCTGCAGCAGCCATTTGATCCGCAGGCATATCTGGAAAGCGTGAGTGTGGATCAGATGCTGTATGAAAAGAGAGAAGACGGTGCGCTTCATGCAGCTTCGTATGAAGAAGAGCTTCTGGGAGAAAATCAGTTTTCCATTGACAATCCGGTCGATACCGGCAGTGCGGGTGTTTATGAAGTGACATACACTGCGACAGCGGAGGATGGGCAGACAAGCTCCGTCCGCCTGATCGTCTGTGTAAACGAATAGGGGGGATCCAGATGGGAGAATACGACAGAACAGGAAACGGGCAGAGCAGCAAAACAGACTGGGATCTCCGAAGTATCCTGTGCGACATTGCAAAAAACTGGTGGGTCATCCTTCTGATTGCCTGTTCGGCGGCAATGATAACCTATACTGTGATGGCGACCGTACACAAAGACCGGTATACGGTAAAAACCACATTTGCCGTTATGGGACGCGGGGTGGATGCCAATGCGGCATCGAGCCTGTCGGCCACATATGAGATGGCACAGAAATTTGAAGCAATTCTGGAAAATACGATTTTGAAGAAAAAAGTGATGGAGGAGCTCAGCCTGTCCTCGTTTCCGGCAAAAATGAATGCTTCCATTGTGCCGGAATCCAATCTGATGGAGCTGTCTGTGACCGCAGATTCGCCGGAAATGGCATTTCGGATCTTAAAGTCGGTACTGAACAATTATACGAGCATTTCCGACTATATTATTCCGAATGTAGTGTTGGAGACACTGCAGCAGCCGCAGGTTTCCGGTGTGCCATCGAACCAGATTCCGACCAAAAAGTATGCCGCGACCGCATTTCTTGCGGCAGCCCTTGCTATGGCGGCACTCATCGGACTCTTTTCCTTTCTGCGGGATACCGTCAAAAATGAGGCAGAATTCACCCGCAAAATCGATGCGGACCTGCTGGGCGTTGTGTATCACGAAAAGAAGAAGAAAAAACAGCTCCATGCTGATTACCAATCCGGCGCGGAGCTTTCTGTATGTGGAATCCTTAAAGCGTATTGCATCGCGTGTGCGGGGGCGTCTGGACCGAAAAGGCGGAAAAGTGCTGCTGGTGACCAGTGTGGCGGAAAATGAAGGAAAATCGACCCTTGCGGCAAATCTGGCGCTTGCTCTTGCAGAAGAGCAGAACCGTGTACTGCTTTTGGACTGCGATTTCCGACAGCCGGCGTTACATAAAATCTTTGAGATTCCGGAAAAAGACGGAAAGGATTTCGGAAAGGTTGTCCTCGGAAAAGAGTCGGCATCCGGCGTTTTTGAGAAACACAAGGATACCAACGTATATACCGGAATCTGCCGTAATCGTCTGGAAGAGCCGTCGCTTGCAATCGGCGGTGAGATTTTCCACCGGATTCTGGAGACATGCCGGACCAATATGGACTACATTATTCTGGATACGCCGCCGATGGGAATGACGGCGGATGCAGAAGAGCTTGCAGAGTATGCCGATGCGGCAGTTCTTTCCGTGCGGCAGGACGGCGTACTGACGAGGGATATCAACGATGCGATTGATGCATTGAACCAGAAAGAGGAAAAAGTGATCGGCTGTGTATTTGGAAATGTTTACCCGGGATTCGGTGAGCGGATCGGCAACAGCTACGGTTATGGATATGGATACGGCACCTACAGCAGGGCAGAACGATAAGAGGGAGCAAAGAGCATGAGCAGAGAAACGTATGAAACCTATTCGGCGGAACCGGAGAAAATCGATCTGATCGCCTTTCTGGCAGAATATTTCCAGGCATTCCGAAAATTCTTTTTGGGCGTGCTGATTCTTGTGATCCTCATGGGAGGCGGCTCCTTTCTGACGGCAAAGCTGCGGTATCAGCCCATGTATGAGGCATACACCTCATTTGTGGTCGGATCAAACCGCGCGGTCGGCTATTCCTATTATGACAATGTGACGGCGCAGCAGCTTGGAAAAACCTTTCCTTATATCGTAACAAGCGGTGTATTAAAGGATGTTGTAGCACGGGATCTTCAGGTGGGAGCAGTGACATCCCAAATTGAGGCGAGCGTGATGGAAAACACCAACCTGTTCACAATTCGCGTAAAAGATTCTTCACCGGATACGGCATATCGCGTACTTCAGTCCGTCATTACCAATTATCCGGAGGTAGCAGAGTACATAATCGGTGCGACAACGCTGACGGTGGTAGACGACAGCGGCGTACCGGTATCCCCGATCAACAGCCAGGATGCGGTACATGCCGGAATGATCGGAGCAGCGGCGGGACTTGCCGTTGCACTGCTTTTGGTCTTCATCTATGTGAGAACAAGAAAAACAATTCGCCAGGCAGATGACGTGAAAAAGCTGACGAACGCAGCGTTCCTTGGAAATCTGCCGGAGGCGAAAATCAAGAAACGAAGCAACGTAAAAGAACAGACCATCACGATCTGTAACCCCAAAGTGCCGGATTCCTTCAAAGAAGCAATGCAGCTCATCCGGACAAGAACAGAGGACGGGCTTGGAAAAGCCGACTGTCCTGTTTTGCTTGTGACAAGCTCTGTGCCGGGAGAGGGAAAGACAACCGTTGCCGTGAATCTCGCAGAAGCATTTGCAAAGAAGAAGTACCGCGTAGTGCTGCTGGACGGAGATCTGCGAAATCCGTCGGTATTGAAGTGTATCGGACTTTCCGAGCGGAAGGGACGTGGAATCATAGGAGTGCTGAAAGGACAGATCAGCCTGGATGAGGCACTTACCGATTATCGGGATCTGTCGCTGAAAATTCTGCCGGGTGTCGGAAGTACACAAAATCCGGCCGGCCTGCTGCGTTCCGCGCGGATGAAAACGCTGATCGAAGAATTGAAAGAGGATGCGGATCTTCTGATTATTGATACGCCGCCGTGCGGAGTACTGTCGGATGCATCCCTTTTGGGCGGAATCGCAGATTCTGCAGTTCTTGTCGTACACCAGGGAACTACCAAGGACCGTGAAGTACAGCGGGCACTGGAATTCTTCGAGGATTCGCAAATTCCGGTCTGCGGCTATGTACTGAACGGCGTGCCGGAGGGTGCGACAGGCTACGGATACAGCACCTATGGCGGTTATGGCTACGGAAAATATGGTTATGGTTACGGAAAGTACGGCTATGGAAAAGAAAAAGAAGGCCGGAAAAGTAACCAGTCGGTGAAAGAATAGGGGGAAGAAAACATGAGGGAATCTGGAATTTATCAAATGTATCTGAAAAATCTGCTGGACCGGCTGCTTGCACTGGTTGGAACGGCAGCACTGTCGTGGTTGCTGATTTTGCTTGGCATAGCGATCCATCTCGATTCGCCGGGACCGATTTTCTTCCGGCAGAAGCGGGCAGGAAAGAACGGCACGTATTTTTACATATATAAATTCCGCACGATGCGTATCGATACCCCACATGATATGCCGACCCATATGCTGAATAATCCCGATCTTTTCATCACAAGAGTCGGACGGTTTCTCCGGAAAACATCCCTCGATGAGCTGCCACAGCTCTTTAATATCCTGAAGGGCGATATGGCGCTGGTTGGCCCGCGTCCGGCACTCTGGAATCAGTATGACCTCCTTGTGGAGCGTGAGCAGTACGGCGCAAACAGCGTCCGTCCGGGTCTTACCGGATGGGCACAGATCCATGGACGGGATGAGCTGCCGATCCGGCAAAAAGCTGAACTGGATGGATATTATGTGCACCATATCCAGCTCAAAATGGATCTGGAATGTCTCTGGAGAACAGCAGGAGCCGTACTGCGGCAGGATGGAATTCACGAAGGCAGACTGGAAAAACAGCAGATGAAGGGTGCAAAAGAGGTTGTGAAGGTTGGAAAATAGAAGAAGATAAAAAAGATAGAAAAAGACAGAGAAAGATAGAAAAACAGCAAAAGATAGAAAAAGTAGTAAAAGACAGCAAAAGATAGAAAAAATAGCAAAGATAGCAAAAGATAGGAAGAAACGGGCAGGATGTTTTTAGGGAAGGAAAGCATGCTGCCTCGTTTTACATAGAAGCTGGAAAATAATGAGAAAAGTAATTGCATATTGATTGAAAGATGATATAATTTATAAAG